>Ga0307509_10006468_pt1 | contig 15756 bp, 15 predicted proteins | sample 10_EM_MG_FD_202245 | JGI IMG/M metagenome (GOLD analysis project Ga0307509, IMG submission 202245) | Populus trichocarpa ectomycorrhiza microbial communities from riparian zone in the Pacific Northwest, United States - 10_EM | ecosystem: Host-associated > Plants > Roots > Unclassified | place...
TCGCGCTCTCCGGATCGAGACCGAAGTAGCTGCCGCCGGCGAAGACCGGACGACCGTCCTCGGTGTAGCGATCGAAGTAGTCGGCGGCGATGCGAATCAGGTTCAGCGGGATGGTCTTCTCATTGCCCAGCGGGGCCAGCGCCTCGAGCATGCTGTCCGTGGTGACGTTCGGCCGGTCGAGGCCGAACGCCGGAACCTGAGTCGCCGGCAGCAGGATGCACAGCAGTTGCTCGGCATCCGAGATCGAATTGGATCCGTCCCGGCCCCCCCAATGCCATTTTCCGTCGCGCCACGAGGACTGGACCGTCGCTCTCCACGTGTCCAGCAGTTGCTGTCGCGGTTCGATCCTCACCGGTGTGCACCACCATCTTCGCTCGCTAGCCACGGCCGACGATCTCCGCCGTCGTTCGGGTCGGCTCCGACAGAACTAGTACGCAGACCGAACGTGTTTAGCTCAACGCTGAAGCACAGTTGTCGGTTCCGCCACCAGGGAGGGGCCCACGCCCTTATCATGGCGCACCTCGTCGACCACCTCAAAGCGCGGGAGCGGCAAAGCCTGCCTGATGAGAGAAATACCCAAGATCCACAAGCGACGGTACGCCGAGCGACGCACTCAGCGTGCGATCGCGGCCCGCAATGGGGCAAGCAGAGCGGCGGGTCGCCGGTGGATCGGGCGGCTCCCCGAGCACGGCGACCGCGACCCGTCGCGAGGCACCCGAAAGGGGTACGGCGCGGACGCGATCGTCGCGGTGCGCCGCGAGCCCCGGCAGGGGGTGGCCACGCCGGTAGCACCGTGATGCGCGACAGCACCCGGTGCACGGGTTTGGTCAGTTGGCCTGCTCGGCGAGGGCGAGGAACTGCTTCTTCGAGGAGAGCGCCTGCTCCGCCTCCTTGATCCGCCGGGCGTCGCCGGCAGCCTGGGCTCGGGCCAGTTTCTCCTCCGCCTCGGCCACCTGCTCGCGCATCTGCTGCAGCAGCGGGTTCTCCTGGGGGGTGGTCTTGCGCCACGCCGAGTCCATCGCGACCCGGATCCGGTCCTCGGCGGCCCGCCAGCGGCGGTCGAGCGTGGCGGACGACTCGCGCGGCACCCGGCCCGCGTCGTGCCAGGCGGCCTGGGCGTCGCGGAGCTTGTTCTGCGCGGCGCGCGGGTCGGCGTCGACGTCCACGGCCTCGATCTCGGCCAGGATCGCCTGCTTCTTGTCGAGGTTGCCCTTGTACTCGGCGTCGCGGGCGGAGAAGACCTCGCTACGCCGGGTGAAGAAGCTGTCCTGGGCGGCACGGAACCGCTCCCAGAGGCGCTGCTCGGCCTCCTTCGCGGCGCGCGGCGCGGCCTTCCACTCGGACATCAGCTCCTTGAGGCGGTTCGCCGTGGTCGACCACTCGGTCGACTCGGCCAGGCTCTCCGCCTCCTTGACCAGTTCTTCCTTGGCGGTCTGCGCCTGCTTGCGCTGGCCGTCGAGGGAGGCGAAGTGGGCGCCGCGGCGGCGGGTGAAGCCGTCCCGGGCGGCCGCGAAGCGCTTCCACAGCTCGCCGTCGGTCTTCTTGTCGACGCCGCGGATCGTCTTCCACTCGTCGAGGATCTCCTTGAGGCGGTCGCCGGCGGTCTTCCAGCCGGTGGCGTCGGCGGCGATCTTCTCCGCCTCCTCGACCAGGGCGGTCTTGCGGGCGAGCGCCTCGCCGCGGGCCGCCTCGCGGGCCGCGCGGGCCTCGCCGGCCTTCTCGTCGGCGACGCCGGCCAGCCGGTCGAGCCGGGCCGCGAGGCCGTCGATGTCGCCGACCACATGGGCCTCGTCGAGCTGGGAGCGCAGCCGCTTGACGGTGGCGAGCGCGTGCGGCGCGTCCGCGGCGCCGGACTTGAGACGGGCCTCGACCAGGTCGACCTCGGTGACCAGATCGGCGAATCGCCGGGCGAAGTGGGCCAGCCCCTCCTCGGGGGTGCCCGCCTGCCAGGAGCCGACCACCCGATCGCCATCCGCGGTCTTCACGTACACGGTGCCGTCGGCATCCACGCGCCCGAAGGCCGTCCAGTCGCTCATAACCCGTCCTCAAGTCTCCCGGCAGCCATGACCCGGAGGGCCGGCGACCGCCGCCACAGCGCAGTGGAACACCGAACTTCTCTTCGGCATTCTTTCTCGCGCATTGTCACAGGTCCAACCCGGTTATGGGGAAGCGCCCGCCGATGACCGTGACATAACAGTGTCCTACGGTTGCTCCGTGCCGTTCGAATTGGTCCCCCGTGTCGTCACGGTCGTGGGGCCGACCGCGGCGGGCAAGTCCGCCCTGAGCATTGCTCTCGCCCGTGAGCTGGGCGGCGAGGTGGTGAATGCCGACTCGATGCAGCTCTATCGGGGGATGGATATCGGCACCGCCAAGCTGACCACCGAGGAGCGCGAAGGCGTGCCGCACCATCTGCTGGACGTCTGGGACGTGACAGTTCCGGCGGCGGTGGCGGAATATCAGGCGCTGGCCCGCGCGGTGATCGACGACATCCGGGCCCGGGGCCGGGCGCCGCTGCTGGTCGGCGGCTCGGGCCTGTACATCCGGGCGGTGCTCGAGGAGTTCGAGTTCCCGGGCACCGATCCCGACGTGCGGGCGCGCCTCGAGGCGGAGCTGGCGGCGAACGGCCCGGCGCCGCTGTTCGAACGACTGCGGCACTGGGACCCGGCCGCGGCGGCGAAGATCCTGCCCTCCAACGGGCGGCGGATCGTGCGCGCGCTGGAGGTGATCGAGCTGACCGGCAAGCCGTTCACCGCGACCCTGCCGCGCCCGACCCCGCACTATCCCGCGCTGCAGATCGGTGTCGACCGGGGGACCGAGGCGCTGGACGAGCGGATCGCCCTGCGGGTGGACGCGATGTGGGCCGCGGGGCTGGTGGCGGAGGTGCGCGGGCTGCTGCCGGCGGGCTTGCGGGACGGGCGTACGGCGAGCCGCGCGCTCGGCTATCAGCAGGCGCTCGGTCAGATCGACGGCGAACTCACCGAGGCGGACGCGAAGGCCGCCACGGTGCAGGGCACCCGGCGGTTCGTGCGCCGGCAGCGGTCCTGGTTCAAGCGCGATCCGGCGATCCACTGGCTGGACGGGGCGTCGGACACACTCGTGGCGGACGCTCTGGCGCTTGCGGGATGATGGCCGCGTGCTTTTCACCAAGGGCCACGGCGCCGGCAACGATTTCGTCATCGTCCCCGATCCGGACGGCGCTCTGCCGCTGACCCCCGAGCGGGTCGCGCGGCTCTGCCACCGCCGCTTCGGCATCGGCGCCGACGGTGTGCTGCGGGTGGTGCGCGCCGCGAAGGACGCGGATGGCGCCGGCTACGCCGCGGAGGCCGAGTGGTTCATGGATTACCGCAACAGCGACGGCTCGATCGCCGAGATGTGCGGCAACGGCGTCCGCGTCTTCGCGCGCTACCTGGTGGCCGGCGGGCTGGCCACGCCCGGCCCGGCGGGCCTGCCGATCGCCACGCGAGCCGGCGTCGTGGTCGCGCTTTTCGAGGGCGACGAGATCAGGGTGCACATGCCAACCCCGAGGGTGTACGCGGCCAGCACCGCGACCGTGGGCCCCCTCACGTTCCCGGGCATGGCCGTGGATTGCGGCAACCCGCATCTGGTCTGCACCCTGCACGACGGTCTGGGGCTCCCGTCGCTGGACCTGTCGGCGCCGCCCAGCTTCGACCCGGCCCTGTTCGCGGCGGGGGTGAACGTCGAGTTCGTGGTCCCCGCGCCGCCGGTCGAGGGCGCCGATCTGCACGTCGAGATGCGCGTCTACGAGCGTGGGTCGGGCGAGACGCTGGCCTGCGGGTCGGGCGCGCTCGCGGTCGGCGCGTCGGCCCTCCGGGACGCCGGCCGGACGACCGGGGTGGTGGCGGTGGACCTGCCGGGCGGCCGCCTGACCGTCACCCACGACGAGGCCGGGCGCTGGTGGCTGGCCGGCCCGGCCGTCCTGGTGGCCACCGGCGAGGTTCTCGACTGATCGGCGAACTGACCGGCTGGTCAGCGCTCAGGAGATCGGCCGCGACCCGGTCTGGCGTTTGAGCCGGTCTCGCGTTTGAGGTAGAGCCGCCAGTACTTCTCCAGCGTGGGCTCCAAGTCGTCCGTTGCCGCCAGATGGATGGCGTCAAAGGCTTGGCGGTACAGGCGTATGTCGGATTCGCTCCGGGCCACGACCGTGGTGTTCAAAAGGTCGATAAGGACATAGCGGTCGTCAAGCACCGTGAATCCGTTGGTGAGCGGGACCGGCGGCCGCGTGTCGTCGGTCAGGATCCGCAGCTCGACATTCTCCTGCGCGGCGACCGCTCTGATGCGCGACAGTTGGGCGGCCAGGTCGACACGTTGACTCAGTAGCCCGCGTAGGACCGCTTCCGGCAGGACGAAGACGAAGCTCTTTTTCCGGTTTTCCAGGATCTCCTGACGCTGAACACGGGCGGATACCGCAGCGGCGACCGACGCGGTGTCCGGACGCCCGGACCACGCCTGCTGAACATCGGCCAGGATCGCCCGCGCGTTCTCGCTGGTCTGCAGCAGGCCGCTGAGTACGTTGGGATGAAAGGTCCGCAAAGTGGCCGACTCGTTCTCGAGTCGGGCGATGTCGCGCTGCCAGACGGCCGGGTCCTGCCGGCCCGTACGCCAGTCGGTCAACTGTTCGCGCGACTGTTCCGCGCGAGCGCGCAGATCGGCGGCTTCCTTCGCGGACAGCGCCAACTCCTGTGCCAGGCGCTCGACGTCTTTCGGCGACGGGATGACGGCGCCTGTCTCGATCTTTGAGACCTTGGGCTGACTCCAGCCCAGGATCTTGCCCAGCTTCGCGCCGGTGTAGTCCCGGCGCCGCCGGAAGTAGGCAACGAAAGCGCCGAACGGTGCCTCCGGCGGAGGGGGTGAAGCCGGCCGTCCACTGGCCACCCTGACCCCCTCAGCCGTCAATTCGTCATGCGGGCGTACTCCGCGAGGAGGTCCACCGGAACCTCGATCATCCGCTCCCCGGCGGGAACTTTCGCCCCGGCCGTCCGCGGCTCGAACTCGTATCCCTGAATCACCAGCGTGTTCCGGTCGGTGCGGAAGATGGTCGGGCAATCGCCGCCGGCGCAGTAGTTGACAATGGGCTCCAGGGTCACACTCTGTGTGACCGGTGTTTCGCTCTCCTGATCCACAATTCTATTACAGCACCGAGGAATAATCTGCCGCGCGCTGGCCTCGAAAAGGGCTACCTGGCAGGTTGCCACTTCACTTTCAGGAAGGTGTATGACCAGGTAGAACGGGAATTTCACTCATCTGCGGAAGGCTTGACGCTTCCAGAGATATTCCCGCATATTCCAAGTAGGCGCTGGATCGACCCCGTTTGCAGCGGGTAGTGGCAAGGCGACACGTCGGCCGGACCGTCACGGTCCGTCGACTGATACGCGACGCCCGTCGCTGTCTTCGTACGCTTCGCTCTGCCGGAGCGCAGGCCGAGGATCGGTGATCCCGATGGCTCAGCTACATCTCCTCTCGACTTCGTCGACGCCCCGGCTGGAGTTGGCCTACCTGCTGGTCGCCGCGCTGTGCCTGCTCTCGGCGCTGTACTTCCTGAGGGTCGCGCTGGTGCCGGTGGCCGCCTTCGTCCGCGCGATCGCGGCCGCGCTGATCGTGGCCCTGGCGATCAGTGCGGCGCTCGTCCTGCTGGCCATGGCGGCGTTGACGCGCTGAGCGCCGCCCCACCCGAAGGGGTGCGAGATGATCGTTCTGTTCGTCGCGGGATTCGTCACCTTCGTGGTGCTTGTGGAGTTGCTGGCCGCGGTGCTGCCGTTGCTGGTCGTCATGATCTGGGTTCCGGCCGAGGAACGGCCGGCCCTGGCCGCGGTGGTGGCGGCCGCGAGCGGGCGGCGCCGACTGACGTGCTGGTCCGCTCTGCGGGTGTTCGCGGCGAGGCGGCGGGCGGCCGACGCGGCACGCAACGGTGCGGGTGTTCGCGGCGACGCGGCGGGCGGCCGACGCGGCACGCAACGGTTGACCTCGTCGGCGGCCTCGCCCGGTTCGCGTCACCGTGCGAAGCCGGCGAGCGAGCGCCCGCCGGCTCCGACTCGTACGGGAGAATGGGTTTAGAAGGTTTCCTCGGGCGCCTCGGCGAGCTCGGCCTCGGGCATGGCCGCCGGGTTGTGCAGGGTCGGCGTGCCGCGGACGACCGCGCGGATGGCGGCGGCGACGGCCGGCGTGACCTTGGGGTCGAAGACGCTGGGGACGATCACCGTCGGGTTGATCTTGTCTTCGCCGACCACGTCCGCGATCGCGCGGGCGGCGGCCAGCGCCATCTCCTCGGTGAACTCGTGTGCGTTCGCGTCGAGCATGCCGCGGAAGACGCCGGGGAAGGCCAGCACGTTGTTGATCTGGTTGGGCTGGTCGGAGCGGCCGGTGGCGACCACGGCGGCGTGCTTGCGGGCCTCCCGGGGGTCGACCTCGGGGTCCGGGTTGGCCAGCGCGAAGACGATCGACCGGTCCGCCATCTTCGCGATGTCGTCGCCGGTGAGCAGGTTGGGCGCGCTCACGCCGATGAAGACGTCCGCGCCGGCGAGCGCGCCGGGGAGATCACCGGAGTAGTTCGACCGGTTGGTGTTCTCGGCCAGCCAGTGCCAGGTCGGGGTGAGGTCGGGCATGCCGCGGTGCAGGGCGCCCTTCCGGTCGTACGCGATGATGTCGCCCACGCCCTGCCGGAGCAGCAGCTTCATGATCGCCGTGCCGGCCGCGCCCGCGCCGGACACCACCACGCGGACGTCCTCGAGGTGCTTGCCGACCACCCGCAGCGCGTTGGTGAGGGCGGCCAGCACGCAGATCGCGGTGCCGTGCTGGTCGTCGTGGAAGACCGGGATGTCCAGCTGCTCGCGCAGCCGCGCCTCGATCTCGAAGCAGCGCGGCGCGGCGATGTCCTCGAGGTTGATGCCGCCGTACGCGGGCGCGATCGCCTTGACGATCTTGACGATCTCGTCGGTGTCCTGGGTGTCGAGCACCACCGGCCACGCGTCCACCCCGCCGAACCGCTTGAACAGCGCCGCCTTGCCCTCCATCACCGGCATCGCCGCGGCCGGCCCGATGTTGCCCAGGCCGAGCACCGCCGAGCCGTCGCTGACCACCGCGACCGTGTTGCGCTTGATGGTGAGCCGCCGGGCGTCGGCCGGGTTCTCGGCGATCGCCATGCAGACCCGGGCCACCCCGGGGGTGTACGCGCGGGACAACTCGTCACGGTTGCGCAGCGCGACCTTCGAGCTCACCTCGATCTTGCCGCCGAGGTGCAGCAGGAACGTGCGGTCGGACACCTTGCGGACGTCGACGCCGTCCAGTTCCTCCAGGGTCTTGACGACCTGGTCGGCGTGGCCGGAGTCGGCGGTGTCGCAGGTCAGGTCGACGAGCACGCGGGTCGGGTCCGAGTCGACGACGTCGAGCGCCGTCACGATCGCGCCGGCCTCCCCGACGCAGGTCGTGAGGCGGCCGATCGACGAGGCGTCCGCGGTAACGGCGATGCGGATCGTGATCGAGAATCCTGCGCTGGGCAGGCGGGTGGTCACCACGGTGTGTCCTCCGGCGTTGGCGGGTCGTACTCCGCATTGTTGCTCTTCCGGAATATCCGCTTGCATTCTGGTCGTTATTTCTGGTCCCAGCACTCACTGCCAACAGCCGGCCCCGTTATGTGGATGCGCCCGCCCCCGCGACGTGCCACGATCGGGCCGAGGAGGTCACTTTTTTGCGAAACACTTACCAGGCACCCGTCCTCGACGAGTTCGAGGCGGACCCCACGACCGGCGAGTTGGAGCTCGAGGAGCGGCATTCGCTGCGACGCGTCGCCGGGCTCTCCACCGAGCTCACCGACATCACCGAGGTCGAGTATCGGCAGCTGCGGCTCGAGCGGGTGGTCCTGGTCGGGGTCTGGACCGAGGGCACCATCGCGGACGCGGAAAATTCCCTGACCGAGCTGGCCGCGCTCGCCGAGACCGCGGGGTCGCAGGTGCTCGAGGGGCTCATCCAGCGGCGCGGCCGGCCCGACGCGGCCACCTTCATCGGCCGGGGCAAGGTCGACGAGCTGCGTGACGTGGTCGTCTCGACCGGCGCCGACACGGTGATCTGCGACGGCGAGCTGTCCCCGTCCCAGTTGCGCAACCTGGAGCAGCAGACCAAGGTCAAGGTCGTCGACCGGACCGCGCTGATCCTCGACATCTTCGCCCAGCACGCGAAGAGCAAAGAGGGCAAGGCGCAGGTCGAGCTGGCCCAGCTGCAATACCTTCTGCCGCGTCTGCGCGGTTGGGGCGAGACGCTGTCCCGGCAGGCCGGTGGCTCCGGCCGCGGTGGCGGCGCGGGCGGCGGTGTGGGCACGCGTGGCCCCGGTGAGACCAAGCTCGAGACCGACCGCCGGCGGATCAACCAGCGCATCGCGCGCCTGCGGCGTGAGATCAAGGCCATGCGGACCGTACGCCAGACCAAGCGCTCGCGCCGGCAGGCCAGCGGCGTCCCGGCCGTGGCCATCGCCGGCTACACGAACGCCGGCAAGTCCAGCCTGCTCAACCGGCTGACCCAGGCCGGCGTGCTGGTGGAGAACGCGTTGTTCGCCACCCTCGACCCGACCACCCGGCGCACCGCCGCCGAGGACGGCCGGGTGTTCACCCTCTCCGACACGGTCGGCTTCGTCCGGCACCTGCCGCACCAGATCGTCGAGGCGTTCCGCTCGACGCTCGAGGAGGTGGCCGAGGCCGACCTGGTCGTGCACGTGGTCGACGGCGCGCACCCGGACCCGGAGGGTCAGGTCAGCGCGGTCCGCGAGGTGCTGGGCGAGGTGGGCGCCGACCGGATCCCCGAGCTGCTGGTGATCAACAAGGTGGACGCCGCCGACGAGGAGAGCCTGCTGCGGCTCAAGCGCGCCTGGCCGGACGCGGTGTTCGTCTCGGCGCGCAGCGGCGTCGGGATAGGCGAGCTGCACGCGGCGATCGCGCAGCGGCTGCCCCGCCCGGCCGTCGATCTGCGGGTCACCCTTCCGTATGACCGAGGTGACCTGGTCGCCCGAATTCATCGGTCCGGTCAGGTACTCAACACCCGCTATACGGATGAGGGCACCGAGTTGCAGGTGCGAGTGAGCGAGCAGCTCGCTGCCGAGCTGGAGTCGTTCCGCGACGGAGAGTTGATGCGCTGACCTGCGTTGACTTATGCGAAACGCCAGTCTGGGACGCCGCATGCGACACTGATCGGATGCGGCGTCTCGTCTTTCCGGTCATCGCGGCCGTCGGCCTGGTGATGGCCGGTCCGTCCATCGCGTTCGCGGACGACCCGGCACCGACCGTCAGCGTCCCCGCGACGGCCGGCAAGAAGCTCTGCAAAGTGACCGACACCCGGCTCGACGAGCTGTCCGGCATGGTCGCCACCCAGAACGGCTACGCCGTGGTCGACGACAGCACGACGCAGGACAGTCACAAGAGGGTCTTCTTCATCGACACCAAGTGCAAGGTGACCGACGAGAAGACGTACAGCGGGAAGGGACCGCGCGACACCGAGGACCTGATCCTCTCGCCGGACAAGAAGACGCTGTGGATCGCCGACATCGGCGACAACAACTACAACAAAGAGGACGGCAGCCGCCGCGACACGATCGGCGTCTGGAAGATGCCGGCCGACGGGTCGAAAAAGCCGACGCTCTACCGGATGAAGTACCCGACCGGCGACTACCACGACGCCGAGGCGCTGCTGATCACCGACGGCAACACCCCGCTGATCATCACCAAGGAGATCGACAAGCCGGCCAACGTCTACGAGCCGACCGGCGCCCTGGTGGCCAACACCGAGGAGGGCGTGCCGCTGAAGAAGGTCGCCACGCTGACCGTGTCGGCGACCGAGACACCCGCGAACCCGCTCGGCCGGATCGGCAACAAGACGATCGTCGGCGGCGCGATGGCGCCCGGCGGCGACAAGGTCGTGCTGCGCACCTACACCGACGCGCTGGAGTGGGACGTCACCGGCGGCGACGTGCTCGCCGCGCTGAAGAAGAAGCCGCGGACGACCGGCCTGCCGAACGAGACGCAGGGCGAGGCGATCACTTACAGCGCCGACGGCAAGTACTTCGACACCGTGTCCGACATGTCCGGTAACCGCGACACGGCGAACTACATCCTGCAGTACACGCCGGCCACCACGGTCGCGGTCGAGAAGAAGTCCTCCGACTCGGCGGCCGGCGGCGGCAAGGCCTGGTACGCGGACCTGACGATCAACCAGATCACCTACACGGTCGGCGCGGTCGGGCTGATCGGCCTGCTGCTGGTCGGCGCCGGGGTGCTCGGCATCGTGCGGCACCGCCGCCGGCTCGCCGGCATGGCACCGCCGCTCGAGCTGGACCGGTCGTCCGGCGACCCGGAGACCGAGCTCATCGGCGTCGGCGGCGTGCCTCCGGGCGGCGGCTACGGCGGTGCCCGCCCCGGGCCGGGCGGCGCCGGAGCCTACGGCGGCGGGCCGGGCGGTCCCGGGCAGCGCGGCGGCCCGGTCTACGGCGGCGGCGGTCCGCAGTACGCCCGTCCGCAGCAGGGTGGCCCGGGCCGGCCGCAGCAGCCGCCGCGCCCGCAACAGCCGGGCGTGTACGGCGGCCAGGGCGGCGGTGATGGCGGTGGCGGCCAGTACGGCCAGCCACGCGGACCGCAGCAGGGCCAGCGCCCGCAGCGCCCGGCCGGTCCGCCGCCGGGCGGTGGGCAGCAGCCGCGTCCGCAGCAGGGCCAGCGCCCGCCGGACGGCACGTACGACCCGCAGGGCGGGCGCGACGGTTATGCCGATCGCAACGCGCGGCCGGACGATCGCTTCGACGACCCCGGCTACCGCCGCTAGCGGGGTCGCTAGGAGACCAGCGAGTCGAGCAGTCGCAGCCGCTCGGCGCTGTCCGAGCCGGGGGTCGCGCCGAAGAAGAGCAGCCGCTGGCTGGGGTCGTCCGGCACGCGCAGGCTCTCCGAGGTCAGCGTCAGCCGGCCGACCAGCGGGTGGTCGTACTCGTGGACGCCGTGGGTGCACTCGGCCACCGGGTGCGCGGCCCACATCTCGGCGAACTCGGGGCTCTTGATGCTCAGCTCGCCGACCAGTTCGGCGAGCCGCGGGTCGTCCGGCTGGTCGCTGGTGGCCATCCGCAGGTAGGCGGCCGTCTCGCGGGCCGAGCCGGGCCAGTCGACGGCGAGGTCGCGCATGGCCGGCTCGAGGAACATCTGGCGCGCCATGTTGACCCGCTGACCGGGGCGCAGGCCGAACAGGGCGTACGCCAGCCGGTTGCCGCCCAGCAGGTCCATCTGCCGGCCGATGATCGCCGCAGCCTGCCCGGTGGCGCTCTCCACCACGGCCAGCAGCGAGTCGCGGACCTCCTCCGGCTTCGTCTCGCGCCACGCGTGCTGGGCCGGCCAGGCCAGCCGCCGCAGGTGCACTCGCTCGCTGTCGTCCAGCCGGAGCGCGTTGGCGATCGACTCCACCACCGAGTCGGACATCTGGTGGCTCTCGCCCTGCTCCAGCCGCGTGTAGTAGGTCACGCTCAGGCCGGCGAGCTGTGCTACCTCCTCGCGGCGCAGGCCGGGGACGCGGCGGGTGGTGCCGTACGTCGGTACCCCGGTCTCGGCCGGCGTCAACTGCGAACGCCGTACCCGCAGGAACTCACCCAGCTCGTTCAGGCGGTGCTCACTCACGTCGCGATCCTTCCCCTCCGCGCGGGCGGCCAGCCACACCACGCCGTGGGTACCCACAACGTGGTGCGGCACCCGGCTCTTCCCCGCGTCAGTGTTCAACCCGTCCAAGGCAACGGAGGGAAAGACCGTGACCGAGAAGAAGATCATTGCCGTGGTGGGCGCGACCGGCTCCCAGGGCGGTGGCATCGCGCGCGCCATCCTGGACGACCCGACCGGGCCGTTCGCGCTGCGCGCGCTCACCCGCGACGCCACCTCGCCCAAGGCGCGCGAGCTGGCCGCCCGCGGCGCCGAGGTGGTCGAGGCCGACCTCGACGACGAGGCGAGCGTCCGGCGGGCGTTCGAGGGCGCGTACGGCGCGTTCGTCGTCACCAACTTCTGGGCTCCGCTCACGCCCGAGCAGGAGGCCGCGCGCCCCCGGCACCAGATGGAGAAGGACCAGGCCGAGATCGCGGCCCGGGCGGCCCGGGACGCCGGGCTCAAGCACGTGGTGTGGTCGACGCTGGAGGACACCCGCCCGCACTTCGCGCACGTCGGCAGCGACGCGCCCACGCTGGTGGATGGCTACAAGGTGCCGCACTTCGACGCCAAGGGCGAGGCCAACGCGTTCTTCACCGCGTACGGCGTGCCGACCACATTCCTGGAGACGACGTTCTACTACGAGTCGCTGCTGCAGGGCCAGGGCCCGGCCCGCGACGCCAACGGCGAGCTCGTGCTGAGCCTCGCGATGGACGAGAGCCCGCTCTCGCTGGTCGCGGCCGAGGACATCGGGCGCACCGCGTACGGCATCTTCCTGGCCGGCCCGCGCTACATCGGCCGGACCGTAGGCCTGGCCGGCGCCCACTACACCGGGCAGGAGCTGGCCGACCTGTTCACCGAGGTGCTCGGCGAGAAGGTAACCTACCGCCCGCTCACCCACGACCAGCTGCGCGCGGCCGGCTTCCCGCTGGCCGACGAGATCGCCGGGATGTTCCAGTTCTACGCCGAGGCCGCCGACTCCTTCGTGGGCCACCGCGACCTGGACGAGATCCGGAAGATCAACCCGCGCCTGAAGCCGCTCCGGGAGTGGGTCGTGGAGCACCGCGCCGAGCTCCTGCCGAACTGACGCTCACTGCGCAAGGCCAGGCCGTCCGGCCCGGCCTTGCGTGCTTTTGCCGTACGGGGGTGAAGCGCGGCCGTGTTTTGCCGGACGGGGTGAAGCGCGGCCGTGTTTTGCCGGACGGGGTGAAGCGCGGCCGTGTTTTGCCGTACGGGGTGAAGCTCCACCACCCAGGACAGCCCGGCGGCGGGGGACGGCCCGGTGTTGCAGCCAGGCCGTCCGGCTCACCGGGGACTTGTCGGGATTCGTACGATATAAGGATTTAGACCCGGCGGAGGACCGCCACGACCTTGCCCATGATGGTGGCGTCGTCGCCGGGGATCGGGTCGAAGGCGGGGTTGGCCGGCATGAGCCAGACATGGCCGTCGCGCTGGCGGTAGCTCTTGACGGTGGCCTCGCCGTCGATCATCGCGGCCACGATGTCGCCGGCGACCGCGGTGGGCTGCTGGCGCACGACCACCCAGTCGCCGTTGCAGATCGCAGCGTCGATCATGGACTCGCCCTTGACCTCGAGCATGAAGACGTCGCCCTCGCCGACCAGCTCGCGCGGCAGCGGGAAGAACTCCTCCACCGCCTGCTCGGCCAGGATCGGGCCGCCGGCGGCGATGCGGCCGAGCAGCGGCACGTAGGTCGGCTGGGGACGCGCGCTGCGCACGGTCTCGTCGTCGATCAGCTCGCTGGGCGCGCGCACGTCGACGGCGCGCGGACGGTTCGGGTCGCGGCGCAGGAAGCCCTTGGTCTCCAGCGCTTTCAGCTGGTAGGCCACGCTGGACGGGGAGACCAGGCCGACCGCCTCGCCGATCTCGCGCACGCTGGGCGGATAGCCGTAGCGCTCCACCCAGTCGCGGATGAACTCGAGGATGCGCCGCTGACGGGCGGTGAGGTCGGCGGTCACCAGGTCGGGGAAGTGGCTGACCACGGGCGTGACCGACCGCAGCTGCGGCGCCTCGCTGCCGCGGGCCCGGCCCGGCGCCCGGCGGCGCAACGCGGACTCGGGCTTGGTCATCTGCTGTTGTTGCCGGCTCGTCCGGTCGTCGGTCGACACGTCCGCCCTCCTTGTCGGCCAAGTGCCTGATCGGCACGTGGTGCGCTCGCGGTGCCGGCGCGGAATGCCGTGGGGATGGCGTTCGCCCGGCTGACCCCTCTTGTCGGAAAACCGTAGTGGTGGGGTCCGACATATTCAAACATCTGTACGACATTCGCTTCGGCGTGTCGTTCTTCGGTGCTCGACTTCCGTACGTGTGTTCTGATAAACCGTCGTACGGGCGTTCGATCGAACGAGTGTCCTAACGGTTGATCTTGAGGAGTCTTCCATGGTCGCGCACACCGTCCGGCGGGCCGAGCCGCCGTTGCGCCTGACCCGCCGCGGCCGGGCCGTGGCGCTGCTCCTGCTCGCGCTGATCGCCTGCGCCGCGAGTGTCGCGTTGTTCACCACGGCGTCCCGGGCCGCCAACGATCCGGCGACCCCGGCCCCGGCGATCACCGTGCGGCCCGGCGACACGCTGTGGGAGATCGCCTCGGCGGTGCGACCCGGGCGCGACGCCCGGGAGTCGGTGGCCGAGCTGCGCGAGCTCAACCACTTGACCGGCGACGATCTTCAGCCGGGCCAGGTGCTCACCCTCCCGCGTACGTGATCAGGCGAGCCCTCCCGCGTACGTGATCAGGCGATGAACCGCGCGTTGATCTTGCGAGAACGGGACTGAACGGCGCGGTCGGTAATCGGCGGTACACCGCACGTGTTGAGTCGGAAAATACGGCGCGTCGGCACGCCGCTGAGCTTGCGTCCGTGTCCGCCGCGGCATAGCGTCTACCCCAACATCTAGTAGTTACAAGGGTGTAAGTCATCCACAGGTTGGGGTTTACCTCCCCGGTTATCCACAGGCCGTCCACGGCGGCGCGATGGAATTGACCATCGCGACGTCGCGCTTCGGCGTGTCCGGACCGGCCGCGGGAGCACGCTCCGGAGGGAGATCGAAGTGCGCTGCCCGTACTGTCGCCACGCCGACTCGCGCGTGGTCGACTCGCGTGAGGCCGACGACGGGGCGTTGATCCGGCGCCGTCGCTCGTGCCCCGAGTGCGGCAAGCGCTTCACCACGGTGGAAGAGGCGGTTCTCGCCGTGGTCAAGCGCAGCGGCGTCACCGAGCCCTTCAGCCGGACGAAGATCATGAGTGGGGTCCGCAAGGCCTGCCAGGGCCGGCCCGTCGACGAGGACTCGATCGCGAAGCTCGCGCAACGCGTCGAGGAGACCGTCCGGGCCAAGGGCGCGGCCGAGATCCCCAGTCACGAGGTGGGGCTGGCGATCCTCACCCCGCTGCGGGAACTCGACCAGGTGGCTTACCTCCGCTTCGCCAGCGTGTACAAATCCTTCGACTCGCTCGACGAGTTCGAGAAGGAGATCGCCGCGCTGCGCGAGCGCCTGAGCAACTGAGGTCCTGAGCAACTGAGGTCCTGAGCAACTGAGGTCCTGAGTAACTGAGGTACAGACGAGAGTGGTAGCAGTACCGACGAGGGGGAGCAGTATGGCCGGGGACGGCATCACAGCAGGGCGGCAGCGCAGCCGGGCGAACGGCAGCGCGGCCGCCGGGGGGCTGCGGGTCGAGCGGGTCTGGACGACCGAGGGCGTCCATCCGTACGACGAGGTCGAGTGGGAGCGCCGGGACGTCGTCATGACGAACTGGCGGGACGGCTCGATCAACTTTGAGCAGAAGGGCGTCGAGTTCCCCGCGTTCTGGAGCGTGAACGCGGCGAACATCGTCACCACCAAGTACTTCCGGGGCGCCGTCGGCACGCCGGAGCGGGAGTGGTCGCTCAAGCAGCTCATCGACCGTGTCGTCGACACGTACCGCAAGGCCGGCGAGAAGCACGGCTACTTCACCGGCAAGGCGGACGCCGAGCTCTTCGACCACGAGCTGACCTGGATGCTGCTGCACCAGGTGTTCAGCTTCAACTCGCCGGTGTGGTTCAACGTCGGCACCAAGTCGCCGCAGCAGGTCAGCGCCTGCTTCATCCTG
>Ga0307509_10006469_pt1 | contig 15751 bp, 11 predicted proteins | sample 10_EM_MG_FD_202245 | JGI IMG/M metagenome (GOLD analysis project Ga0307509, IMG submission 202245) | Populus trichocarpa ectomycorrhiza microbial communities from riparian zone in the Pacific Northwest, United States - 10_EM | ecosystem: Host-associated > Plants > Roots > Unclassified | place...
GATCGTGCCGTTGCCGGACATGTATTGGGCCCAGGCGAGCGTCGTCGAGCACACGCTGCCGCTTCCGCTCGGGATGCTGCCCGAGTTGATATTCTGATAGTCGCGATACTGGTAGAGCAAATACGTCGAGAGCGGACCACCACTCGTGAACTTGAGGCGATACGTGCCGTTCCCCACCGAGGAGTACGGCGCGTTGTTCCACAACCAGTTCGCGGCGGTCAGGCCGCGATTGGTGCCGTCGCCGTTGCCGCCTTGATAGAAGAACTCGGTGGTGCCGCCCGATGCACCCGATCCGCCTGCGGCGGGACCGGTCGGTCCGTACGTGAACGCGTAGAGCGAGCCCATGTTGATCTGTTCCATCCCGGGCGCGCCGTTGCCGAGCTGACTCGCGTTGACCGGCGAGCTGCACGAGAACCCGCTCGAGGCCTGCGGCTGATACATCGTCGAATGCGTGATGTAGCCGTTGCCATGCGAGATCATCGAGTGCGTTCGGGTCTCGCCCGCCGCGGACAGCACGGTCGCGACCGGACCGCCGGAGCTGGTCTGGAGGCCCACGGCACCCGCGGGGATGTTGACCCGCACGGTCGTCGAGCCGCACACCGTGTCCGCAGACACGTCGCGCGCACCCATGATCGAAAGCCCAGCGAGCACGAAAAATCCGCGCGTCAACATTCGTCACCCCCGAAGTTGGAGGTCCACGGTACTCCTCGTCCCGAAATCTGGATCCGAATTTCTATAGCTGTTTCAAGTTGTTAGAATGTGCGCGGCGGTGATCTGAAGTGCCTCCCGCGCGCACACGCGACGATGCAGCGGCGGTTGCAGCCGCTACAAAATGCGGCGCATTGGTAGGTCGACCAAAGTTCGCACCGCGTCATCGCGCACGGGCGAGCACGACGAAGTGACCGGTCCGCATCGCCTCGCGATAGTCGCGCTGGATGATCGTCGACAGCGCCGGGAACGCGAGCAGGCTCGTGACCGAGTCGGGCTCGAACGGGTTCGCGTCGTGGTTGCCGAGGACGACGAACGCGGGCGGGTCGGCGGCGATCCGTGCGAGGAGCTCGGCGCGGCGGTCGTCGCGGCCCGGGACCTCGCGCGCGAGTGGCGCGTCGGTGAGGAGGAGGCGGTGGAACGGGAAGCGGGTGACCGGGTGGCGATCGGCCAGCGCGTAGATGCCGGGATCGAGCGCCCACACGAGGAGCCCGTCCCCCGGCTGCGAGTGGGCCGCGACGTACGCGGCGATCGCGACCTCGGCGGTGGGGTCGAACGTCCCCGGCGGCCGATCACCGGCGTAGCGCCGCCAGTCGGCGAGGCCGAGCGCGAACAGCGCCGCGATCGGGACGAGGACCAACCGGAACGCGAGCGTGCGGCGTGCGAGCTCGACGATGCCGTACGCGGCCGCGAACGCGAGGCCGGGGACCAGCAAGAGGAAGTGATAGCCGGCGAGCTGGCGCTGGAGCACGACCGCGAGCGCGGCGCAGCCGGTCCACGCGAGCAGGCACAGCGCGCGGGCGCGATCGTGCCGCCACAGCAGCGCGATGCCCGCCGCACCCGCGACCAGGAACGGCGCGAGCTCGTGACGCGCGGTCGTGACGAACTGCTCGATCACATCACCCCACGGCGGATCGATCATCGCGATCCAGTGGCGCTGGTAGACGAACACGCTGTTGACGAACGCGCCGAACGCACCGTGCGCCGCGAACCACGCGCTCGCGACGAGCCACGGTGCGACGAGGCCGGCGGCGAACCACGCGGCGCGCCGGGCGGCCTCGCGCGGGGTCGTGCTCGCGAACCACAGCAACAGCCACGCGCCGCAGATCGCGAGCCCGGGGACCTTGTAGAGCCCGACGAGGCCCATCGCCGCACCGCACGCGATCGCCGCGCGCGGCCGCGCGAGCGCCGCGACCGCAAACGCCGCGGCGGCGAGCTCGGGCAGGACGAGCAGCTCCTCGGCCTGGAGGCGCGACCAGTAACCGCCGAACCCCGGCGTCCACAGGCCGACGAACACCAGGGCCGCGGCTGCGAGGCCAACCCACTCGCCCCACCAGCGGCGCGCGACGACGAACGCGACACCCGCCGTGGCGGCGAGCCAGATCGCCTCGAACCACCACGCGGATGCGGTCGAGCCCCCGGCCCACGCGAGCACCCACGTGTAGAGGTGGAGCGGCGGCTTGCTATCGAACAGATCGCGATACGGGATCCAGCCCGCGCGCAGCCACCGGCCGAAGCACGCGAACAGGCCCTGGTCGAGGCCGAGTGGCTCGCCCGCGCGCACGAGCTGCGCGACGACGAACCCGGCGACGACCACCGCCGCGGCCGCCGCAAACGCGATGCCCTCTCGTCGCTTCGTCGCGCGAGTATAGCAACCTCGCGTAGACTGAAGGGGATGGACCGTCGGAGGGTGCGGCTGATCCTCGCGGCGATCCTCGTCGTCGGGTTCGTGCTGCGCCTCGCGTTCGTGCTCGGCCAGCGCGGCGATCCGCTGTTCGAGCACCCGGTCCTCGACGAGGATCACTACATCCAGCAGGCGCACGTCGCCGAGGACGCGCCGTACTGGCAGCCACCCGGCATCATCTACGTCCTCCGCGCGACGTTCGCGATCGCCGGCGATGGCCTGCTCGCTCCGCGCCTTTTCCAGATCCTGATCTCGGTCGCGAGCTGCGCGCTCCTGTTCGCGATCGGGCGGCGGTTGTTCGACGAGCGTGTCGGTCTGGTCGCCGCGGCGATCGCGGCGCTGCACGGCGTGCTGATCTTCGAGTGCTACGAGCTGTTGCCCGCGACCTGGGTCGTCGGGCTCGATCTGGTCGCGCTGTGGCTCGTGCTGCGCGCGGCCGAGCGCAAGAGACCGCTCGACGCGCTCCTCGCCGGGCTCGCGATCGGCGTGTCGGCGGTGTTCGCGCCGACGATCCTGCCGTTCGCCGCGGTCGCCGCTGTGCTCGTGCGCCGGCCGATCGCGATCGCCGCGCTGGTCGCCGGGGTCCTCCTCCCGATCGCACCGGTGACGATCCGCAACTACCAGCACGGCGGCGAGCTCGTCGCGATCTCCGCGAACGGCGGGCTCAACCTGTTCCTCGGCAACAACGAGGCGTATCGCGCGACGTTCTCGCTCCGGCCCGGGCGCGAATGGGAGGAGCTGACGACGGAGCCGCAGCGCCACGGCGCGACCCGACCCGGCGAGGCTTCCTCGTACTTCACGCACCGTGCGCTCGCGTTCGCGGCGGCACATCCCCTCGACGAGGCCGCGCTGGTCGCGCGCAAGGCGTTCCTGTTCGTTCACGGCGCGGAGCTGCCGCGCGACACCGATCTCTACGAGGCGCGTCACACGAGCTGGGTGCTCGCCGCGCTGGTCTGGCCGCGGTTCCCCGATGGCCTCCTGATCCCGCTCGCGCTCGTCGGCGTCGCGGCGCTGTGGCGCGAACGCCGACGCCTCGCGGCTCCGCTCGGCCTGCTCGCGACGATCGCGATCACGGCGGTGATCTTCTTCGTCACCGCGCGCCATCGCGCCCCGGCGCTGCCGCTGTTCGCGCTGTTCGCCGCCGCGGGGTTCGCGCGATGGGCTCGGTCGCCGCGCTGGATCGCCGTGGCGGCCGTGCTCGTCGTGGTCTGCAACCTCCCGACCTGGGAGACGCGCCTGTCGTACGCGGGCGAGGCGGACTTCTATCGCGGGCTCGCGGCACTCCAGCAGCACGATCCGCGGGAGGCGAGAGAAGCGTTCACCCGCGCCGTCGCACAGAACCCGCACGACGCGCGCGCGTGGTTCGAGCTCGGCAACGTCCTCGCGGGGCGCGAGGCGGTCACCGCGTGGCAGCAGGCCGCGATCAGCGATCCGTGGGACAGCCGCGCGCGCCGCCGGATCGCGCAGGCGCTCGTCCAGCTCGGCGATCTCGACGGTGCGATCGCGACGCTGCAGGCGTCGATTGCCGCGCATGTACGCGACGACACGCACTACGCACCGGATCACCTCAACCTCGCGTTCATGCTCGCGCAGCGGCATCGCACGCCCGAGGCGCTCGCCGAGCTCGCCGCCGCGACCCGCGCCGACCCGAGCTACGTCCGGCCACGGCTCCCGCGGATGGCGGCCGCGGCGCGCCAGGATCCGTCGACCGATCCGGCCTTCCTCCGCGCGCTGGAGCAGCCGTGATCGCTCGCCGGATCTTCGTCGTCGCATGGATCGTCCTCGCGATCGCGGGGGCGCTCGCCCACACCGTCGCAGAGCGCGCGGTCGGCCACACGATCGATCTCGGCCTGCCGCACCTCCAGTACGGCTACGTCATGTTCAACGCGAACCCGAAACGCGTGCCGGTCTACACCTGGGCGCGCGCCGACGGCGTCCGCCACGAGCTCGCCGACCTCGATCCGCGCCCTGCGTTCGGCTACAAGCGCGCGCGGGTCGCGCTCGACGCGATGTTCTCGCCGATCTACCTGCGCGACCTGTGCAACCGCGCCCTGACCTCCGCCGGCGACGAGATCACGATCTTCATCGACGGCTACCAGGTCGACGCGGATCGCGACCACCCCGCGATGTCCACCACCGTGAGCTGCGATGCCCGGCGCCGCTAGGCTGTTCGCCCCGTTCGAGGGCACCCGCGATCCGGGCCCGCTCGCGATCGTCCGCGTCGCGTTCTTCACCGGCCTGCTCGTTCACTTTGCACCGTCCCTGATCTGGCTCGATGTTGGCTACGGCCGTGGTGCGGTGAGGACCGACGCGTGGAACCACTTCCTGTTCTCGCACCTCCACGCGATTCCGGATCCGGTCGTCCGGATCTTCGCGACCGTCACGCTGCTGGCGATCGTCGCGGCGATCGTCAACCTCGCACCGCGGGTGTCCGCGGCGATCGCCGGGGTCGGCTGCTACGCGTTCGCGAGCTTCAACAGCATCCACCTCCAGACCCTCGCGCTGATCCCGGCGTGGGCGATCCTGATCCTGTGGATCGTCTGCGCGCCGCCGCGGAAGGCCGAGCGGATCCCGAGCCTCCTGCCGTCGCTGATCCTGTTCCAGGTCCTGCTCGCGGTGTGGTTCTCCGGCGTCGAGAAGCTGCTCGCCGGCTGGCCGTGGTCGAACGAGATGGGTATCGTGCTCGCGTATCCGCACGGGTTCCTCGTCCGCGACTGGGCGAGTGGCCTGTTCGTGCCGGTCGCGGGGGTGTTTACCTGGGCGACGCTGGCGATCGAGCTGGGCACGCCGATCCTGCTGCTGGTCCGGCGCACCCGGATCTGGGCGCTCGTCGCGTACGAGCTGTTCTTCCTCGGCATCATCGCGATGCTCGAGGTCCCACCTTTGTTCTACTTCATCTTCGCGAGCGCGCCGGTGCTCGCGCTCGACGACGCCCAGCTCGCTAGCGCGCGTACGTGGGTTCGACGACGGGTGCGCCCGCGTACAGCTTCTTGAGCACGTCCGCGGGCGGCCGGTGCTGCAAGCACGCGTCGGCGTGATCGCGGCGGTAGCGCGGCATCATGCACTGCTGGGCCTCGGGGGGCAGCGTCTGGCACTGCGCCAGAAACGCCGGCTTGTCCGCCACCCACGTGAACATCGAGTTGCCGCCGTGGAGCTTCGCGGCCGCGCGCTCGGCCTCGATCGCCGCATACGCCGTCTCGCAGGGGGTCGCTGCGTCGGGCGCGTTCAGCATCGCGATCATCGACACCGAGGTATCGGTCTGGTCGATCGCGGCGGCCTCGCCGGTCGAGGTCTTCGGTTTGTCGTGGTGGGGGTGGCGTGGCCGGTCGTGCATCCACCATCCGAGGACTGCAACGCCGGCCACGATCACGACGCTCGCGAGGAGAGCGAGCTGCTTGGTCATGCCGCTAGCTTACGGGCAGATCGGGCGCGACCAGTCGTTGTTGCAGTTGTTGTTGTAGGCGCAGGTGCAGGCGTAGTTGACCCACGAGCCATCGCCACCGGTGCCAGGGCCGTTATAGGCGAAGTTGTAGCCGTCGCCGTTGGTGTCGACCGAGCCGCCGCCGGGGCCGCCGTTCTTGACCTGCCACAGCTCGTACGCCGAGTCGTCGTTGCAGAGGTGGTTGTAACCGCTGCTCGCCCAGCTGTAGCTCGTGAGACAGCCGCCGCCGATCGACGTGTTGCCGTTGCTCTCGGCCGAGATCGTGACGTTGTCGCGCCACACGCCCGAGTTCGAGTAGCACTCGTAGGACATCTTGCTGTTGCCGGGGCACGTGCCGTGATTGCACGCGATCACCGCGAGCTGCCACGAGGTCTGATAGGCCCACAGCGCGACACCGGAGTGCTTCGCCGGGCAGTACCAGAACACGCAGCTCGTACCCTTGTCGTAGAGGTCGCCTTCGAACCACCACGAGCCGCCGAAGCCGTAGCTCCCGTACGCCTGCTCGGTCGGACGCGACGCCTCGATCTTCGCGACCTTCGCGATCATCTCGGGATCGTCGCTCGGCGTCGGGCGCTGCGCGAACTGGTTCGCGTGGAACGCGAACGGCGAGAGCTCCTTGGTCTGCGCGGCGACTGCGAACGCGCCGGCAGCTTCCTTCGCGAGTGCGAAGTCGCGGATCCGATCGGCGTCGGCCGCCGGATGCGCGAGCGACGCGTTGATGTCGCCGCCCCACGTCGGGTCGACGTACTCGTCGCCACCGCGCTGGACGAAGAACGTGTTGCCGTTGCCATCGACGAAGCGCAGATCGATCTCGTTCGTCGGCTCGTCCGGCGATTCGTCGCGATACGCCTGCGGCTTCATCGCGCCGACGCGTTGTTCGAGATAGACGACCTGGTCTGCCTTGCGATACGCGGCGGTCACACCCCACGTCGGGTCGCCCGTATCGAGCATGTTGAGACCTTGATTCAGGTCGCTGATCGGTGTGCGGATGTCTACACTTGAAGTGCAACCGGCCGCGAAGAAGAACGGGATGAAGATGCCGAGACGCTTCATTTGAACCCCCGAGTGATGGTCGAACCGCTAACCGACGAACTCCCCAAGATCCAAACTGCCGAATCAGATCGTGTAGGCGCAACCACGATCTTTCCTCATCGTGAACGTGGCAACAGCGAGTTAGCCGGCGGTGGGGCGTAATGATGGTGAGGTGCTTCACCGCGAACACACCCATTCGCACATTTACTGACCGTGGTTCGGGAGCCAGACGGTCGCGGCAGACGCCCCCACACCCAGCTTCTCGATCGCGGCGCGCCGGCGCTCGAGCTTCGGATCGTGCACGCGCGCGAGCTCGTCGAGGATCCAGCGATCGCGAGGCTCCGCACGCCACGCGAGCTCGAGCCACGCGAGCTCCTGTTTCGGATCCGTGCGCGCGTCGAACGCGAGCGCGACGTACGTGATACCGCTCGCGCGCTGCGTCGCCGCGGCACGCTTGAACAGCTCGACCGCGTGCGCGCGATCGCCGGTGCGATAGAGATAGATCCCGAACGTCTCGAGCGCCGCGAGGTCCTCGGGATCGAGCTGGAGCATCCGCTCGAACGCGTGGCGCGCCTCGGCGGGCTGCTTCGTGTCGAGCATGATCTTCGCGTAACCGAACAGCGCGGTGGTGTCGTCGGGATCGAGGTGGAGCGCGGCGCGATACGCGAGCCCGGCGTCGCGCACGCGATGCTTCGCGAGGAACGCGCTCGCGAGGAGATCGTCGATCTGCGCGGTCGGCACGGCCGTGATCGCGCGCCGGAGCGCTTCATCGGACAACCCGGCGTCGGCGTGGGCGAGCGCGGTCACCGCGGCGAGCCCCTCGACCGGCTCACCGATCGCGGTCGACCACGCGGCGAGCGCGCGCGGCTTTCCCGTCGGGCCCGGCGCGATCGGCGGCGGGCGCCGCTGGATCCAGTGATCGGTCACGACGACGAGCGGGACGTTCGCGGTCGTCCCGCTGCGCATGTGACAGGTCGAGCAGTGCACGCCCGGATCGTCGCGACGCGGATCGGTGCACGCGGCACGCTCGTGGCACTGGAGGCACTTGCCGTCCCAGTAGCTCGCGGGTTGCTCGAGCGAGCTCTTGTGCGGATCGTGACAGGTCGTGCACGTGAGCACGTCCTTCGCGCCACGCCAGCACGCGCTCTGGACCAAGCGCTCGGCGTGCGCGAGCAGCTTCATCCGATCGGGCTCGGCCGGATCCGCGACGAAGTTGATGCGCATCGTGTCGAGTGGCTCGCCGGGGCGGAAGTCGAAATGATCGCGACCGTCGCGCAACACCGGGAACGTCGACTGGTGACACTCGGCGCAGACCTCGAGCTGGCGGCGCGCCGCGAGCTTGCGCTTCGGCCCGACGGTGTCCTCGGCCGCGAGGCTCGTCACGTGCAGCTTGCTCGGGCCGTGGCAGCGCTCGCAGCCGACGCCGCCGGGTAGTGGATCGACGAACCGCCGGGCCGGCTCGTCGCTGTGGCACGAGATGCAGTACGTATCGAGCATCACGCCGAGCCGCGGGTTGCCGCCGAACGCCATCGGATCGAGATCCCAGCGCTCGGCCTTCGCGTAGTAGTCGATCGGGAGGTGGACGAGGCGGCCGCCGCGCAGCGTGTAGAACGCGAGCCCGTAGCTACCGGCGCTCAGCACGTGGGTGACCGGCTCGTCCCAGGTCTCGATCGGTGCACCGTCGGCGCCGAGGAGCGCCTCGGTGATCACGTAGGTGTGGCCGCGGCGCGACGGCCGGTAGCTGAACCCGCTGCGCGCGTGCTTCACCTCGGTGCCCGCGTCGAAGATCTTGGCGATCCACGCCTGATCGACCGATGCGATCGGCCGCATGCCGGTGCGCGCCATCGAGTGGCGCTCGTAGCTCGCGTAGATCACTGCGTGACACGGCTTGCACGCCTGCGAGCCGGCGAAGCCCGAGAGGTCGCGAGCCGCGGTGGCGATCGGGCGCGTCCAGTCGAGCGGCGCGTCGGCGAGGTTGACCGCGTCGAGCGGATCCGTGCTCGGCGCAGGCTTCGGTGGATCGTGCTGCGGCTCGCGCTTGTCACCGCACGCACCGATCAACGCGATCAACAGCATCGCGACGACGGCGTGACCCCGCGCCATCCGCTCAGCGTATCACTCTTCTTCGACGAACTTGCCCTGCTCGTCGAACGTCGCCTCCTTGCGTTTGCCGGCGTCGGAGAACGCGAGCTCGTACGACGCGAGGCCCTTCGCGGGCGTTTGCTTCTCCGCGCGATCAGCCTTCGCCTTGGGATACTTCGCCGCGAACGCCTTCATCACGATCGCCGGCACCTGATCGACCGGGACGGCCTCCTCGATCTGGAGGATGTCGCCGGCCGCGCTGACCTCGACCTCGGCCTTGCCACCCTCGGCCTTGGTCAGCTTGACCTCGAACCGATCCTGCTCGGGCTTGCACGTCCCGATCGCCGACTTCGGAAACCGCTTCGCGACCGCGGCGGTCACGGCGGTGGGGCAGGGCGCGGCCGCGGCGATGCCGGAGACGATGAAGACGCTGATCAGAGTTTTCATGGGCCGACGGTAAACGGTGGCTCGTTAACAGGATGTGAGAGCCGCTCTCATGTTCCTCTAACCGATGGGGACCCATTCTGGAACCGATAGAAATGTCAGGCACTTCGATCAAGAACCGGCTCCTCGTCGGCACGATCGGTGCGGTCGTGATCGCCTTCGTGGTGGTCGGCCTGATCGTCAACTCGATGGCGCGCTCCGCGCTGATCGATCAGTTCGACGTCGCGCTCGACGGCAAGGCGCAGGAGCTGCTCGCCCAGGTCGAGATCCATCGCCGCGGGATCGAGGTCGAGGTCGATCCGCGCACGCTGCCGGCCGACGAGGTCTACGAGGTGTGGAACGGCGATCAGGTGCTCGCGAAGTCCGAGAGCCTCGGCGCCGCGGATCTCGCGCGCACCACGCGCGCCGTCACCGCGGTCGGCTTGCCCGACGGTCGCGCCGCGCGTCAGCTCACGCTGCAGAAGACGGTCACTACCCCCGACGAGGACGACACCGGCGGCGCGCTCGCGAACGTCACCGCGCCGCACGTCGAGCTCGCATTCGCGCACGCGACCACCGGCGTCGAGGCGGCGATCCACCGGATCGCGCTCGGCGTCGCGCTCGTCGGCTGCGTCGGGGGCCTGATCGCGGTCGTGCTACTGCTCGTCACGGTGCGGCTCGGCCTCCGTCCCGTGACCACGCTCGCGCGCGAGATCGGCGCGATCGAGGAGTCCAACCTCCACGCGCGATTCGATCGCGTCGGCACCGCCGCAGAGCTGCGCCCGATCGCGGAGCGCCTCGACGACTTCCTCGCCCGCCTCGCGAAGGCATTCGCGCGCGAGCGCGAGCTCACCGCCGAGATCGCGCACGAGCTGCGCACGCCCCTCGCGGGCCTCAAGGCGACGCTCGAGCTCGCCCTCCTGCGCGAGCGCCCGGCCGCGGAGTACCGCACCGCGCTCGAGCAAGCACTCGCGATCACGTCAGACACCGCCCGGTCGATCGAGTCGCTGCTGTCGCTCGCGCGGCTCGACGCGGGCCAGGCCGCGGTCTCGGGCGAGCCGGTCGATCTCGATCAGCAGGTACGAGAGGTGATGGTCGCGTTCGATGCGCGCGCGACCGCACGCAAGGTCGCGGTCGTCACCGAGCTCGAGCCGGTCACGATCACGACCGACCGTGACAAGCTCCGCCTCGTGCTGACGAACCTCCTCGACAACGCGATCTCGTACGTCGACGACGGCGGTGAGGTCCGGATCGCGCTCGTCGCCAACGAGCTGCGGATCTCGAACACGGGCTGTACGCTCGACCCCGAGCAGGCGCGCAACGTGTTCCAGCGGTTCTGGCGCTCGGATGCGGCGCGCAGCGCCGGTAGCCACATCGGCCTCGGCCTGTCACTGTGCGAGCGACTCGTCGCGCTGCTCGAGGGGACGCTCGGCGTCGAGGTCATCGAACAGCGGTTCATCGCGACGCTGAGGTTGCCGTGAAGGCGCTGTGGATCGTGCTCGCGCTGGCCGGTTCGGCGCGCGCCGACGACGTCACGCTCGCGACCGTCACCGCCGCGGTCGATCAGGCGCCGCTCGCGCGCGCGACCGAGCAGGACGTCGCGGCGGCGACCAGCCGGGTCGACGCCGCGGGTGGGTGGGCGCCGACGACGCTCCACGGCGGCACGAACCGGCTCACCGCGCGGGTCGTCGCCGGGATCACGTTCCCGTTGCCGATCCTCGGCACGCTCGGCGCCGCGCGCGACGAGGCCGCCGCGCATGCGACCGTGGTCCGCGACGAGGGTGCGGTCGCGCGTCGCGATCTTCGCCACCGGGCGATCACCGCGTGGCTCGAGCTGTCGCGCGCGGACACCCAGGTCGCGACGCTCGTCACCGCCGCGACCCAGGCCGCCGAGCTCGAGCGGATCGCGCAGGGCCGGCTCGACGCCGGCGTCGGCGGCGAGGTCGATGTCACCTCGGCGCACGCCGCGCGCGCGCGGGCCGATGTCGCGGTCAGCGCCGCACGTCGCGAGAGTCGTGCGCGCGCGGCGGAGCTCGCCGGCATCCTCGCGTGGGACGCGGCGCGCGAGCGCCACGCGACCGGCCCATTGCCAGGGGGGACGGGTGACCTCGAGGCGCTGCGCCGTTCGCTCGCGGCGCATCCCGAGCGCGCTGCCGCGGTGGCGCGGATCGGCGAAGCCGAGGCCGTCGAGCACCGGATCTCCGTCGCGTACCGTCCGGTGCTGGCGGGCGAGGTCACCGCGTCGTTCGACGATCCGACGATGGCGCCGGGTCCGAGGAACGACGTGTCCGCGGGCCTCGCGTTCGAGCTCCCGCTGTTCGGTCACCTCGGCGACCAGGCCGCGGCCGCGCGCCACGACACGACGGCTGCGCGGGCGCGACTCGCGTCCGTCGACAGCGACCTCACCGCCGGCCTGATCGCGGCATACGAGCGCTGGCAGGCAGCGCGCGAGCGGATGACCGGGCTCGAGACCGAGGTCGTGCCGGCGCAGCAGAAGGCCGCGCGACTCGCCGCCCAGGCGTTCCGCGAAGGTGCGCGGGATCTGGCGACCGCGCTGCAGGCGGCGCGCGATCAGGCGGCGGTCGATGCGGAGCTCGCGAACGCGCGGATCGACACCGCGCAAGCGTGGATCGAGCTCGCGATCGCCGCCGGCAAGGACGACGGTGCGCACTAGCCTGATCCTGATCGCGCTGGCCGGCTGCGGCAAATCGGGGCCGGCCGAGCCCGCCGAGCAGACGCCCGCGAAGGTCACGTGCAAGCCGGTCGCGAGCCAGACCGTCGACGAATCGGTCGAGGTCAACGGCGTGATCGCACCGCCGCCGAAGCTCGACGCGGTGATCAGCTCGCCGGTCGCCGGCCGGGTCGCGCAGGTGGCGGTCGAGGAGGGCGATCGCGTCGCTGCGGGCGCGCTGCTCGCGGTCGTCGAGGATCCCGCGTTGCCGGCGGGGAGCGTCGAAGCGCGGGCCGGCGTCGCGAGCGCGCAGGCGGCGAAGCAGGCGGCGGATCAGGACGTCGCGCGCCAGACCCGGCTCGTCGAGAGCGGCATCGGCGCGCGCCGCGATCTCGACGATGCGAAGGCGAAGGCGGCGGCCGCGGCGGCCGAGCTCGATGCGGCCGGGGCACGCGATCACCTCGCGTCGCAGCGGCTCGCCCGGCGCGAGCTGCGCGCGCCGCACGCGGGTGTCGTGCTCCACGTGTTCAAGCGCACCGGCGAGAGCGTCGACGGTACGGGCGCGACCCCGATCGCCGAGGTCGCGGATCTCGGCGTGCTCGAGGTTCGCGCGCAGGTCCCACCGGCCGTGCTCGTGAAGCTGAAGGAGGGCCAGGCCGCGCGCGTCCACCTCGAGACCGAGGACGTCGCGGCGTCGGTGGTCCGGGTCGCGCCCGCGGTCGACGCGGCGACGCTCCTCGGAAGCGTGCGACTCGAGCTGTCCGCGGCGAAGGTCGCGCCTCCGGTCGGCAGCGCCGCGACGGCGCGGATCACGATCTCGAGCCATCCGGCGCTCGTCGTGCCGCCGACCGCGCTGCGCCGGTCCGCGATCGGCAGCGATCAGGTCGTGGTGTGCGAGGGCGGGGTCGCGAAGGTTCGCGAGGTCGAGCTCGGCCAGCGCGGTGAGGCCGCGGTCGAGGTCGCGAAAGGGCTCGCGGCCGGCGATCAGATCGTCGTCGATCACGTGCTCGGGCTCGAGGACGGTCAGCCGCTCGCGGGCGCGAAATGATCGTCCGCTGGCTGCGCGGGAACGCCGCCGTCGTGGGCGTCGCGATGCTCGCGCTCGCGCTCGCCGGTGCGCGATCGATCGCCGTGTTGCCGAGCGGGATCTATCCCGAGATGACGTTCCCGCGCGTGATCGTCGTCGCGCACGTGGGCCAGCTCGCGCCGAACCTCGTCGAGGCGCAGGTCACGCGGCCGCTGGAAGAGGCGCTCGTCGTCGTCCCCGGTGTCCGCAAGATCCGCGCGAAGACGATCCGCGGCGCGGTCGAGCTCTCGCTCCAGCTCACCGACACCACCGATCCGCTCGCCGCGCAGTTCGCGTGTCGCGCCGCGATCGATCACGTCGAGCTCCCGAGGGGCGCGACGACCCGGGTCGAGCGCGTGCTGCCGACCGCGGTACCGGTGATCACCTACAACCTCCAGTCGCCGAAGGGAACGACGACCGATCCACGCAGGTTGCGCGATGTCGCCGAGCGGATCGTGCGACCCGCGTTCGTGCGCGTCGCCGGCGTCGGCGGGGTCGAGCTCCAGGGTGGGCGGGTGCGCGAGGCCGAGCTGCTCGTCGATCCCGCGCTCCTCGCGTCGCTTCACCTCACGCCGTCGCAGCTCGCGACCCGGCTCGCAGCCGCGGACGCGCGGGTCGCCGCCGGCCACGTGTTCGACGAGCATCAGACGCTGCCGCTCGTGCTCGACGCGCAGGCGCCTGACCTCGACGCGCTGCGCCGGCTGCCGATCGCGACCGGTCCGACGGGCCCGATCGTCCTCGGCTCGATCGCCCAGGTCGTCGAGGGCGCGGCCGATCCCGACGTGATCGTGCGCGGGCCGACCGGCGAGGCGGTCGCGATCGCGGTCGCCCGGTTGCCCGGCGCGAGCACGCCTGCGGTGGTCGCGGGGATCGAGGGTCAGGTCGCGCAGCTCCGTGCGAGCCACGCGTTGCCACCGGATGTCGATCTTTCCCCGGTCTACGATCAGGGCGAGCTCGTCGCCGAATCGCTCGCGAGCGTGCGCGATGCGATCTTGATCGGCATCGCCCTCGCGATGGTCGTGATCGCGCTCGCGCTGCGCGACCTGCGCGCCGGTCTGGTCGCCGCGCTGCCCGTGCCGATCACGCTGCTCGGCACGTTCGCGGTGATGCGCGCGTTCGGGATGACGCTCGATCTGATGTCGCTCGGCGGGCTCGCGATCGCGATCGGCCTCGTCGTCGACGACGCGATCGTCGTGACCGAGGGCATCGTCGCGCGGATCGAGGAGGGCTTGCCGCGCGACGAGGCGATCGACCTCGGCTATCGCGACATGTTCGCGGCCGTGGTCGGCACGACGATCACGACCACGGTCGTGTTCGCGCCGCTCGCGCTGCTGTCCGGAATGACCGGCAGCTTCCTCGGCGCGTTCGCCTTGACGCTCGCGATCGCGGTGCTGCTGTCGATGCTGGTCGCGTTGACCACGATCCCGATCCTCGCGCGCTGGCTGAAGCCGATGAAGAAGCGCGCCGAGCGCGGCGATCGGTTGACCCGCTTGATCGGCTGGCTCGTCCATCACCGCTGGGTCGCGCCGGTGATCATCGTCGTGCTGCTCGCCGGTGGCGTGCTCGCGTATCGCGGCCTCGGGACGGGGTTCCTGCCGCCGATGGACGAGGGTGCGTTCGTCGTCGACTTCTTCTTGCCGGCGGGAACCTCGCTCGAGGAGACCGATCGGATCGCGCAGAAGATCGACGCGGTGCTCGCGAAGGTGCCGGAGATCGTGACGTTCACGCGGCGGACCGGCACCGAGCTCGGGCCGGTCACGGCGACCCAGCAGAACCGGGGCGACGTGATGGTTCGCGTCGTGCCGCGCGGCGATCGCCCGCCGATCACCGAGGTGATCGATCACGTCCGCGACGCGCTCGCGGCCGAGGTGCCCGAGGCGCGGTTCGAGTACGTCCAGGTCCTGCAGGACGTGCTCGCCGACCTCGCGGGCAACCCCGAGCCGATCGAGATCCGCGTGCTCGGCGACGATCCGGCGTTGCTCGAGGCCTGGGCCGAGAAGGCCGGCGAGGTCCTCGCGAAGCGACCCGAGCTCGTCGACGTCTTCGACGGCCGCGAGGGCCACATCCCGATCCTGCGCTCGACGATCGATCAACAGCAGCTCTCGAGGCTCGGCCTCGACGCGCAGACCGTCGGCGACGACCTCGCCATCGCGACCGAGGGCCGCCAGATCGGCGAGATCTTCCGGCCCGAGCGCGTGATCGGCGTGCGGCTGCGCTACACCGACGCGATCCGCTACTCGGCGCCCGCGCTGGCACGCAGCCCGATCGCGTACGGCCCGCACTCGCTGCCGCTGTCCGAGGTCATCACGCTCGATCGGCCGCTCGCCCCCGCGGTGCTCCGCCGCGACAGCCTGCGCACCGCGCTCGTGATGACGGCGGCGACGCCGAGCGGCAACCTCGGTGCCGGCGAGAAGGCGGTGCGCGAGACGCTTCAACAAATTTCGCTGCCGCACGGCATGCTGGTCGAGATCGGTGGTCAGGCCGAATCGGGCGCGGCCGCGCGGCGCGAGCTCGTCGGCGTCGCGCTCGCCGCGATCGGACTGGTGCTGTTCGTGTTGCTCGTCCAGCTCCGCTCGATGAAGTTCGCGCTGATCGTCCTGGTCGCCGCGCCGCTGTCGACGGCCGGCGGACTGATCGCGCTCA
>Ga0307509_10006471_pt1 | contig 15748 bp, 17 predicted proteins | sample 10_EM_MG_FD_202245 | JGI IMG/M metagenome (GOLD analysis project Ga0307509, IMG submission 202245) | Populus trichocarpa ectomycorrhiza microbial communities from riparian zone in the Pacific Northwest, United States - 10_EM | ecosystem: Host-associated > Plants > Roots > Unclassified | place...
TCCCCCCCCTCCCCCTCCCCCTCCCCTCCTCCCCTCTACGCCCATAAGCCATGCACATACAAGCCAACACCACCCCCAGCACCAAACCACCGATCCCGATTCCGGCGATTTCTCCGGCTGTTAGAGCTGTAGATGCCTTTGTGTTAATAGATGTGTATATATATCCAGCGAGAAAGGAGTAGGAGTACAGTACAATAGCGGTGTACGTGGTGGTCTTCCGGGTGGTGGTGGTGGCCCGCGGTTCCGTTACTCGTATTATTCCCAACGGGGGCTGCGGAGATGGAGTGGTTGGTTGGTGGGGGAGGTTGGTGGGTTGCGCTCGCTATTGTAGTCCGTAGCTGTAATTAATGCCGATGCTCAAAGCGAATTAGCAAGATATTATAACTACTTTTGAACTACTACCAGGAGGTATCATACCAAAAAGAACAAAAAAGCCACCACCACCACCACCCCAAAATACTTATCCACCCACATCACGCTTTCTTCCTTCCTTCCTTCCTTTCTTTCAACACAGCGGTGCTAGTTACTAGCTATGATAGCACACACCCACCCTCACGGAAAATCCCACGCATAGCAAAAAAAAACCCCCCCAGAAACTAAAGAGACTTATTATACTCCCCTCTTATATATATACCACAACCATCCACCAAACCATCCACCATCCACCGCCAGCTCATTTGACTCAAAAGGTCACTAAGAAAACAAAAAACCCTCGCATATCATACCCCCCCATCATCGACGACGAATAAGCTTAACTTGATTATATATTAATAGTCCACTCAGCCTCAGCCCTGAGCAATGCTTTTCGAGTGAGAGGTTGTGATTCGTGAGTGGGATTGGTGGTGGTGGCTGTGGTGGTTTGCTTGATTGGAGCTTTGCTAAAGTACTGTGCAGATGATACTAGTTGCAAGCGTTCATTCTCGCTGATGGGCTTGGATCGATGGAGTATGGTGCAGTGCTTTAGGGCTGTGGCTTATGGTAGCTGGGCGGGGGGGGGGGGGGGGGTTTCTGGGTTGGTAGGGTAGGGCTGGGTAGTTGGTCGGGGATAGATAGAGAGAGTAGAAGGAGTGCTCGGGAGGGTTGTATGGTGGTGCCTTGTATCTACTTGTATTCGGGTATCGTGGCAAGTTCGCTTCACCGATAACCTTGCTGTTATGAGTCGGTACAATATGGTACTCCCTGCAGGCTGGGGGAATTGTTCTGTTGTTTGGGGTTTATTGTGTGCAGTGGGGTATCATACTCGAGTACGGTACTACTCGGCAGGACGAATGCTCGGGTGGGGTTGGTGCCGTAGTCTACTGGACACAACCAAATCTTGAGGCTCCGGCTACTTTTTTTCCCACCCTTTTTTGCCCTTAGTCTATGCGACAGCAGCTGTCTTCACCAACGTCAGAGGAAATTCCTGGTATGGCATGGTCACACGGGAAGAGTAAATAAGGCGGTTGCAAAGTGTAGTATTTTTATTTCTACGTATAGTGCACAAGGCTGTGTGTGTGAAGGAAGGAAATCTATGCTCTAGGATACGGTATCTCAACCTCTACTTTCCGTCGTCCATTGTACTATATGCCCCATCACACCGCGCCGGCGCGTGAACTCTTCTTCCTTGGGGCAAGTACAACTCCCCCCCCTCCGCCCATCCGTCACAGCACTTCTCTCCCCTTCTTCTTCTTATCCCCCTCCTTGTCTTTCCCTTGCTGCTGATTCAAATAACTCAGATACGAATTCCATCCTAAACCGCTCTCTCTCCCTATTAGCCCTCCCTCCCTCCATCCGATGCACACAACAACCAGGGAAAGAAAGAAGGAAAGAAAGCGAAACCCACCAAGGCTAACAAGATTAACCACCAAAAGCCTATGCTCCAACGGCACAAACTTAAAATTCACCAACTGAACCCCCGGCCAAACCGTCCAATTCGCCCTCAACCCCTGCAGCCAATTATCCCGCAACTTCTTCCCCACCCTCTCCCGCGTGCCAAGCTGCTTCCCATCGTCGCCCATAACCCCCTCCATCGTAGCCATGCTGGAGAAGAAGAGCGTCAGGTTGACGGGCGTGAAGAAGGCCTGATCCAGCGCCACGCGCGACACAATCTCCAGGTTCGGCGAGGTCGGGATGCGCACCGCCCGCTGCAGGAATTTGTACCAGTTCACCACGAGGGGGCCGAATACGCCGCCGCCGTAGATGGCCATGCGCAGGGTGCGGTACGGGTTGTGCATTGGCGAGCCGTCGGCGTCGCGCTCTCGCTCGACGGCTTGTTGGGCGATTACGTCACCGGCGGCGAAGAGGAAGGAGGTTGAGAGGCATTGGGTTAGGATGGGGCGCTTGGTTAGGGCGGTGCGGTACCAGGTTAGCATTATGGGATAGATTGCGGGTGATAGGGAGAGTGCGAGAGAGAGAGAGAGAGGGAGAGAAGGAGAGGGTAGGATGGAAGGGAGGGAGGAAAGCGGTGTAAAAGAACCAGAAGATGCGCGCTGCGCTTGAAAAGTTATCCTTCAACGGGTTTTGCTTGCTGGATGCGCTGGTTTATAAAGCACAGCTCTCTTCAAGATTTCCTGGCCGTTGGATTTCCTGTCCGGGAATCTGAACTCGCACCTCCGCAACGATGTCAGATGGTTGTTTGTGCCCCCCGGCCGTTTGACTGATGTTCCGGATTAGGTCGCAACGCTCATCTCTCCTGTTTCCGTAAACGGCAGCGTAAGCTCAACCCTCAGCTTCGGGTGAGTTTCAGTGATGCACTTAGGGGTTGAAATTCTATCCGACACCGATAGGGCGCCAGGTGGTATCACAGCGGAGATATTTTATTACAGTAGTTTACAAATACAATACGAGTTCCCCCCAATTGCGGTACGCTAGCGATTCACTACTTTTCTGCCCGAACCCTCCCCTTCCCCCTCCTCCTCGTTCACACCACGAACAAACACCTCATCAATAGCTTCATCTATCTCATCTTTAGGGGTGAGGTTCTCTCTTACCAAGGCCCAGAATAGCCTCTGCAGACCCAAACCCCTCTAACAACCTCATCTCATTCGCAGCATCTTTCTCATCGTCGTCCTCCCTGCCCCTGCTGCTGCCCGCCACACCTCCAGCGACTTCATTTTTGCCCCTCCCACTAAGCTCCATCGTAATCAACCCGCTCCAGACGCAATGCCCGATGAACGCGCCAATGCATCCAACTACCACAGCCATCTTCTTTGTAGTCTCCCACCTCTGCAAGCTCTTCATTCCCTCTTCCTTCTCAAGTGGCTGCTCCTCTTCATCCCTCCCACTTCTGCATCCTTCCATAGACGTAATTCCAACCATTTCCATCACTCCATTGAGGAAAAATCCCGTAACCCAGGGCACATACTGGGGCTCAACGATCCCCCATGGTAATCCTCCACCCGCAACTCGCCCGGACGACGTCGTCATTGTCGCTTGGCCGGACATTACCGCCACAACATCCACACCATGACCGAGCATCCGCCCCCGAACATCATTAACATACTTGCATAATCGGCCATGTCGAGCAAGCATCTCATCTCTCAACCACCCGTTCGGTAATTCCGCGTATAACCCCAGTGATAGGTACCCAACAGCCAGGCAATCCAGTGAACTGGGTTCGTCGCCGAAAAAGTACCTCCCCCCGCCTAGGCGAGACTGTATTGCCCCGAGGAAGTCCGTTGCAATCGCTACCAGCTTAATCCTCTCTGCCGCGGCCTTCGTTAAAATCTTCTCCTTCGTAGCGGGCAGAGCCGTAGCCGTCATTGCCGAAGGCAAAGGGAGCCGCGTGGCAATATCTGTAGCACTCACAGAAGAAGAAGAAGAGGAAGCAGGAATCAACCCATCGCACCTCCCCCTCGCCTCCCGCCGTAAAACTCCAGGAATGTAATATCTCGCGGGCACGGGCAGTAATTTGGCAAAGACTCCCCTCAGAACATCAAAGTTCTCGTCGGCCAGGTACATCGACAAGTCCAGTAGCCTCCCACCTTCACTCTCGATATATGTTCCGAACGCGAGTGCATCTGCTCTCTCCTCTCTGACTAGTGCATCGTCTAGGGCCGAGCCGTTTTTGTGACGGAGGTACTCGATTATTCCATGGAAGCCAGGTACCCAGACTGTGCCATCGCGCAGCGCTGGGAGCTCGCGGCTCGGAGAGAGAAGGGGATTGCTGCTGGGGATCAAGGTCCAAGTGGTGGGATCTTGTGTTAGGTTCAGATAGGCGATTGCGGAGAGCGATTGAGGAGAAATTGAGGGCAGGGTGAAGGAGGGCCCCCAGATGTGGAGTTCTAGCATTTTCCCCTCTTCACTGGTCGGATTGGTGGGGGTTATTGGCCAATCGGCTGGTGAAGGAATCGGCGGGGTGATAGATGAACACCGTAGCATGATATGGTGGGATGGTGGGATAATTTTAAGCCGCAAGAGGCTTGGCGGTGATGCTAGAAGGGTTTGTGAAACATTATTTTACAGGGGTTGCAGTTCAATCTTAGAGGATGCCGTAGAGAAGTGTCTTCAGCCAACTAACAAAATTTCATCCATAATATTAATAAATCATCGGGGGAATGAGAAACGGTTCGTACTGTGAAAGGAGCAGAGTAATTTGAATTTATATGGTACTGGAGCTGTGTGAGTAGTATTCTGCCCTACAGGTACTTGCATCGAGTGATAATTAATGATCGGTGACAAGAGCATTCTTCATGGAGTTTATCGCGAAAGGATTGAGCACGTTGAATAGAAGAAAAGCGGAATTCCCATCGGCACAGCCAGCGAAACCCCTGAAACGCGCCATCATGTGGTTCTAAACGTATTGCAGGCTCGAGACACAGAAAAAATCTCATCAATTGCGGGGATCCCAGATGTAGCCACGCACACCGCATGGCAGTGCTCCAGACATAGCTTCATATACGACAGCCAGGGCTATCTACAAATCACCGCTGTCGTTACAAGAAAATAAATTCATGAGGGTTAACCCTCAAGAAGTAAAACAGTAAACTAAATTAATACAATGCTAAGGACAAGATGTTCCACCCAGACCCTGTCCTAGTTAGGTTAGTGTAAAGCCCATATCGCCAGCAAGGCCTTAGTAGGAGGAAGCCCTCAAGAAAGCTCTTCAAATGTGGCGATGATCGCCCCACCGGGTGCATCATCTAGAATACCTTCCTTATCCACACCAACAATGTCGGTGCTTAAGGAGGGTGGTCTGTTTTCCTTTTCTATTAGTACCTGCAGCGGAGTGGTAGGACGTGGGAACTGTTCCGTAGAAGGATGTGAGTATCGGCGTTGAAGTGGATACGGGGCCATCGGGGCCAATTTAACCTGCGTCCCACTATCTACCACATTATCCCTTTCAAAGAGCCAATCGGAACCCCAACCGCTCTCCTCTCTTTCCTCGGTGGGGGATTCAGGACTCTCGGAAGAAGTGGAACTCGCTTCTTCGTCAATATCACCTGCGGCGACTGCATTCTGAAGGGGTTCCCAGAACATAACTTCATCTCCCCATCCATCTTCCTCGGAGGGCCCTGACGGCTTCCTTAATGAAGGGGTGATTGAGGTCCAGAATTTTATGTAAACTTTCCAACCCTTGTGGTCATGCTCATCCGGACACTTCTTGCAGAACCTATGTGAGCAGTGCAGACAACGATTTCGGGCCGCGGAGAAACGGTACACCTGTCTGCACGAGCAGCATTGCCAAACGGAATGGCTCGGGGTAGGTGGGGGAAGAGATGCCGAGAAGGGATGTGTTCGCCTAGGAGGCAGAGGCGGCGACGGGAGCAGAGGACTTGGGGGAGTTGATGCCGGGGAGGGGGGGGAGGAAGAGGGTGTTTCTGGTGGGTCGGAGGTAGCTTGCATGATGTTGGGTTCGAATAGTTTTGGTGGAAAGGGTTAAATTTTTTTGGTGCCTGCGATCCTTAGATAGCTTTCCGGGGTGGATAGAATGCAAACAGAAGGGGAAGAAAGAAAGGAAGAAGGAAGGAAAGAAAGAAAGGAAAAAAATAGAATGTAAATGAAGCGAGAGGACAGAGAAAAGGCTCAACCTTCTTCTCCAACAGCTGCAAATAAATGTCAGCTGGGTGAACGAGAGTAAATTATGACCAGAAGAGGGATATAAGTGAGAATGAAAAAAAAGTGAGGTTGAGAGAAACATGGGGAAGGGTTCGTTTGAAATACAGCCAACTATCGTTGGAACGAAACAAAGAATCTTGATGAAACAGAACGAAGGCGAGGACGGGGGGAGAAGGCAGACGTGAGAAAGGTGGAGTCTGAATTTGAAAAAATTCCTTTGTTATTAGGATCGAGAGCTGTGCTTTGAGCTGGGAAGGGGTACGGAGTGCGTCGGACGGTATCGTGACTAGTGGTTGCCTTAGGTATTGCACTTAGTTTGAGCAATCCTGGTGGAGGGGCGGATCCGGATTGACGGAGACGAGATCTTGAGATAAGCGAAGAGAGGCGTGCGCGGGGTGAAGCTAGGCAGTTTGTGAGTTTGAAGCCACTGAATCGTCTTTTATAATTATGGCTGCAAATTTGGGGTCTATCAGTGGCGGATGCGATAGCCTAAACTAAAAAATACCAAACCTCAAGTTTTTGAGATGAAACGCTCTTGATGTAGGGCAAGGATTGAATGAAAAAAGTGGTAAATGAAGTGGTGAGCGAATATAACATTGGGGGTAATATTTCCAGGAAGGGGGATAACATGGAAATAGGGAGAAATGGTGGAGGGGGAAAGAATAGCCCGCGGTAGCAATAGTCACAACGACAGTAGTGATGGTGACGGCTACATACGTATTTGTATTCGGACGTGCTTTTTTCGGATATGCGAGAACGAAGCTCGCAGTCTGAAATGGATAGAAAATAGACGATATAGGCTCGAAACACGAGGGGTTGGACGAGTTGTGAAGAATTATTGATAATTGGAGGAAACGGGAGGGTGTGAAAGGGAAGGGGGCGGATACTCGAGAAGAAGGATGGAGGGAGAGGGGGAAAGGAAGAAGGGAGCGCGGGGGGGGAATATTGATCACTACCCAATTGTCACTTTGATCAGATTCAGGCTGGAGAGAGATGACGAGCAGACGTGACTATTTCTTTCTCATTTCCTTCAGCACCCTTTTTCAACTTTTAGAGGTGCAGGGGTGAGTTCCATTAGGAGCCTCATCTTAGTCATCCATTGGGAATATCTCTCTAGTCCGTAAAGGGAAGACTGGAATAAGCGGGAGCTGCACCTGGTCTCCCTTCCTCTCTTTTTCTGCCCACCAGAGAGGGAGACTCGAGATTGAGGGTCTCTGGCAGGGCGTAACACAGCGCTCTAGAAACAATAAGAATGGAAAGCTATGTAAGGTTATCTAGATATATATATGTATGTATGTATGGAGGGATGCGGTTTCGTGTCCTGCTGTTTTTTTGTACATTTGAATCCCTAGTTCTCGATAACTGTGCAGCCCTCTGCCCTTTTATGCGTTGAGTTATGCTTGGAGTTATGGTACATTGAGAGCCACTGCCTTTGCTGCGGCCCTTCCCATCCACCTCCGCCCGCCAGACATATAGGAAGCAGCACGTTTAGCTGTATGTGACCATACACGGGGTCCCACTATTGTACCCTAGCCAACCTGAGCTCCCCCTCCCTCCTCCTATATCCCGCGCACACAATCGGTTACTCTCCCCCCCCCCCAGTCCGAACCCTCACTCTAACTCAACCTCCCTGCAAACATAAACACCTACAACCACCACCACCACCACCACCACACCGTACCAACACCACCCCCCATCATCATTCATCCCCCCACCACTAATTTCCCCAACCCACCACACCTACTCCTAACATAGCGCTTCCCTTCTTGAGATCCACATTCGTTTCTGCTTTCTTTTAACCCCCCCTCTCGCCTAATTCCTTCGTTAATTACTCCGTCGTGAAGGGGATACTCCGCGCTTCCAACCTGGTCCCTCTTGTCCCACTTCACCTCGTCGCTTGTTCGGCTCCAGTGGAGGTCGTGGTTGATCGTCAATTTACACAGCTGCGCCCCCCTATCGGATGACCGAAACACCAGCGATGGAGGACTATTCCGTCAAATTACCTTACGGCTCGCGCTTTGGCTTTCGTACCCCTCCGCCGGAGTTTGCGCAGAACGCTGTCGAGCCCCTCTCACCCATCGCAGGTCCTACAATCCCGAAAGACGCGCCTTACGCCCCCATCCCACTATTCCAATCTTCCCCATTTAACAGTACCCCCGCCTCTAATGGCAGAACACTGTACAATCATCCGACGAGTATGTCTGCACCTGCGCATACCTTTCCATCTCCTCCCTTGTACTCGGCCGAGGCGAGTTCGAACCCTATGCTGGCCTTTGCGGACATCGCGCTTGCCTACACTCCTACCATCTTTCCAACGCCCCGCACGTCCACTTTCGCTGCTGCCCCAATCGCATCAACCGCTCCATCCTACTCGCCTCCTACTTCGAGTCTTGGGCTTATTTCATCCGCTGTAAATCTTTCGAATGGCGCTCCGAACGGCGGGCCTTCCCACCAGCTCTCCGAACTTCCATCCACATCCTACAAACCCAGGCCTATACCGCCATTCCATCACCCTACTGTTTCCGTGGGTCAGAGCCCCAAACGGACCTCCAAACGGACAAGGAGGAAGAAAACGGGGGACGGCTCAACACGCGACGAAGTTGCAGTGAGGGGAACCCCCAAGTCTACACGCAATGATCGAGGGCGTGGACGCGGCCGGCCCTCTAGTAATATTAGATGGGTCAATTCGAGCCCCGCCTCGGAACATCGTTCGGCACCTCTTCAAACCTCCCCTCTGGCTTATTTCCCCCCACCGGAAGCTGAACCACCAAGTCCGTCACCAGCTTATTCACCTTATCCGTCTCGTCCTACGACACCGGTGACAGTTCCTCAATGTACCGCTGCTTTTACTGGATCTACAGTTACCAAAGATAATGATGCTTTTGGAGTTTATCCAGAACTACACTCTGGGAGTAAGATAGGAACTGTGGGTGGGCCTGTTCAGCCGACCACTGAATATCAAGCTCTCGTCCTTGGGCAAGAAACTCGCAGGCTGACTCCTGAATCGACGGCCGAGAGGAGGCTTTGGGCCAAAGAGTTGAACGAGCGCCAGTCTCCAAGGAAAATTGACGGTGTGTCCGCTGAAGTTTCATCTGATGCAGTTCCATTCTCTGCTCGCCTGATTCGGGCTTCTCTAGCGGTGGATTTTTCTGCTGTCTCACAGCACTTGATCGGGGAATCTATGGAATCTACGGTGGGGATGGCAGCGACCAAGGAGCTTGATGCCCAACACGCGCCTGCTGCTCTAGAAGCCCTTGCAGCTAGCAATGTCAATGCAATCTCTCTCCCGGGTATGTTTGCCTTAGTGACGTGCTCCTGCATCTGTTATACAATGTTAATATAGGTTCTCGGTACTAGCACCAGAGGCCCCACAGAATAACAGTGCCGTTCTTAATAAGAGAGAGCAGTCGCCTGAGGGTGGTCTTATAGGTGAGTGCGTGTTGGAGTGGTGTCAAAATGGGCTATTCCCCTTGGATCACTTGTCTTTGTCACTATTTTACACACTCCGGTGATGTCTTTGGGTGCTGACATTGTTTGGTACTCGGGCGTAGATGTGGAGAATGTGGCTCTGTTATCAGCTGAACGCGAGGCTGATGTCCCACAAGGAAACGAGGCAGATAAAATGGACATCACAGAGAACATTGGAGGTTTGTTATGTCCGGATGTCTATGCTCGGCTCTCTACTAACCTTGGGGCTACAGAGTCGGATGAAATGATGATTGACACAGATCCGACCGCGTCGCCCTCGGTTGCTCGGGATAAGAGTGGCTTGATCCCACCATTACTTGTCGGTGGCGATGCTGGGACCCAGACCCTGGGAGCCTGTGTCGCAAGTGGAGGTCCGCTGCTGGAGTTGAACCAACGTGATTCAATGTTTCTTGTTTCTGATACCCTCGAAGAACTGAGGACCATTCGAGAGGGAAGCGTAGACTACGAGGTCGAGAATGCGGTTTGTTTTTCTTCTTTCTTCTTTCTTCTTTCTTCTTTCTTTTTCCCCCTCTCTTCAAATTTTGACCATTTGTGTATCCTAACAAGAAGTTTACTAATTTTTAGTATCAGGCTGGTGACGAACCAGTGTTTGGCGCTGGTGATGCTGTAGAGGTCGGGATTCCTCCGGAAGCAATTAGTCCTGGAGGGCCAGCTGCTGGAGTGAGAGTGGGAGTATCTGAGTCAGCTACCCCGAAGCCTGAACAGGATAAACCAGATGGTGCGGAATACCAACAACTGCGAGTCCTGTCACCTACTGGGGAGTCCCCGCGAGAACCGGAGAATCCTGGTGACGAGAAGTGCGAAACCTGTCGGGGGCCGTATCAGGATGGACATGGATTCAGATTCGATCAGATTGCTTGGATAGGTTGCGACGGCTGTGGTACATGGCATCATTCTCGCTGTGTCGGCCTTGATAGTGAAATGGTGAACAAAATTGACAAGTTTTACTGCTCGAGATGTGCCGAAGTACACGGGCCTTCCACAAGTAAGTACACGACCAGACCTGTTAAACAATTGGAGTCATCTCACGATATGCCCAGTGAAACGGAAATCCAACCGACCAACGACTGCGATTGATTATAGTGCTTTGCACAATGGATCCTCTGCGCCGATTAAGAATCCTGTTGACGGCAAGCTACACCCATATGTTGAAATTATTCGGAACCGTACATTCACTTTTGCCGACGATAAGCTTCCTCGCATGCGCCCTGAACAGGTTACTGTCGAGTTCCTGGAGGACTTACCCAATGGATGGAATCAGCCTTTTATTGTTCCGGCAGAGTCGAACCCTGCGCCGTGGGTCACATCCCCGGAGGTGACCATCCTGGACTTGGATGACAGTACTATACCACAAACCTCATCTGAAGAGCATTCAGGCCGCCTAGCCACCCCGCCACCTCCGCCTCTGGCTACCTGTGATGGTAGTGCGGCCGATAGATCGGCCACGCCCGGCCCTCCATCCAAGGTCGAAAGCCGGTTGCCAGAGATGACATTGGATAATGGGGACTTTGACCCTGCAGAGGTTGACCGTTTGAAGCAAACTCTTCGCGAGGGTGAATACGATGTTAAGAAGCGACGCCCAGGAGCCGACAACCTGGACATGATCATCCCATCTGGCTTGACGGTTCGCAGGGTTAGCGAGCTAATCGGTGAATCGGCTCGCGTTGAAATGATCAATGTTCTTAGCCAAGCCACTGAAAAGGATGACAAATGGCAAATGGAGCAGCTGGTCAATTATTTCGAGAGCGACATGAGGGATGTGATCTATAATTGCATAAGTTGTGAAGTTTCGAACTCTGAGTTGGGTGCCATGATCTCTAGGCCTCAAGTCGTGAGGTAGGTTAAATTTTTTGGTCTCTGAACAAACATATATGTTAACACCAGTGACTAGGGATTTGGATTTAGCTGATAAGGTTTGGCGTCCTGATCCAGCGCCCTCAGTGGGCTCTGAAGCGAAGCCTCGTGTTGGCAAGTATGTCCTTATGTCTGTCGCAGACTCTTTCACGGATTTCCACATTGATTTCGCTGGGTCCTCGGTGTTCTATCACATCTACGAAGGAGAGAAAGTTTTCCTTGTAATACCACCTACAGAGCACAATCTAGAGATTTATGAGAAGTGGTCGATGGATCCGAACATGAATACGACCTTCTTCCCCACTCTGATCAGCGATCCTTGCACTCTCGTCACTCTCAACAAAGGAGATACCATGTTTATACCGTCTGGCTGGATACACGCAGTCTACACCCCCAGGGATAGTCTAGTTGTCGGCGGCAATTTTTTAACGCGAAACCATTATGCGATGCAGATGAAGGTACAACGAATCGAGGTTGTCACTGACACTAAGCTGAGTCAGCGGTATCCAAAGTATACCACACTCATGTGGCATCTCGCATATAGCTACATGGTAAAGGATCCGATTTCCGACGAGGTTGACGAAGCCCTTGGGCGTGGGAGAGTTTTGAAGCGGACGAAGCAACGGTCGTCCAAGACTGCTAGGACATACACACAGCAAGAATTGGAGGGGCTTCCCGCTTTATGCAACTTCCTTTTGAGGACCGCACTTGTTTCATGTGGCACGATCACTACTTCGATGGTATCCCGCAGGCCGAATTTGACTGGGAAGCAGATAGAGGCGGTAAAGAAAGCTATTCCCACGCCGATTAACCAGGAGCCTGTGGAATGGATCAAGAGGTTTGGCCGCTGGTGTGTCTGGAAACGTGCCTGTCAGGGAGTTGTTCCGAACGGCGAGAGGGTTCCAGAATGGGCTTTGGAGAGCTGGTGGCCCAAGGACGGGCCGAAGAAAGGGCCCAGCCGGGCTGCCCTCCGGAGAGCTCAGAGAGCACGCGAAGAAGAAGCGAGGAAAGCGGAACCTCCTAGACGTCCGGGACTTAGGGTCCGAGCCATTCGTGCCGAAAGCACGGTTTCCTCTGAATCTGAGGTATGGCAGGAAGAAGGTGGAGCTTCCAAACCACGGCCGAAAAAGAGGGCAAATGGTGCTGAGGCTCCCCCGGGCACGAGGAAGAGAGGTCGACCACCTAACAAGCCACAGCCGCAGCCGACCTTCGAGGATGGCGATCCCTTCCCCATCGGTAAACGGAAGGCAACTATGGTCGAAGGAGAGGACGGTGAGGCATTTACATTGTCCGACGGCTGCACTTACGTCCGCAAGCTATCTAACCTGGGACCTCCGAGAGCTGGATGCCAAAACTGTAGGCTGAAGAAGACTGGTTGTAAACACAAGTCCGAAATTGCGCAATTATTGGCAAGATTAGAGGCGAGTGATAGGGCGGCAAAGGCTGCCCGAGGCGAACCAGAAGACCGAAGGGTCGAGCCAGTACTCGCTCCGGCGCCCATGGAGGATGTTGGGCATAAGGAGATGACCGAGATACAGGTTGTCGTGTCAAAGCCGGCAAAGGAGAGAAAGACTCCCACACCTAAGGCAAAGACTTCCACTCCAACTCTAAAGCGGGCGCTACCTGAAGACGCAAACGAGTCTATGGGAGATATAGAAGTGACCTCACAACCTCCGCTCAAGAAGAAGAAGCGGGTAGTGGTACAAGTAGAGCGAGAAGGGTCATCCAATCCTAGTACTCAGAACATGGCAGGTGTACGGCCGCCTGGGTTCCAGGGGCGGAAGCCATCCTGTGACAGGTGCAAGGAATTGAAGGTATGTTGGAAATGACCGTTCTCTCTGGATTTTGTGCTGACCTCTGGAAATAGGCGAGGTGCCCACATGACACTTGGCATTTGGCAATTGAGCGACAGACAACGAGAGCACAGAAGGTCGATAAGTCAAAGAACCATAAGAAGGGCGGCGCACGGCTCTCGCTCGGCAAGATAGCGAAATCTTCCTGGGATGGAGCACGCCAAACCCCGTCTCAGAGGAGGCATTCGTCTACTGGAAACACTTCTGCAATTGTGCATGAGAAGACCCCCGAGCCAGAAGAGACAGAATCAGTCCTTGAGGAGATCATCGTTGTCAGTAGCCAGCCACCCTTATCCCGCCCTCCTGCCCCGGAAGTCCACATTATCAAATCCCCAACGAAGACCACTACCCCACCGGCCGAGAAAAACTCCTTTGAGCTTGACCAGTCTACCCTCGAGGAGCCAATATCATGCAAATCCCGCGTGTCACATACTCCCGAAGACCCATCAATAATGGCCCCCCCATTAGACGACCCAGGAGAACCCTCAAAGCCTGCCAATCCCTCATCTCCCTCCCCTCCACCGACCACCACCACCCCAACCACCGCACCATCCATCACCCTGGTCTCTACATCGACGACAGCTAGTTCCTCCTTCGCCGCTCCCGAAACCCTAACCCCACCTACGGATCTTGCCTCTCCTACAAATGGCACCGCAGCCACTACCGCAACCATTACCACAGCCACTACCGCAACCTCTACCACAGCCACTACCGCAGCCACTACCTCCCCCACTACTACCGCCGCTACCACTGCTGCTGTTACCACTACAGTTACCCCCGCCGTTACCATTACAACTACCCCCGACGCTACCACTACAGCTACCCCCGCCGCTACCACCACCGCTACCACCGGTACTACCACCGCCACTGCCACCACTGCCACCACCACTGCCACCACCACTGCCACCACCACTGCCACCACCACTGCTACCACCACTGCTACCCCCGCCACTACCACCACCACTACCGCCACCGCTCCCACCCCCGCCACCACCACTACCGCTACCCCCGCCGCTACCACTACCGCTACCTCCACCACTACTACCGCCACTACCACCGCCACCTCTATGACCACCGGCAAGAAAGCAGACTACCCTCGCCTAACCCACCGCGCCCCAAGGCCAAAAGTCACATACACGAAAACCACAAAAACCGTCAAGCGCAAAGAAGACGAAGACCGTATCTCCCCGCCGGCTACAACCAAACTCGCGAAATCGTTATCTCCCGGATTGACTGGCAGTGGGCGGAGCGTCAGCGGTGGATCCCGGAAGAGCGTGTCTCCGGTCCTCGCGGAGGAGGACTTGCAAGTTGAGGAGATCAAGCGCATGGCGGCTAAGGAGGAGTTTGGCTTGAGGGTTAGGAGAAGTTCCTAGCCTTTTGCTTGTTTGTGTGCCCGTCCATCTGTTTGTTTGTCCATTTAAAGACGAAATGTATTATTATCACCCACGTCTAGTTTAGTCTAGTAAACTTCTAGCGGTCCCTTCCCTTTTGCTTCCGTCTATTTCTTGCTTGCTTTCTAACCACTTTTTCTTTCACTTTGTCTACATCTCACTTTTCATCATCGCAAACCGGTGGGCCTGGAATTCTGTTTTTCTTTCTTTCTCGTTTCCTTCCTTTCCCCTCATTCTCTATTCTTCATTTTCATTCAAGGGATTGTGTTTGTTTTTTATACTTGTTTGCTTGTGAGGGAGTGATAAATGGATGGTGTATGGGTTCTTTTTCTTTTCTTTCTTTCAAGTTTTTTTCCCTTCCCCTTTTTACTTTTTACTTTCTTGTCTTTCTATGCCGTTGATTTATCGATGCAGGGGGGGAGAAAGGGGGGGGTAATGTAAGTAGGTTGTTGGTTGATCAGTTGTAGTCGAATCGAGTTATCTTTTTTTTATATATTATATACATACATACCATACCTCCTTGCTTTTTTTTATGCTTTTTTAGTTTTTGACGGCGTCTCGTTCGTGGATTTGGGCTTGGTGTGTGTGTGTGTGTAGTTTCTGGGGGTGTGGTGTAGCTGTGAGAGTTACGATAGGTTGTTAGGTTATGCTCTCTCCTCTTTTGAATTCTAGCTTTCTCGGCTGGAGGGTGGGTTTGCATAGACAGGCCCACCGAGCAGACTCAACCCCATGCATAAAACCACCCCCCCGATATATATATCTCAAGAGCTGAATACTGAGGGTTCACCAGTTATTACGCATTCTGGAGAGACCAACGGGTATCATATAGAAGTACCAGAAGGAATGTTCAGAGACGACTGCCACGTCTGTGCATCTTATATATGAGGCAGAGTGCTCGTGGGATGAACCGCAGATCAAGTAAATATTATACTAGAATGTGTCTATGGGGGGGGGTATTTATTCCGCGGGAATCCTAAGTTTTTTTCCTCAAGTCAAGGAAGTACCGGTGATAGAACATGAATCTAGAATTGAGAGGATTGAGATATCAGGATGAAGAGGGTTTCCAATCCTCACGCGCGTGTTTTTGCATTCATGGGGTTGGTTATGCTCTGGGGTTTTGTGTGG
>Ga0307509_10006472_pt1 | contig 15747 bp, 13 predicted proteins | sample 10_EM_MG_FD_202245 | JGI IMG/M metagenome (GOLD analysis project Ga0307509, IMG submission 202245) | Populus trichocarpa ectomycorrhiza microbial communities from riparian zone in the Pacific Northwest, United States - 10_EM | ecosystem: Host-associated > Plants > Roots > Unclassified | place...
GCCCGCGCCGGCCAGTCGTTCGGCCGCGTACTCGGCGGCGGGGCGCTCCCGGCAGTCGCCGCCGCCCCGGTTGGTCGTGTCGATGCGGATGAGGTCCGAGGTGAAGGTGACGACCTCGTCCAGGGCCCGCGCGTCGATGTCAGCCATACTGCTCCTCCACCGCGGCCGAGACGATCGTGGTGACCGCCTTGAAGGTTCGGATCCCCTCGTACATGGTGTCGCCGGTGTACGCGACCTTCCGCTCCCCGACCCGCTCGACGCCGGGCACGACGGTGGCGGCCATCGCGAGATGCTCGGCGTCGAACTCAAGGGCGACGGTGAACGGCCCACCCCGCACCGGTTCCTGACGGACCGCCAGCTTCGCCGCCTCCTTCGCCGCCGCGCGGATGTCGGCGGCCGTCCTGGCCGGTGTCCGGCACACGGCCGCGTACCGCGACACATGGTCCTTGACGGCGACCTTCAGTGCCCCGGGCGCGTACCCGAGGGCGTCCTCGCAGGCCACGTCGTCACCCGTGACAAGGATCACGGGTACCCCGTACTCGGCGACGACATGCGCGTTGAGGAGTCCCTCGCTGGCGCGGACGTCGTTCAGCCACACGCCGGTGATCGAGTTCGCGAGGTAGGTGTGGGCGAGGACGCCCTCCATGCCGGCGCCCGCGTGATAGCCGACGAACGCGATGCCGTCGACGTCGCCGTGCTGCACGCCCTCCACCATGGAGAGGGACTTGTGCCGTCCGGTGAGCATCTCGGTGCGCTCGTCCAGCCGCTCCAGCAGCAGGTTGCGCATCGTCCAGTGGGCCTCGTTGACGAGCACCTCGTCGGCGCCGCCGTCGTAGAAGCCGAGGACGGCGGCGTTCACGTCCGAGGTGAACAGCGAACGGCACCGCTCCCACTGCGGTGTCCCCGGCAACACGTCGGCGGGCCAGGTGACGCCGGTGGCACCCTCCATGTCGGCGCTGATGAGGATCTTCATGCTGCGTCACGTTACGCGCCGACGATGCGGCCCACCAGGAAGCGCCGCACCCCCTGGTGTCCCCACGCCAGGGTTATCCCCGACTCCGCCTCTGGGGCGTGGACCCCGGCGCCGTTCCTAGAGTCCGCGTGCAGGTGACGGTCGAAGCCGCTCCATCCACGAGCCGCTCGCCGTCTTCGGGGAACGCGAGGGAGACGACCATGGGACCGAACAATGCCGAACTGGCGCGGGTGTTCACCCGACGGCCCAAGAGCACCATCGCGGACGTGACGTTCGAGGCTTCCGGGGAGATCGAGATCGTGCTGGAGGGAGAGTGCGGATCGACGCTCCTGGGGCTCGGCAGCAAGTACCGGGTGGAGATCCTCGTCCGTGACATCACCGCGAACGACAACATTCCCTTCAAGGTGGCGGGACCCACGAACGGCGCCTTCATGGACGCCACCTGGCCGCGGGAGGACCAGGCTTTCGTGTTCCACGTGGAGCCGGCCGCGCTGGCGGGACGTGGTGGGCACCTGTGCCAGGTGTACGCCTACCTCCTCGTCGGTGTGCGGAACTTCGACGCCGACTTCAAGAGCAGCGAACTGTTCCTGATCGAGCCGTAGGCACGAGGGCATCGCTGTGGGCCGGCCCGGGGGGTACCCCGGGCCCCGGTCCCGGCGGGCTCTCAGGGTGAGGGAGCCAGGGCGGCGACGAGGCCCACGCGTGAGGTGAGGCCGAGTTTCGCGTAGATGTGCCCGAGGTGGTACTCGATGGTCTTGATGCTGAGGGCCAGCTCGCGGGCGATCTGCCGGTTGCTGAGGCCCTGGGCGGCGAGGTTGCCCACGGTGAGTTCCTGCGGGGTGAGGACCGAGTGCGAGGCGGTGCGCGGGCGGGCCGAGGTGCGTCCGCAGGCGGCGAGTTCCGTCCGGCACTGCTCCAGGAAGGGCACGGCGTCCAGCCGCGTGAACGCGGCCCAGGCGACGTCGAGTTCGACGGCCGCGGCACCGCGTTTCGAGCCGCGCCGCAGGAACGCGCCGTAGGCGAGGTGCAGCAGTGCCCGCTCCCAGCAGGTGGTGTCCTGGCCGCAGTGGCGCAGTCCGGCCCGGAAGGCCCGCTCGGCGGCGTCGGTGTCGCCGCGCGCCCCTTCGACCATGCCGCGGCAGCGGGCGGCGGCGGCCATGTCGGGCCAGCGGCCACGGGCCTCGGCCAGGCTCTCGTACGGCACGAGCACCGCCTCCGCCTCGCGCGGGCGGCCCGTGCGGAGCAGGCCCTCGACCAGGAGATGGCGCCAGGGGAAGACGCCGGGTTCGTCGATGGCGTCGCGGTAGGCGAGTTCCGGGCCGAGCAGCGGGCTCAGCGCCTCGACCACGCCCGCGTGGTCGCTCTCGGCGGCCCGCAGCAGGGCCAGTGCGCTCATCGCGTACGCCAGGTCGTTCACGTCGGCGAGCCGGTTCGCGTACTCGATCGCGCACCGGACGTGCTCTCGCGCGGCGGGGAAGTCGCCGCGGCCCGCGAGCGGGTACGCGGCGACCGCGTGGGCCAGGGCCAGCATCGACTTGTGGTCGGTGTCCTCGGCCAGGGACACGGCCTGGGTGCTGTGGGCGATGGCCTCGTCCCAGCGTCCGGCGCGGTACTCGGCGTCGGCGAGATAGCCCAGGGAGGGCGCGACCACCGACGGCAGACCGCCCTTGCGGTGCGCGGCGCAGGACTCGCTCAGGTCGCGGCAGGCGGCGTCGTACTCCCCGTTCCACATGCGCAGCGCACCGCGCGCGAACAGTCCGTCGAGTTCCTTGGCGCCCGAGTAGGGGCCGTGGTCGGGCAGGTCCGCGACGGCTTTGAGCCCTTCGTCGAACCGTCCGGTCAGCGCCAGCGCGAGGGTGAGTTCGTCGCGCAGGAGCGAGGTCCGGTCGCCGGGTCCGGTGTCGAGTCCCCGGCAGGCCCAGCTGACCGCGCCGTGCGCGTCGCTCTGGATGAGGCACAGCCAGGCCATCTGTTCGGCGACGCACCGGACGGTCTCCGGTTCGGTGTCGGCGCTCCGGCTGCGCCAGGCGGCGGTCAGTTCCCGGCGGGCCTCGTCCTGGCGGCCGGACTCCAGGGCGAGGCGTCCGAGCACGTACTGCTGCTGCGCGGTCCGCGGCAACGCCCGTACGGTGTCGGTGAGTTCGACGGCCTGGCCGACGTCTCCCGCGAGCAGCAGGTACTCCACCGCCTGGACGGTGCGTTCCTCGGCGCGGGTGCGGTCGGCGGTGAGCCGGGCGCCCGACATGAGGTAGGCGGCTGCGGCCGACCAGGCGCCCTCGTCGGCCTGCCGGGCGGCGTACGCGGCCAGTTCGTCCGCGAGGCCGACGTCGGGCTGGACGGCGGCGCGGGCCCGGTGGCGGAGCACCTCGGCGGGTTCGTCCGCGAGCCGGGCCGCCGCCTCATGCAGATGCGAGCGCCGGCGCGGCCCCAACCCCTGGTAGACGGCGGCCCGTTGGAGTGGATGGGCGAAGGTCGCCCGGGGCAGGTCCACGGCCGGTTCCTCGGCAAGGAGTCCGGCGGCCACCGCCTCCTCCAGGGCGTCGAGCGGGGTGGCCACCTCCCCGACCCGCGCGGCCTTGTGGAGCGGGCTGGACATACCGAGCACGCTGGCCGCGGCCACCAGCCGCTGGGCGGGGAAGGTGCATGCGGACAGTCTGTCGTTGACGAGGCGTGCGTAGCTGCGCGGGGCCGGCAGCGCGGCGTCGCTCGCGGCGAGGACGTCACGGGGGACCTGGTCGAGCAGGGCGCGGGTGTGCAGCGGGTTGCCGTGGGTGTGCGCCTGCAGCCGGGTGGCGGCCCGCCGCGACAGCGGGGCGGCGCCCGACTCGCGGCCGAGTTCGGCCAGTTCGTCGACGCTGAGTCCGTCAAGGGTCAGCCTGAGGGTGCCGTCCTCGGCCAGGACCCGCCGCAGTCCCGCGGGCAGTCGCGGGTCGACGGTGTCGCGGGCCGCCAGCAGGGTCAGCACCCGGTCCACGCGCAGCCTCCGCAGGACGAAGGTGAGTGCGTGCAGCGAGGGTGTGTCGGCCCAGTTCATGTCGTCGATGACCAGGACGACCGGGGACCGGTCCTGGGCCCGGCCGAGGGCGTCGATCAGCGCGGAGCCGACGCCGATCGGATCCGGCAGTGCGGAGCCGGCCCGCCCGCAGCCGTTCAAGTCCCGCAGGGGAGCGTCCGGTTCGTCGGCGAGGCCCGCCACCAGCTGGGCCAGCACGCCGTACGGCAGGTCCGCCTCGCCCTCCGAGCCGCTGGCCCGCAGCACCCGGTGGGCCGCATCCAGATCCTTCAGGAACCGGCGCACCAGCGAGGTCTTGCCGATCCCCGCGGGTCCGTCGACAACCACGACCTGGGGTTCGCTGTGCCCGGCACGGCGCAGCCGGGCGGCCATCCGCGCGAGTTCGTCCTCACGGCCCAGAAACACCGTTTCGGGCATCCGTCCCGGCATGCGGATCCCTCCCCCTTGAGCACCGCGTCAACGGAAGAGTTCAGGCCGCGAAGTCGCACTGCCGCCAACGATTCGGACCGCGTCCCCCGGCTTCACGATGCCGGGGCGGCCGTGCTTCTTCAAGCCACTTCACGGACAGAACGGCGCACGGACGAGCGCCTCCATGCACACCTGAAGCCCCAGCCACCGCAGGCGAATCGGCCAACTACCGTACGGTCCAACCGCCCGCTACCGCGCGCTCGATCCGCCTCCTACCGTGCGCTCGATCCGTCTACTACCGCGCGGTCCACCCGCCGTCCACCGTGAGGGTCGTCCCGGTGACGAAGCGCGAGGCGTCCGAGGCGAGGAAGACGGCGGCACCACCGAGTTCCTCGACATCGCCGACACGGCCCAACGGCGTGCTGTCGACGATGCGTTGGCCCCACCGGCTGGCCAGCAGGCCAGAGCTGAGGTCGGTGTGGAAGTAACCGGGCGCGAGGGCGTTGACCCGCACCCCGCGGTCGGCCCACTCGACGGCGAGGGCCTTGGTCAGCGCCTCGACCCCGCCCTTGCTGGCCGCGTAGGCGGCGATCCGCTCGAAGCCGGTACGGGCGTGCACCGAGGAGACGTTGACGATCGAACCCGAACGCTGCTCCAGCATCACCTTGCCCGCCTCGCGGCAGCAGTAGAAGGTGCCCTGGAGATTGACGTCGATGACCTGCTGCCAGTCCCCGTCGGTCACGCGCTCGCTGCGGGTGAAGTGGGGACTCGTACCGGCGCAGTTGACGACCGCGTCGAGGCGACCGGTGCCGTCGGTGATGCGCTCGACGATGGTCCGTACGGCGGTGGAGTCGGCGACCGAGCCGGGCAGCACCAGCACCTTGCCACCGTGCGCGGCGAGTTCGGCCTCCAGACTCTCAAGGTCCGCTGCGGTACGGGCAGTTGCGGCCACGGTGGCACCCGCCTGGGACAGGGCCACGGCGATCGCACGCCCGAGCCCCTTCCCCGCACCCGTCACCCACACCGTCCGCCCGTCGAGCCGGAGTCGGGCATTGACATCGTTGGATTCCGTCATGGCTCAGCCCTCCGCGGGGATGTCGCGCAGGGTCCGCTTGAGGACCTTGCCGGACGGGGTACGGGGCAGCTCGTCGACGATGTCGAAACGGGCCGGCACCTTGAACTTGGCGAGCCGGGCCCGGCAGAACTCCCGCAGCTCCTCCGCACCGGCGTCCTCACCGGGCCTGAACACCACGAAGGCGCGCGGGACTTCACCCCACCGGGGATGGTTGAGCCCGACCACGGCGGCCTCCAGAACGGCCGGGTGTTCGTACAGCACACGCTCCACTTCGGGCGTGGCGATGTTCTCGCCGCCCGAGACGATCATGTCCTTCTTCCGGTCGTCGATATAGAGGAAGCCGTCCTCGTCGACGTGCCCGATGTCGCCGGTGTGGAACCAGCCGTCCCGCAGCGCGGCGGCCGTGGCCTTCTCATCTCTCCAATACCCGGCGAAGACCTTCGGCCCGCGCAGCGTGATCTCCCCGAGCTCACCGGCCGGAACCTCGACGCCCGTGTCGTCGACGATCCGCACGCGCGTCTGCGGCACGGGCCGCCCGACCGACCCGAGCTTGGACAGTGAGTGCTCGCGGTCGAGGAAGGTGTCACCGGAGACGGTCTCGGTCAGCCCGTAGGCATCGGCGAACCAGGCGTTGGGGAACGCGGTCATGATGCGCCGCAGCACCGGTTCGGGGGTCTTCTCGCCACCGCCGAGGATGAATCGGACCGAGCTGGTGTCGTACTCCTCGCGGTCGGGCACCTCAAGCACCGCGTTGACCATGGCGGGCGCCAGCCACACGTTGGTGACCCGGTGTTTCTCGATCGCGTCCAGTACGCCCTGCGGATCGAACTTCCGCTGAAGTACGACACTCCCGCCCGCGTGCAGCACCCCGAGGGCCGGCATGTCCAGACCGCCCACGTGGTAGAGCGGCCCGCACACGAGGGTGGTGTCCGTCGCCGTCAGCCCGAAGTGGACGATGTGGGCGAGGTTCTTCGCCTCAAGGTTGCCGTAAGTGATCCGAACACCCTTGGGCCGAGACGTCGTCCCGGAGGTGTACATGAGCCGCTGAAGATCGTCGAGTTCGACGTCCACGGGCTGCACCCGCTCCCCCTTGTGCCGGGCCAGCAGCTCCTCGTAGTCGGTCCACGGCTCCTCGGACGGCTCGCCCCCGCCGATCAGCACCCGGTGCTCCAGGTCGGTCAGACACCCGGCGCTGCGCTCGACCGCCCGGACGAACTCCGGCTCGGTGACGATCACCTTGGCCTGGGCGTGCCCCAGGATGTACTGCCACTCCTCTTCGGAGAGGCGGTAGTTGAGCGGCAGGAAGACCGCGCCGAGCCGGTTGACGGCGTACACCAGCTCCAGGAATTCGGGCTGGTTGTAGAGCAGCAGACCTACGACATCGCCGCGCCCGACGCCCAGCTCCGCCAGGCCGGCCGCCAACTGGTTCACCCGCTCGTGCAGTTGACGGACGGTCAGAGAACGCTCGTCCTGGACGACGGCGACGGCCTCGGGCCGCTGCGCCAGGTGGTAATCGAGGATGCTCGCGAAATTGTGCACGGCTCACTCTCGCTCTGTGGTGTTCGGCGCTGAACACGGCTCGACCACGGCTCATGGGGCAAACCGGATCCCGACCGGTCGGTTGCCCACTCACATAATTTAGTGTACCCCTTGGTCTATAAAACCTATGAGCCGCACTTTACGACGGCACGTGCGCATCGACAACCACCCGGGCGCACGTGCCGCCGCTTCCGCCGCTTCCGCCGACGAGGAGGGTTCTACGTGCCACGCATCCGGCTCGACACCGACGGTCCGGTCGTCACGCTCCGCCTCGACAACCCGCCGATGAACGCCTTCGACTCCCTCCAGCGAGAGGAGCTGTCCGCCCGCGTACGCGAGCTGGCCGACTCCCCCGCGGTACGGGCCGTGGTCGTCCACGGCGGCGAACGGCTCTTCGCCGCGGGCGCCGACATCAAGGCCCTGGCCGCGATGGGCCCGGAGGAGATACGTGGCTGGAACCGAGCCCTCCAACGCACCTTCGACGAGGTGGCCCGCCTCCCCATGCCGGTGATCGCGGCGGTCACCGGCTACGCCCTGGGCGGCGGCATGGAACTGGCCCTGGCCGCGGACTACCGGGTGGCGGCCGAGGACGCGATCTTCGCCCAGCCGGAGGTCCAGCTGGGCATCATGCCGGGTTCGGGCGGCACACAACGCCTGGCCCGTCTGATCGGCCCGTCCCGCGCGAAGAACCTCCTGATGACCGGCCGCAGGGTGAAGGCGGACGAGGCGCTACGGCTGGGACTGGTGGACGAGGTCGTTCCGGCGGGCTCCGCTTTGGGAGCCGCCCTGACCTACGCCCGCCGACTGTCCGAGGGCCCACCGGCCGCCCTGGAGGCGATCAAGGAGGCGGTGGACCACGGCACGGACGCGGGCATGGCGGCGGGCCTGGCACTGGAACGCGCCCTGTTCACGGGGGTGTTCGCGACCCAGGACGCCGCGACGGGCCTCCACTCGTTCCTGAACACCGGTCCTGGCAGAGCAAGGTTCAGCGACCCCACCTAGGGGCGCGGGGAACTGCGCGACCAGCCCCCACCGGGCCCGCAGACAAGACTCAACACGAAAGGGGCGGAAAACATGGAGGCACTCGTCTGGCACGGTGCACAGGATCTCCGTTTCGAAGAGGTGGCCGAGCCCCCTGACCCGGCGCCCCACGAGGCCGTCGTAGAAGTGACATGGTGTGGAGTCTGCGGAACGGACCTGCACGAGTTCATCGAGGGCCCCCACATGATCCGCGAGGCCCCCCACCCCCTCACCGGCACCAAGCCACCCCTCGCCCTCGGCCATGAACTCAGCGGCACAGTAACCGCGTTGGGCGCACCCGTACCCGGCATCGAGGTCGGCGACCGAGTAACCGCAGACCCCGTCTGGCGCTGCGGCACCTGCTTCTGGTGCACGCGCGGCGAGTACCACATCTGCCCCAAGAGCGGCTCCGTGGGCCTCGCCTCCCCCGGCGGCTTCGCGGACCGCGTCACCGTCCCCCTCGCCGGCCTGACCCGCCTCCCGGACAACGTCACCGACGAACTGGCCGCCGTAGCGGAGCCGTTGGCGGTAGGCCTGCACGCCGTGACCCGCGCCGGCGTCAAACCGGGCGACAACGTCCTCGTGGTCGGCGGCGGCCCGATCGGCGTAGCCGTAGTCCTGGCCGCCCAAATCGCGGGCGCCGCAGGCCTGTTCGTGAGCGAACCCCTGGCCGGCCGCCGCGAGATGCTGCTCGGCATCGGCGTCACCGAGGCCTTCGACCCACGCGCGACGGACGTACGGCGCGAGGTGTTCGTGCGAACGAACCGCATCGGCCCGGACGTCGTGATCGACGCGACCGGCGTGCCCGCCCTCGCGGGCCAGGCCGTGTCGATCGTCCGGCGCGGCGGACGGGTCGTACTCGCCGGCGTCGGGCACGGCAGCGTCGAGTTCGACATGGGCCAACTCGTGTTCTACGAGCGGTCGGTGGTCGGCACGCTCGGCTACAACTTCGACATCCCGCGCGTGATCGATCTGATGAGCACCGGACGGCTGGATGCCTCCGCCCTGATCACCGGCCGTTTTCCGCTCTCGGAAGGAGCCGGTGTCTTCGAGGACCTGGCCGCCGACCGGGCCAAGCACCTGAAGGTGCTGCTGACCCCGAAGGGACTGTGACATGGACTTCGACCTGCCCGAGGAGACCCTCGCTCTCCAGGACATGGTCCGCGAGTTCGCGGCCAACGAGATCACGCCCCACGCGGCCGAGTGGTCCGAGAACGAGATCTTCCCCACCAAGATCTTCACCAAGCTCGGCGAACTCGGTCTGATGGGCATGCTCGTGCCGGAGGAGTACGGCGGGGCGGGCTCGGACACGGTCACCTATGTCGCGGTGATGGAGGAACTCGGCGCCGCCGACCAGTCGGTGGCCTCCTCGTGGAACGCGCACTCGACGATCGGCACGCTGCCGTTGCTCGCGTACGGCACCGAGGAGCAGAAGCACCGCTGGCTGACCCCGCTGGCGAAGGGCGAGGCGATCGGCGCGTTCGGGCTGACCGAGCCGGACGCCGGCTCCGACGCGGCCGGTATCGCGACCACCGCCCGACGGGCGGACGGGGGTTGGGTGATCAACGGCACGAAGATGTTCATCACCAACGCGGGCACCGACATCAGCCAGGGCGTCACCCTGCTGGCCACGACCGGCAAGGGCGCGGACGGGCGGAAGGGATACGCGACCTTCTACGTGCCGACGGGGACGCCCGGTTACACGGTCGGCGCGAAGCTGAAGAAGCTGGGCTGGCACGCCATGGACACAAGGGAGTTGGTCTTCACCGACTGCTGGGTCTCCGACGACCATCTGATCGGCGAGGAGGGCAACGGCCTGCGGCAGTTCCTGTCGGTGCTCGACGGCGGCCGGATCAGCGTGGCCGCGCTGGGCCTCTCGCTGGCCAAGGCGGCACTGGCCCTCGCGGTCAAACACGCCAAGGAACGGCACCAGTTCGGGCGTCCGCTCTCCGACTTCCAGGCGGTCGCGCACAAGATCGCCGACATGGGTACGGAGTACCAGGCGGCCCGCTGGATGGTCTACCGCGCCGCGTGGCTCGCCGACCAGGGCCGCCCGCACAGCACGGAGGCCGCGATGGCCAAGCTGTACGCCTCCGAGGTCGCCAACCGGGCCGCCTCGCAGGCAGTTCAGATCCACGGCGGCTACGGCTACGTACGCGAGTCGGAGATCTCCCGTTTCTACGCCGACGCCAAGATCCTGGAGATCGGCGAGGGCACCAACGAGATCCAGCGCAATGTCATCGCCAGGGCCCTGGTCAAGGGCGCGTGACGGGGCGGGTCCCGCGGTGCGTGGTGGCGCACCGCGGGTCCGGTCAGCTCGCGACGGAGACCGACTCCCACAACGCCTCGGGGTCGAGCGGCAGTTCGGGCCGGGCGCGCTTGAACTCGGCGGCCAGCGCCTCCACGTCCGGGAGTTCGCCGACGTTCGCGGCGAAACCGCGGAACAGGGTCGAGCAGTACTCGCCGGACAGGAACGCGGCGTCCCAGCTGCCGTCCGGCCGCACCCACTGGTAGGTGTGGTTGTGCAGGTTGAGGAACTGGAGGGTGGCCAGGTGCGGTTCGACCGCGCGGAAGGTCCCCTCCTCTACGGCCTCGGTGAGCAGCCCGGTGATCAGGTGCTCGAAGTCGGAGCGCTGCCGCAGCACGATCTCCAGCTCCTTGCCGCTGAGGCTGCGGTAGTCGTGCTCGTAGACCCAGATGTGGTCGAGCCGGCGGAAGATGATCGTCAGCAGCGACTCGGACAGCAGGCGCAGCCGCAGCAGCGGCACCTCGTCGAGGGCCGCGATCTCCTTGGCGCGGGCCAGCAGCGGGCCGAGCACCCGCGACTGGATCTCGATGAGCAGGTTCTCCTTGGAGCCGATGTAGTAGTACAGGGCACCCTTGGCGAGCCCGACCGCGCGGCCCAGGTCGTTGATGGAGGTCGCCGCGTAGCCCTGTTGCGCGAACAGGGACGCCGCGGTGTCGATGATCTTCTGGCGTCTGACTTCGAAACCCGGCCCATGACCCGGCGGTCGTGGCATGTGTTCTCTCCCCTGGCTATGACGACGTTTGTGCTGCCCTGGGCCCGCACAGGCGCCGCGTCGCGGCACGCCTGGGGGAAGCGGCCCCGGGGACGTCGCTCTAGTTTGCTAGACCAAACGGTACATTAAAGCGAGGACCGTATGACTCAGGCATCGCACCACATCGGCACCGGTACCGGCACCGCACGGACGGACCAGCTCCTGGAGATGTACCGGCGGATGCGCCGCATCCGGCGCTTCGAGGAGCGGGCCTCCGACCTGTACAAGGCGACGGAGATCCCGGGCTTCCTGCATCTGTCGATCGGCCAGGAGGCGAGCGCCGTCGGCGCCTGCTGGCCGCTCGGCGCGCGCGACGGCATCACCTCCACCCACCGCGGCCACGGCCACGTCCTGGCCAAGGGCCTGGACTCGGCGTCGATGATGGCCGAGCTGATGGGCAAGGACGCGGGCACCTGCCACGGCCGCGGCGGCTCGATGCACATCGCGGACCCCGGCCTCGGGATCTACGGCGCGAACGGCATCGTCGGCGCCGGCCTCCCGATCGCCGCCGGGGTCGCCACCGCCGCGAAACTCCGGGCGGCCGGTGACGTGGTGGTGGCGTTCTTCGGGGACGGGGCGGTGGCCCAGGGCATGTTCCACGAGGCCGTGAACCTGGCCGCCGTATGGGATCTGCCGGTGGTCTTCCTCTGCGAGAACAACCACTACTCCGAGTTCTCCCCCGAGTCCGAACAGCACCGCGCCCCGCTCTCCGCGCGCGCCGCCGGCTACGGCATCGCGTACCAACACGTAGACGGCAACGACGTGTTGGCGGTGGCGCAGACCATGACCGGGTTGGTCGCGCGGCTGCGCGCGGGCGGCGGTCCGGTCCTGCTCGAAGCCGAGACCTACCGCTGGCACGGCCACTACGAGGGCGACCCCGAGCGCTACCGCCCCGCCGAGGAGGTCGCCGCCGCCAAGGAGCGCGACCCGCTGCTGATCGCCCGCCGCCGGCTGGACACGGCGGCGGCCGACGCCGTGGACGAGGAGATCGACAAGGAGATAGAGGCGGCGATCGACTGGGCCAGGAGCCTGCCGGAGCCCGCCCCCGAGACCCTGCACGACTACGTCTCGGCCCCCCGCCATCCGATCCCCGAGCCCGCGCCCCTGCCGGCCGACGCCGAGATCTTCCGGTCCATGGACGCCGTACGACTGGCCCTGGAGCATGAACTGACCGCAGATCCAAGCGTGTTCGTCGCCGGCATCGACGTCGGCGCGGGCGGCAACGTCTTCGGGCTCACCCGCGGACTCGCCCAGGCCTTCCCCGGCCGGGTGCGGGACACGCCGATCAGCGAGAGCGCCATCGTCGGTACGGCGGTGGGGGCGGCCATGGCCGGGATGAAGCCGGTGGTCGAGATCATGTACATGGACTTCATCGGCGTCTGCCTCGACATGCTCCTCAACCAGGCCGCCAAACTCCGCTTCATGACCGGCGGCCGGGCCTCCATGCCCCTGGTCGTCCGCACCCAGTTCGGCGCCGGCCGCTCCTCGGGCAGCCAGCACTCGCAGAGCCTGGAGGCGCTGCTCGCGCACATCCCCGGACTGACGGTGGTGATGCCGTCCAACCCCGCCGACACCTATGGCCTGTTGCGCGCCGCGATCCAGGACCCCAACCCCGTGGTCTTCGTCGAGAACCGCCTCCAGTACGGCCTCAAGGGCCCCAAGCCCCCGGCCGACCACGTGATCCCGCTGGGCAGGGCGAAGGTGATCCGCGAGGGCACCGACATCACCCTGGTCTCCTGGTCGCGGATGGTCCAGGACGCCCTGGCGGCAGCCGAGTTGCTCGCGGGCGAGGGCATCAGCGTCGAGGTGATCGACCTGCGCACGATCGCCCCGCTGGACCGCGAGACCGTCCTCGCCTCCCTCGCCAAGACCAACCGCCTGGTCATCGCGCACGAGGCCGTACGGGACTTCGGTGTCGGCGCCGAACTCTCCGCGATGGCCGTCGACGAGGGCTTCTGGCACCTCGACGCCCCGGTCACCCGCGTGGCCCCACCGTCCGTCCCGGCACCGTACGCACCCTCGCTGGAGCGCGTCTGGCTGCCCTCGCGGGACACGATCGCGGACACGGTGCGCCGGATCGCCGCGGTGTGATCCAAGTAGTCCTACGACGGGAAGGGCCCCCAGAATCCCTGGGGGCCCTTCCCGTCGTAGCGGCTGTCGGGCGGTCAGACGGTCGCGACCGGTGTCAGCGGACTGCCCTGTGTGCCCGGCAGGTTGAGCGGGGGCGCGGTGAGCAGGAAGCGGCTGCGGTCGTGCTCGCGGAGCCAGGCCGCCAGCTTCTCCAGGTACCACAACTCGCCCAGCGGGACGCCCAGTTTGAAGAGGCAGAGGTTGTGGATCGGGAGCAGCGAGTGCGGGGTGTTGTCCTCGGGCCCGACGCCCACGCCCTCGACGGCGTAGTTGTCCGAGACCAGCGCGGAGATCTGCGACTCAGCGATCCACTCCAGGAGCGCGGGGTCGAACGCGTCGAGGTAAGAGGCCGTGGTGTGGATGCCCACGGGGTCCGGGTTCTTGCCCCAGGCCATCACCGCGGTGTCGAAACCGGTGTGCAGGAGGAGCATGTCGCCGGGTTCGACGACGATGTTGTCCGCCGCCATGATCTCCTGAAGGGTCTTCAGGTTGACCGGCTGCCAGGTGTTGCCCAGGTGGTGGGCGAGGTCGACCAGGACGCCCCGGCCCTGGACCCCGTGCTCCGCCATGTGCTCGAGACCCAGGTGGCGGGCGAAGCCGAGGGTGCCGCTGCCGTCGCCCTTGGCGTCCTCCTGCGGTCCGACGATGTCGGTGTCGGCGCGGTAGCCGTTGTAGTAGACCGCCTCCTCGACGCCGTCACCGTCGGCGTCGAACTCCTGGCCCTGGTGGGCGAGCGCGTCCCACTGCGTCGAGTACTGGAGCCAGAGGGTCACCACGTCGTCGGACCAGACGTCCCTGAGGTGCGGCGAGAAGTGCTCGCGCGCCTTGATGTTGTAGAAGACGTCCTGCTTGTGTTCCAGGTCCTCGGTGGGCCGCAGGATCGGAGGGTAGCGACGCTGGTTCAGCTCGCTCCCGCCCGGATAGTCGAGTGGCAGGCTCAGGCTGAAGCTGATGCCGTGCTCGACCTCGCGGACCCCCTGGAGCACCTTCTCGGGAGTGAGCAGGTTGATACGACCCAGTTCGTCGTCCTCGCCCCAATCGCCCCATGTCGAGCCCGGCGGACGCTGCTTCCAACGCTTCGTCATGATCACGCCTCCTTCGGCGACAGTCCCCGTTGACCAGCCGCCCGCATGTTATTTCTGATTGTACCGATCGGTCAACGAATCCTGCGCAACCCCCTCCCTTTATCTTCGACTCATCAATAGACTGAGTGGTCGAAACACCCGACCTTGGAGTGAAGAATGAGCGAATCCACACAGGCGTGGGTCGTGGCGGGCGTACGGGCCGTGCTCGGCGCGCACACCCAGGCCCAGGACGCCGGCCGCACCGACGACCTCGTCGCGCTGTACACGCCCGACGCCGTCCTGGAGATACCTGGCATGGACCCCGTCGAGGGGCGCGACGCCATCCACGCGGCCTTCAAGGGCTGGGAGCCGGTCCAGCCGCAGCTCCACCTGGTGACCAACACCGTCGTGACGCCCACGGGCGAGGACGAGGCCCGCGCGCTGAGCGACGTGGCCTTCCTCCAGCGCGGCGAGGCGGGCTGGGCGATCGGCGTGGTCGGGCACTACGACGACACCCTGCGCCGCCAGGACGGCACCTGGCTGCTGCACCGCAGGAAGACCACCTATCAGGCGTAACGGCCGCCACCAGCAAGCCAGTTGACCTTCCTGACCCTGCCCTTGACCTCGACCTTGGAGTGAGATGACCACCTCGATCGAACCGTCCGTCACGGCGGCCGTGCAGACCGCCATCGCCGCCTACGCCCAGGCCCTGGACGGCGACCGCCCCGACGACATCGCCGCCCTGTTCACCCCCGACGGCGTCGCCGAGATCGTCGGCATGGCCAAGTTCGAGGGCCGTGAAGCGATACGACAGGGCTTCGCCGGCTTCGCTCCCCAGCGGCCGCAGTTGCACCTGGTGGCCAACACCGTCGTCACCTCCGCGACCGAGGACGAGGTGACCGCCACCAGCAACCTCGCGTTCTTCGGGCGCGGCGACGCCGGCTGGTCCGTGGAGCTGGTCGGGCGCTACGACGACGTCCTGCGCCGGCACGAGGGCGAGTGGCGCTTCCAGTACCGGACCACGACGTTCCTGCCGTAGGCCACAGACCACAGGCCGGTCGGCCGTCGGGACCCGGACGCCCGTGCCGCCCACGTCCAGGGCGGCACGGGCGTCCGGGCGTTCGGGCATCCCGGCGTTCAGGCGTCCGGGTGCTCGGCCTTGGAGAGGACGAAGGTCGGGAAGTCGTTCTGCTTGACGGTGTTGATCGCCTCCTGGAGCGCCCACCGGCCCGTCGGGTTGAGGAGCTGCTTGACCGGCTTGCCGGGGATGTTGCCGCCGTAGAAGTAGCTGCTCTCCAGGAAGGAGGACATCTTGCTGTTGTTCATGGCGTCCGTCCACTCCTCCTCGGCGGCCTCGGTGACCTCGACGACGTCGTAGCCGTGGTCGCGCGCGTGGACGATGGCGTCGGTGATGATCTCGACCTGGTCGCCGGCGTAGCGCGGGTTGTTGCCGGTCGCGCCGTGCG
>Ga0307509_10006473_pt1 | contig 15747 bp, 13 predicted proteins | sample 10_EM_MG_FD_202245 | JGI IMG/M metagenome (GOLD analysis project Ga0307509, IMG submission 202245) | Populus trichocarpa ectomycorrhiza microbial communities from riparian zone in the Pacific Northwest, United States - 10_EM | ecosystem: Host-associated > Plants > Roots > Unclassified | place...
ATATCTACCAGCCTTGCGTGATTTACCAGACCTGTAAAAATTCACCGGACTTGTTGGATCTTATATGTTCTTGTAGAATTGCAGACTTTGTGGAACATTGATCGGCCTTGTGGACTTTATAAGGCCAGGCAACCTTTGTGAAATGTTTACCGGCCTTGCCTTATTTACCAGACCTGTCATGTTTTATAAGGTCTTGTGGACTTTGTATAATATCAAACTGCCTTGCATAAATTTACCAGACCTGTGAAAACCACCGGACTTGTGGGATCTTATATGTTCTTGTAGAATTGCAGACTTTGTGGAACGTTGACCAGCCTTGCAAAATGTACCGGAGTTGTGGACTTTATAAGCTCTTGTGGTCTTTGTATAATATCAAACGGCCTTGCAGAAACCACCGGACTTCTGCACCTTATACATTATCGACCGTCCTTACAGAAACTTTGTAGAACATAGATCGGCCTTGGAGAAATTTAGCAGACATGTGGACTTTATAATATCTGGTGGTCTTTGTATAATATTTACCAGCCTTTCAGAAACCACCACACTTGTGCACTTTATAAGGTCTGGCATAGCTTGTACATTATCAACCAGGTTGTGTGGGTTTTATAAGGGCTGGTGTTCTTTGTATAATATCAACCGGCCTGGCCGAAACTCCAGGACTTGTGGGCTTTGCATAATGTTCACAGCCCTTACAAATATTACAGCACTTTATAACCTCCGGTCTTCTTTGTATAATATCAACCGGCCTTGCCATAACTCTAGGACTTTTGGGCATAATATAAGGTCAGATGGCCTTTGCATAATGTTGACCGGCCTTACAAACATTATCATTTTATAACCTCGTGCAGACATTGTACAACACAATACATATAATATGTACTCACGGTAGTAGTACAACTACTATAACTTTGTTCAGGTTAGACCTCAACTGAAGCTGATCGATCGCTGGCAATGCGCGCACGTTTTTCAGAGCGTTGTCTTCGGACAGTTTCATATTCATCCTCAACGTCATCATCAGCACCAGCAATCTGGCCGCCTTCCAAGTCACTTAGATCTGATACCGTCCCAAATACGTGGCTACACAAAATGAAAATTATTAATAAGATAAAAGGCAGAAGACTGGCACATACTAGTTGTAAAACTTGATGAGCGCAGCAGCTTCCTCCTCATCTTCAAACAAACCTACAATTCGCCAGTAAAAATCCGAATAGCTGAACGGCCCATCGATATTGGCCCATGTACTCGTTGAACTCATAGCGAAGCGTGCCTGTTCACTGTCAATGATAGAATAAAAACTTAATAATTTAATACATACCTGTATGGCAACATACGCAATCGTGTGAGGGGTCATCGATGTCAAGCCGCATAACGACGCATTTCCCTGTTTTCCACGGTGAGCACCAGGTTGCTCAAGAGCAGTTGACGGGCCTTGAAACAGATGCTTTGCGACCTAGAGGGAACTGTAACTAAAATAAATAAGAGGAAGATATGTATTAGAAATACCCTTATCATGATATGTCCTCGAAGGACATTGTGTGAGATGTCGTTTGGGTCATAAACATGATCATCTGGAAATAAGAAGCTAGGGAGGAGTTGGGCCGTAACTGCAAGGGTCCCAGCGCGAAGTGCTTCTATAGTCCTTAGATGAAATTTGAGTACAACACATGAATAAAAAATGAAAGGACGAACCGAGGTGTTTTTGGATATTTGACGGGACAGAGCAGCGCTGCAGTGATGGGATGGTAAAATCCTCGGTCATTCTTAACTTTTGCCTTGGACAGCATCGGAGGCAAAAGAACATCCTTCACATTGATAAGAAGATACTCAGGTATCGAAACCTTGAGGCTTGCTGTGTCATCCGACCTAACGGCAGTAGCTCCCTTCGAAATCTAGTGTGTTGTTAAAATTAGAGTAGTGTACGTGTAATCTTTGAGATATTGTCGCTCACTTGCTGGCATACGGCCTTTCGCACCTTCCTCTGCTTTGCAAGAGCGAGCATGTCAACGCAAAACCCAGGGATGACGCTACAAATAAGCTTCCAGCCGTATAGCAGCCGTCCTTCTCTAAAATCAACAAGTTAATTTGAGCATACAGTCGAACGAATATTTGGGTTACTGAGTGGTGAGCGTCTTCGGCTCTTTATCGCTATCATCGTCATCATCTGAGGCTTCATGTTTGATGCCAAAGTTAACAACGGAGTCAACAGTATTGAAGGGACATGATTGACGGGAGTAGATACGCCCGAAAGAACAATAATTTTTGGACATATTGTCGCTGGACTCGTTCTCCTTGTCCTCGGGATCCAAAGGGCGTTTACGTTTACTCAAAAAGAGTTAGAATTTGCGAAATAATAATCAATCTGGTGCTAGACTCACCTCGGCTGGGTGTTGGTATCTCCATCTTGAAAAGCGGGGGAAAGTAGATTTTGAGCAACTGCTTGCAATGCGCGAGTGAGCTCTGGATTGTCGGACGAAGATTCTGCCATGCTGACTGAGCAACAGAGGAACGAAGCAATGATAGAATTTTGTGACAAGAGATATGATAAAAACGGGATAAAAAGACAAAAGTATTTAAGTGATTTGCGATGGTGACCTAAATGGGTAATAACAGAAAATATTGACTCCTTCTGAGTCATTTAACTGAGGATATGACTCAAAGAACGAGTCAAGTAACTGTTCAAAGATAAGTACTTGTAAATTATAAATTTAATTAATAATAAAAAATGACTTACCTATCTACGTTTACGAGCATGTTCTCGAAGTGAGCTCATCAAATTTGCATTCAATTTCTTGTCCTCCTTCGTTTCAACAGCTATGCAGAGTGAATCGGGCCCGAGTTCGAGTTGTTCTCCTGTTAGCGTGTCTGCAGCGCCATCCACCTTCTCGACGACTGCCAGTAAAATGAGCGCCTCCTTGCCGCCATTGTCGTCACGGTATCTGTGATGAATTCGTCTAACATATTTACCACAATGATTACCTTTCACTACCATGAGAACACCATTGTCGCGAGTCGGATTGGGACTTTTTGGCGACACCCATGCGGGGGCCAAGCCTCTTAAGCCATTATAGACATGATGTTGTATCCGGACAACCCCTTCAACCTTGGAAATTGAAACTGCGACTTCTCTGTTGTCGTAAGTTTCGCCGCCATCATTGACGACCACCTTTAGTGATGCACCTACAAGTCGCTCGTCTAAAAGAGGGTGCGGTTCACTGTCTGGCTGTTTACTAGCGATCTGGCTACTGGTAGCAAGACGCTGATCCTCAGCAGGACTCCAGGCAGGAGTAACGGACGATGGGTCTATGGTCCTATAAATTTCATAAGCAGTGGACTTTTAAAATGGGAATGAGATTACCGCGGAGTGCAAGATGTTGGATCCCAAGCAGGCGTCAATGAAGAAGTCTGGTCAGGCATGGGGGTGGCTCCGCCAGAAGTTGATACTCCAGGCATCGGGGCCTGTGGTGAAGGTCCGAAAGGCAGGCACGCAGGCCTCATATAGGCCTTTGAAGCCTGAAAGAGATCGCTTCGAGGCTCTGAATAGTCCAAAAGTGAAGATCGAGTGCTTGAAGAAGGCATATTGAATATTGACTCTTGTAAGTGAAGACCTTTTACTGACCTTTTTTCCACAAGCCAATCATAATCAACATGTATTGTCTTGAAAGGGGCCGATGGATCATGATGTTCTAGCTGAAGGACAATTTTCAGACCGCTAGCTGTATCTTGGCCACAGAGGACGTCTTTAACAACGCCCATATATCCCTTCAAAGGGCTTCCAGGCTTCGTGATAATGACATGTGTACCAATCCATGGCACACTGTCTGCTTTAGATAAAGAATCGTCAGTCTTTAATGTTGATGATGTATGTAAAAACGGGACAGTCGTCAACTTCAACCAATTGACATGAAATTCATACCGCTGTAAGATAATTCCATAGATCAGTATATATATCACCTGGTATCAGGATAAAACTTACCTCAATATCATAGCTAGAGGTTGAGAGATTGCCCTTCTCCTTGTATTTCAGGAGATAGACAGTATCGTCCTCGATGCGCTCAACCCATCCCATTGTTCCTCTTAATTGACCGCTCGTGACACTGACGAAGGAACCAACGGAGAAGACCTTGCGGACATTATACCAGGAAAGGGCCTGAATACCCTCCTTGGTCGCAAGGTCGACTTCTAAGTGAGTTGATTTGACCGCTGTAATTGTAGCCTCCTTCCTCGAAGTGAAGACAGTCACCCGCTCGCCTTCTTCAAAATTCCACTCTTCGGGGCGAGGAAACTCGGATCCAGTGAGGGAGGGATGTGAAGAGAGCTTGAATAACCCTAATATGTGACCAGGAACTCCAGTAGAATTAAGGGAGATCGAATGCAAGTCTAAATCTAGACGGAGCAGTGCATGGTCGAAAACGAGTCCGCGAGAGGTGTAGGTTCCATTGTAATGAAGTTTTGCCTGACGCTGGAACACAGACGAGAAGGTAGCTGGGTCAAACAGCCTAGCTTCTGGCTGGATGGCGGCTGATCGCTTTCTTTTCAGCGAGGCAGTCGCCTTCGGTGTTGGTGTCTTGAGGCGAGGAACCACTAAAACTCGAGCTCCCCAGGCTTCCACATGCGTTACAAAACCAATGTCGCCTTTGTATGCTCCTTTACAAACCCGTATCCACTGACTTGCTTTCACCACCGTCATGGGATCCTGCATCGTCAATAACTTCACCCAATCGGAAGGGTTAATAATCTGGCGCACAATGCCAGATTGCTTCCGAATGATCCCAGGTGTGAGATTGAGAAGGGAGATCATATTTGCATCCAAAATACCCTCCACATAGATTGAGCCTCGGACTGAACCACGGGTAAAGGCTGATCGAATTTGATGCTCGCTGGTCGTTCTCTGAAGAAGGTAAAAGACGGCCTCTTCCTCAAGGCCCACCTAATAGATTGTTAGATATTTTTCTTAAATATTTTCAATCATAAACGTACCCTACATCCAATACGCCAGAGGGGAAACTCGTCAGCTCCCGGCAGGGAGCGAATGCAATCATGGGGTAAAGTAGTATCTTCGACAGTACTAGGTCTCGTTCTGCGAGACAGGGATCGTTCGTAGATTCTGGCAAAAAAATCATCTAAGTCTTCTCCGTTCTGCAGTGTATTCCAAGACGTGTGTTGTTGGGTCCCTGATCCACTTGCGATAGGAGTATCGTCGTCGATAAAATTACCTATTAAATGTAATTAAGCCTGAGATTAGTATAAATATATAACAAAGAACAGATATGACGCACGATCTGAGTCTTCTCCCTCACTATCTGTCGAATGGTCATCGCTCGCGACAGCTTCAAGGTCCAAAAACTTGCGCACAGCAGCCTAGATAAAACATAGAATCAGACAAACGGTAGTGTATGAGATTTTGGTTGAAACATACAAGATTCATGTCTAATCCGAGTCGTCCGAGTCTTTTCTTCACTATTAAGCCTGAAAACCGTATCAGAAAGGAATATGTTATATGCAATTGATATTTAGCAATAGCCTGAGCGGTCTGCATGCACTGTTCTTTTTTTTTTCTCTTTTCAATTCCTTTCGTTACTTATTCACTTGCTCTTTCAAGTTGTTCCAGTTCTATTGTACTTTTATTTACTGGCTAATACTACGAGGACACTTACTTGGTGAGCAATGAACAGTGTCAAAGTGACGGCAGAGCGAGTGAGTGTGAACGTTATGGTACGAAGGAAAGAAGGAAGGCGTGCGAAAGTGGCTGGTAGGTGTGTGATACAGACGGAAAGTTACAACCGTCGGTCATCTCGGGGGACTAGAGCGTGACCTCCCCCGTGACCTCCCCCGAGATGCCCGACGGTTGGAACTTTCCATCTGTATCACACACCTAGCAACCACTTTCGCACGCCTTCCTTCTGTCCTTCGTACCATAACCATCTCACTCACTGGCTTGTGCCGTCACTTTGACACTCTTCATTGCTCACCAAGTAAGTGTCCTCGTAGTATTACCCAGTAAATAAAAGTACAATAGAACTGGAACAATGAGCAAGTGAATAAGTTACGAAAGGAATTGAAAAGAGAGAACATTGCATGCAGACGGCCGGCTATTGCTATATATCAATGGCATATAATATATTCCTTTCTGATATGGTTTTCAGGCTTAATAGTGAAGAAAAGACTCGGACGACTCGGATTAGACATGAATCTTGTATGTTTCGACTAAAATCTCATACACTACCGTTTGTCTGATTCTATGTTTTATCTAGGCTGCTGTGCGCAAGTTTTGGACCTTGAAGCTGTCGCGAGCGATGACCATTCAGCAGATAATGAGGGAGAAGACTCAGATCGTGCGTCATATCTGTTCTTTGTTATATATTTATACTAATCTCAGGCTTAATCACATTTAATAGGTAGTTATATCAACGACGATACTCCTATCGCAAGTGGATCAGGGACCCAACAACATACGTTGTGGAATACATTGCAGAACGGTGAAGATTTATATGATTTTTTTCCCAGAATCTACGAACGATCTCGGTCTCGCAGAATGAGACCTAGTACTGTCGAAGATACTACTTTACCATGGGCCATGATTGCATTCGCTCCCTGCGGGGAGCTGACGAGTTTCCCCTCTGGCATATTGGATGTAGGGTACGTTTATGATTGAAAATATTTAAGAAAAATATCTAACAGTCTATTAGGTGGGCCTTGAGGAAGAGGATTAGTGTCCAGTGAACTTCAATGGAATTTACACGATATCCCTAATTCTACAGGAGTTCCTTGTTAAATATTAGCGTTATTCAAGCTCTGCATTTCTCTTCCCACTGTAAGTCGCCGTATATTCTTGGTGGAATCTGAGGCTGGCGCTTATATCCTACAGTGACTCTAGACGAGTCTCAATCACATTCAACGTTGATGCTCGTTTGCGATATTATAAATCATCATGACATGGCGAACCCCCGATGTCGACTCGGATTCCAGGACTTGACTGCAATACAGGTTTCTATGGTCATAGAGATATAATAGGATACGGTCATAGAGATAAAAAAAGATACGGCACTGTCATGCTGTTTCTTTTTTTATCTCCAAGTCTAGGAACTGTACCGAGCGAGTGTTGCAGTGGCTGAAGGGGGTGGCAGATACTCTACAAATGGACAACGAGTCCATGACCAGGGCTCGAGATGCCGCGGCATGGTACCCTTTTTTCTTATTAAACGACCGCTAATTATTAACTGTCAACGGCAGATAAACTACGAACGGCCAATGACGACGAGTCAAACAGGGCTCGAGACGCGATGCCGTGTCTGACTCGACAACGCACTAGTCATAACAAAAGACAACAGCTTGAAGAACGGACTATGACTCAAGTCTGATTTGCTATTTATCATGGTCTTTGCATGTGAATCATGTGGAAGTTCTTTCAAATACAACAGCGATCGTGGCCTCCGTCAACACCAATTAAATTGTGAAGAATTTCTTCAGGCCGATAATGAAGCCAGTACTGTTGACGATGCCTTGGAAAAATATCGACGCAAGCTCCAAAGAAAAAAGCTCAAAGCTGCTCACAGCGAGGTTTCACCGACATCAAGTGGGGTATGTAACTCCTTCATTCTTTATTTCTATACTCATCATTCATTGTAGGATGCGTCCGTGGCTATAGACACAGCCGCCGCTACAGACGAGAATATCACATTGGAACTAGAACTACCTGAAGTTCCCCCCCCCAACGACACCTCTCAAAACCCCTCTCATTTCCAACCCTCAGTTGAGCCTGACCCAGAGATCAATGCCGCTGGTCGTGCTGTTCGAAAGAAGCGGCTAACTTGGAAACTCCTCCAGCAGCTTCCAGCGCCACCTAGCCCTCTTCCTGAACCCCTCACCGCTTTTGATGGCATTGAACATATTTCAGAAACATTGCTTTCTAGCTGTGAAGTCGTGTGGAGAGCAATCAAGACAACAAGCAATCCTTTTGGCTTGTATCGCGAGTATCCAAACACCCCGACTCATAATCCTGACAATACCACATGCCTTCTTAATCTGGTTGACAACAGCCTGCCTATCAATGAGATGGAGCTGTCTGCCAGTGTATCAACGCCGCTCTCACTTCAAGATCCTATATCCAACTCGCCGTCTTCTAATGTTGCTTCCTCTTTCCCTTTCAAGAATTCAACGATTTTTGGAATGATGTCCTGGATGTGGACGGGCTCTTCTATGAAGTCCATTGGGGAGATGAAGAAATTGGTTGACTTTCTCAAGTCCAATGATTTCAAGAAAGATGATCTTGCCGAATTCGATATCCACTCAGAAACGACGAAGTTTGATCATTATTTGGAACGGCCTGCTAGCGATAATCCGCAAGATGGCTGGCGCGAATCTGAGGTAATTATTCAGGTCCCCGATGGCAAAATCCATTCAAAAGACAGTATTCCGACATTCAAAGTTCCTGGGTTCCATCACAGATCACTAGTCGATGTCATCAAGACAGCTTTCTCTGATCTTGCTTCCACTTCATTTCATTACATGCCCTTCAAGAGTTTTTGGAAGGATTCCTCCACTCCTGATTCGGTACCCCAACGAGTTTATGATGAACTATACTCGTCAGATGCCATGATTGAGGCTCATATGAAGCTGCAACAGCAACCGCCAGAGCTTGGATGCACTCTTGAGCGTGTCATTGCTAGTTTAATGCTGTGGTCCGATTCGACTCATCTTGCCAACTTTGGCACTGCGTCACTCTGGCCTTTGTATCTTTTCTTTGGAAATCAGTCGAAATGGGTTCGCGGAAAGCCAAAGACTGCTTCGTGTCACCACGTCGCATATATTCCTAAAGTAAGTAACGGGTACTCTATATGAGGTTTATCTGATATGGTATATAGCTTCCGCCCAATTTCTTGGACTATTATCTGGAACTCACAGGTGATGGACCCTCCGCAGATGTTTCCACACACTGTCGACGAGAGTTAATGCATGCCGTATGGGCGATCCTCCTTGACGATGATTTTCTGTATGCATATGAACACGGAATCATAATATTATGTCCCGATGGCACATCTCGACGCTTCTATCCAAGGATATTTACGTATTCGGCTGACTATCCAGAAAAGTGAGCATAGAACTTTTATGGTGTTGATAACTTTTTGATGATCTTGTGATAGAGCACTCCTTGCCACGATTCGCAATTTTGGTTCCTGTCCATGCCCTCGATGTCTTGTTCCAAAAAACAGGATTCCAGAAGTCGGTACTGCATTTGACGAGCGACGACGTGAAAAATCTCGACGTGTGGACAACCCCAATCGAAACTGGAATGTTTCACTTGCGAGGGACCACATTTACGAAAGAGGTTACGGGGTCAGGTCGGCAGCTGTGGAACGTTTGCTGGCGGAGGAATCTTATACCCCAACAAAGGTAAGAGGTCATACTTTAAAACTACTCACAGATATTTAATCCCTGCATCCCAGAACGCATTTTCATCACTTGCTCCTTTCGGTTTCAACTTTTTCGACATGCTGGTACCGGATTTTATGCATGAATTTGAACTCGGCGTATGGAAAGCTCTATTTACACACCTTGTCCGTATTTTGGTCTCACACGGCGACGGTACAATTCAAGATTTCAACAGAAGATATCGACAGGTTCCCACCTTTGGAAGGTCCACTATTCGCCGCTTCTCTGAAAATGCGTCAGGAATGAAGAAGTTGGCTGCGAGAAATTTTGAGGATCTCCTCCAGGTGCGTCTGCATTCACTTGAAATTTGGATCACTTTTAACCGCGTTCAAAAGTGTGCTATGCCTGTTTTTGATGGTCTGCTGCCTGCCAAACACGATAACGACATCCAATCGCTTCTTTTCACAACTGCCGAATGGCATACACTGGCAAAGATGCGCTTACATACTGACTCTACGCTAGCTTGGCTGGATGAGTCAACGAAAGCATTCGGGAAACAAATCCGACGATTTCAAAGCCATACTTGTAGCTTCTTCGACACACGGGAATTGCCTCAAGAAGAGGCTGCGCGCAGTCGACGCCAAAAAAAGAAGAAAGTACCAATAAATCTTCCGAATCCGAGTCCTGCAGGTACCAAGAAGAAGCTCTTTAACCTGATTCTGATTAAGCTCCATGCTCTTGGTGACTATGTAAAAACTATCAAGACGTTTGGAACCACAGATTCCTATTCAACTCAGCCGGTATGGATGTTCTTATTATATCTTATTTAATTCTTATTTAAACCAAGGGTGAACTTGAACATCGACGTGTCAAGCGTTTCTATGCGCGCACAAACAAAAACAATGCCATTCGTCAAATGACTCGTCTTGAACGCCGCGAGCAAGCTCTCCGTCGGCTAATCCCCCTCAACAAGGACAAGACAGAGTATCACACTGAAACGAGTGGCCATAAAAAAAGAAAGGTTATGGTGGAGAACGTGAAGAGTCGTCCAACAATCCCATTCACCCTGTCGGAGGCACTTCCATACACTCCACCAGAGTATCATCATCATATCTCACCATCAAGGAATTTTCCAATTCATATACACACTTTCCTCAACTCGACAAGAGTGGACGATCCTGCTGTTGTGGTCTGTCTAATTATGCTAATCAAAAAAACTTACTAACTGATTGTGAAAAGGACTTCCATTCCAAATTGCATGATCATCTTTTGGGAAGGATGTTACACCCGACCTGGTCAGCCGACCCCAATGAATACTCAGCAGAGGAACATGGGAAGATTTGCATTGTCAACAACCGTCTTTATCTCCACAAAGTCATGAGGATCAACTACACTACTTATGATGTTCGTCTGGGGCAGGATGCAATTAATCCACGCAACCATGCCGATATCATGACCCTGTCCCGACATGATGACGATCATCCATTCGAATACGCCCGAGTCATTGGAATATTTCACGTTGATGTGATTCACGGTGTAGAGGGGGCCACACAACATCCTGTTTCGAAAGAGGTGCTCTGGGTGCGCCGGTTTAGGCGTGATAAATCTTATCGAGCTGGTTTCGAGCAAAAGCGTCTCCATCGCCTTGAATTCCTTTCTTCCGGGGACGATTCCGCTTTTGGGTTTCTGGACCCAGATGAAGTCATCCGCGCTAGCCACCTTATTCCTGCCTTTCGTTATGGACCCACAACTGAATTTCTCAGTGGAGAATCATTTGGACGTGCTCCAGGTGAATTAGACGACTACCGCTATTTCTATATCAACATGTGCAGTATTCCTTTTTTGAGTAATTTTTAACATACTAAGATTTGGGAACAGCTTTGTAGATCGTGATATGTACATACGCTACGCCGGTGGAGGTGTTGGACATTATAGGGTCACACTTACGGACATTCCTGCTAATGCCAATGAAATTCAGGAAGATTTTGCCGACAATGACAATGTCACGGCTGACTCGGACCCCCCAAGATTGACAAATCTTGAACTTGAAGAACGCAAAATTGCAGCCGAGGCGGCGGGCCCCGAGGAAGTCGAAGAAGCTGAACGCATACAAGATGACGATACCGAAGACCACTGCTCAGACTCGGAGGGTGAGGAAGATGACGAAGAAGATCCTGATGAGGATGACCTTGGGGCAGAGGATGGTGAAGGAGGGTTTCTTGACTTAGAAGATGATGAAGGGTATGCTGTACTTTAATTGTCTAGCCTTACAAACTTAAAGGTGGCAACTTGAAAGAACGAACGGGGAGGTAATTTTCTCATGCTTCGCTATCCATTTCTACCCGAACTGTCAAAAGAAATATTTTTTTGTACGCTGAACTGTGACTTTCACTGGCACTCAGGCTGGCAACTTGAAGTTGGCCCAGGACTTTGAATTAACACGTCTTCCCCTGGCCTGAGATGCCAGCTTTTCTACATGGGAGTGACTAAAAATTTAATTAGATAGCTCTACAATAACTATTAATTACTATGTACTGGCAGTTTTTGGGCCGGAAAGGATATGTACATACGATAGAATGATTTCATCGCGGAATCTGCCGGGCATGGCAGATAACAACCCACCTATATGGGAGGTAAACCGAGATGCCCGACGGTTGGAACTTTCCGTCTGCATCATCATGTACCACCCACTTTCGCACGCCTTCCTTCTTGTCTTTGTATTACTAGTGATTTCGTCGCGCTTGTACTATTGATACAGCGACCCTCCTGCCCGATTACTAGCCCTCCTAGACTCAACAACTGAATCATGGCTTTCACCCTCTTTGGTAGAAACAACGCCGCGGCTAACCAACAAACTCCAGTCACGGTGGACCCCACATTCACCCCGTCCTCTATTCTTCTTAAGAAAATTCAAGCATTCCAGACTATTACCACATTTTTAGGCCAGATTAAAGGGAAGGAGCCAATTAAACCTTACGATGACATTCTAAATGGTCACCATATCACGGTTAAACAACAATCGGAAGTCGAGTTATGCGATGCCTTTGCTCATTTGGCTGTCTTTCATACCGATATTGTTGCAATTGCAACAAATCGTAATAATTTCGAACTCAAGATTATGGCCTGCACCAGTCCTTCTTCCCAGGGCAAGGACACACCTCCTGATGATAGCTCGCGAGATAGTTTCCTCAAACGCTGCCTGAGTTTTTGTTTTACGAAGAATCCTCGCTTGATAGAGAATACCCCGCTGGCTACACACCCTTCCATTATCGAAGCAAAAGCGCCAGTGGGATATCCAGGGAAGCCGGATGACTCGGGAAGTGAGACGCTACATCAGTACCTTGACGATCTTGAGAAAAATTGGTGAGTTCATTGTAATAACTTTATCGCACCACATACTTACACACTATGTAATAGGAAGGAGCCAGAACTACCCAGTCATTTATGGATTCTAAGCAAGTTGATTCTCCCCGGACATGGAGTGCCCCCAGACCTTCGACGCCTACTGAGATACGCAATTGCGACATGCTATCCAAAGATCAATCATCGGCTTAACGATTGTGTTTCAGAGTCCTATATCCGCACTCTGACACTTCTGAAGGAATTTTCGTTCGATCCCAAGCTCCAGAGAGACAAACGTATGACTGAGTTTCAAAATGATTGGACCTTCCTTAATCACATCCTCCGATTCAACTCGAATACATCAGCGGTCACCGTGACGGTCCCGATTCCACGCATCACTGACCTATACAGGTTGCATCAAGGTGATGCGGAACTTGAGTTCGAGCTCTACACCTGCGACACATGTAAGGAGTTTCACTGCCTATTGGTGAACCTCCTGGTTTCCTTCAGGACATCTATTCAGGGTCTGTCAACCTCAGCAACCGATAAGAAGTATGAAGAATTCAAAAACCACTTGGACACTGCTATCTTTACTGGATTCGCACTTCTGACAATGGCTAAAGGCAGAGCCTTCCAGATGCACATGCAAACCATTGAAGGCTCGCTTATGGATTTCAAACAGTCGATACCAGTGCCAAATGTGGTGTTGAATGAAGAAGACTCGGAGGGCGAAGAGGAAGAGGAAGATTCGGAAGATCTCACAGAAGAGCTCGAGGCGATCCCGCAGAGGAGTAGGGAGCCAAAGCCTTTGCGGAAGATTTACAGAGACTGGCTACAGCTGATGGTAGTTCATTTCCATGCAGCTGATGTTCTCTTTGGATACATCAATAGTGTTTTAGAGATTTTCGACACCATCTCTGTCAAGATTCTGGTTCCCCCGACTATAAACAGGGCTCTACTCAATTTGGAGGAAATCCTCACCGACGAGGACATCGCTTTTCCCAAAGCGGATATCAATTTTAAATCTGACCCAAACAATAAAGACATATCCCAATTTATCCTGCTTGCTACGAAATCGCTTAGCGACGCCCAATCACTGGGAAAGACAGTTTTTCTTATCGGCAAAGACTGGGAAAGCCGTAAAGATGCATTGGTCATCCAAAAATTGGATAAAGTCATCAAAGTTGCAGGCGAACGGAAGTGGGAGAGTATCTGCGATGTTTCAAAAAATATACGTGATCAGGTTAAAACAAATCCGCCGCAAGTCGGAGAAGTCGCCGACGACATCTTGTCATTGCACAAGGAGTTGTGTACCCTAAGAGATGACTTACGTTTACCGTTCCGATTCAGAACGAAGTTAAAGGGCTCACTACATTGCGAGGCCTGTCTTGCCAGCATGCTCTCTCCAACCACGAGGGTCTTCACAGAAGGCGACAGATTGTATAATAAGATATATATGGAATTGGCGGTAGATTATTCTCTATCCGATTTTTTTTTTGTAATCAGATCCTCATTTCTTGTGATATTAGGGTTATGGACCAGTTATCGGAGTATCAAAACGTTGCTGCCCAACATGCATTTTGTTTCTTTCCCTCCTCGAGTCAGGCGAAACGAAATTCATCACACGAGGCTTTCATCATACGATTTCGGCATGCACCCTACCAATATGGACTCCGGAGACTATTGTGGATTCAATGATTGCATACTTTGGAATTTACTTGAGAGCGGAGCTCGTTCGCCTCATGAAAACGTCTCAGTCATCAAGGAGTCGTGCTCCTTCTTCGGGTTCAGCCATTTCTTTTGACAGTGCCGATGGACAGAACCCGGTCCATAATTTAAATGATCCTTACCCCAACAACAACTCGTAAGGCTGGAAAGCGTAACTTCGACCCTTGTCGGTGCAGTTGTCTGATTCATTGCTTCCTCTCTGCTGACTGATCGTTTTTGTCCTCAGTTTTATCTCACTTGTACTATTTAAGATCGTTTGGATTGTGATAGGTTGCTACAAGTCGAACCTGTCTTAACAGGATTTGGTTCAGGTTCATAATTTCCTCATTTGTTTCATGTCCACCATGCAAGAGGCTGAGTTGAGAGTTTTCCCTTTTTTCCATATGTAACACATTTCCAGCTTTATCAGGCTCTCACTCGTGTATGACATGTACGTATATATACTCTGTGATTTTGACAAAAACAGAGGAATTTGCATATAATATCTCAGTGCAGTTGAAGTTATTACGGTAAGAAAAGAAAAAAACCAATGTAACACGACAATCAGGATCGCACAACTCAGAGGAAGTCGAGTCCAAACAACAAGAGCTCTGTGAGCGCTGGAATACGACTCTTGAGAAGGGTGACAAGTGGAGGAAGGCTGTTGATAGCGTCAAAAATGAGTTGCGGAAAGTTGAAGCTGAGTTGAAGAAGGACTAGGATTTGAATAGGGTTAGGGAAGCTCGCGAAAAGTTTGGGAAAGGGTTTGTTGAGGCTGAGATGGTATGCAAGCTGTGGTTGAACAGGTTACTTGGTTCTGGCAGGACTTGTTCAAGGTCTACATTCCGAGAGTCACTGTGTCCGCCAAGATGCAAGATGCACCTGTTCCAAGGTTCGTATTCCTCTTTTTTCGGTTAATTATCTTATCGCTCTGTTTATTTAGAACTGAATATAAGGACGACGACATTGAATTTGTTCTCGAGAACCTCTACATTTCTTCTTTCAATATCCTCCCTTCACATGTCTATATACGCAACATCACCGTGACCGATGTCGATATACTCACCTCCTCTTCTTCGGCTCCCTCACGTACTACAGCAGTAGGCACACTGTCCCATGTCCGCTGCATCCTAGCGATGCAACTATTTTTGTACTTCTCCCTACATTTATCCATTTTTGCGCCTTTTTCGCCGTTTCTCACTGGGAATGAACAGTGTCAAAGTGACGGCAGAGCGAGTGAGTGAGATGGTTGGTACGGTACGGAAGACTCGGAAGGAAGGCTTCCAACCGTCGGGCATCTCGGGGGAGGTCACGCTCTAGTCCCCCGAG
>Ga0307509_10006474_pt1 | contig 15740 bp, 5 predicted proteins | sample 10_EM_MG_FD_202245 | JGI IMG/M metagenome (GOLD analysis project Ga0307509, IMG submission 202245) | Populus trichocarpa ectomycorrhiza microbial communities from riparian zone in the Pacific Northwest, United States - 10_EM | ecosystem: Host-associated > Plants > Roots > Unclassified | place...
ATTTGTCCATACTATAAAATATATATATATATATATATATATATATATATATATATATATATATATATATATATATATATATATCTTTTTATTAATTTATTCTGATCTTATAAACCAAACCATGTTGCGGGTTTATTAAGTTAATCCGGGTTGATTTGAGTTATTTTTAAGTTGTTTTTTCTAATTAATTTTCTTTTTAATTTTATCATTTAACATTAGATTGGTTGAAAATTAAGTTTTATATATATATTTTTAATTTTATATGAGATCTTTATAAGTTTTTTTTATTTACTTTATATGAGATTATCTTAATTTCATAATACGAATCATAAATTTGACAGGTTCATCTGGGTTGATTTTAATTATTTTTATGGGTTTTTTTTATTGAATTTTTCTTTTTATAAAATGGGCTTCATAATTGTTTTTGAGTTGATTTTTATTGGGTCATCTCGATTTCATGACTTGGATCGCAGGTTTGACTCGGGTCGACTCAGTTTAAATTTTTTTGATTTATTTTTAATTGATTTTTTTTTTAATTTCACTATCTAACATATCAAATTTTTTTTTAATTTTATCTTTTAATATTAGGTGGTTTAAGAAATGAGTTTTGTAAGTTTTTTTCAATTTGATTTTTGTGGAGTTATGCTGATCTCACAAATTTAGTTAGTATTTTTTTCTCGATTTTAATTTTCAATATTGAATTTTTTAAAAATGAAGTTTTGTATTATTTTTTTATAAAGTTATCTCGATCTCATAACCTAAATTATGAGTTTAACATGTCAACTTGAGTTGACTTGAGTTGATATTTTTTTTTAATTTTTCAACACTGAGTTGATTGAAAATTAGGCTTTGTATTTTTTTTATTTGTTTATATGGAGTCATCCTAATCTTATTATCAGGTTGCAAGTTTGACAGGTTAAATCGGGTTGACTTGAGTAATTTTTTTTTTATTTTTTTTATTTTTTTTTTCAAATTTCTCCTTCAACATTGAGTTGATTATAAATTGACCTAAACAATTTATTTTGATTGTCTTTTTATAAGGATCACGATCTCATGACCTGGATTGTAGATTTAACATGTTAACTCGAGTCAATATAATATGTCATTGTCTTAATATTTGAAAAACAATATCAACTAATGTATTAATATTTTATAAAAAATATCATCTAATATACATCATATTTTGAATTCAAGTTTAATTTATTCTTTTTAGAAAACACGTTAGCAACACTTTGATATTTTTTTATTTTTTTACGTTAAAAATAATAATATGACCCGTATCAGCGGAAGCCAATGATCTAGATAAAACTAAAGTTTACTGGTTGGTGGGATAAAAGACAATCTAATTCTTCAAAGTTAGATGTAATAACAACACAAATCAACATATGATCTCTTATTATTATTTTTTATTTGAATTAACACACTTTTTATATATATATATGAAGGCCCCTCCACCAACAAATCAATGCAACCATCAATATTAGATACTTATCCTTGAAATTTCTTATTTAGAAAGGGATAGCCATAAATGGGAAAATACAATGTGCTTCTTCATATATGAAAGGCAACAAGGCCTTGGTAATAGACCAACAAAGTCTTGAAAAAGAATGGATGGAAGCAAGGATTGAGGTTGCTGAAGAATTAAAGGATGTGTCTCTCGTGGAAGAAATGGTAACCATAAAAATAGAGTCTATTTTAGAACCAAGACAAGAGCAAGCCTTGACAGAGCTTCTCATTATCTAAAAACCAATTTTGCTTTTGGGCACTCAAATGTGCCAAGGATAAGTCCTAGGGTAGCCAGACACCAATTGAAGGTCAACCAGCCTTCTCCCCTATCCGTCAGAAGAAGAGGAATTTTAGAGGCGAAAGGAAGAAGACAATAACAAAAGAGGTGGAAAAATTACACGCTGCTAGATTCATTCGGGAGGTGATGTACCCTGATTGGTTGGAAAACATGGTAATGGTGAAGAAAACCACTTGTAAGTGGTGGATATGTGTGGACTTCACATATTTGAACAAGGCTTGCCCGAATGATAATTTTCATTTTCCCAAGATTGATATGTTGGTGGACTCCACGGTGGGTTTTGAATTTTTTAGCTCTCTTGATGCTAACTCTGGGTATCATCAAATCCCTATGCACCTAGATGATGAGGAGGAAACATCTTTCATAACCAAATGAGGACCATATTGTTACAAGGTCATGCCTTTAATACTAAAAAAATGCTGAGCCACCTACGAGCAAATGGTAAACACGGTGTTCAAGCACAAGATGAGGATTATAGAAGGATATGTGGATGATATATTAGCAATAAACATGAAATTTGAGAAACATCTTTTGGACCGAGAAGATGTTTTCTTTATGCCTAACCAATATTAGATAAAGCTCAACCTCTTTGAATGTGTATTTTTCATAAAAGGAAGAAATTTGTTAGGTTTCTTACTGAGTAGCAAGGGGATAAAGCCTAAAACCAAAAAAGATTCAAGCCTTATTGGACATGACTCCCTTATGGTTAGAAAGGAAGTTCAGTGCCTTATTGGAAGGTTGGTCGCTTTGGAGAGCATAACTTGTCGTTCTTTAAGAAATATTCCAACTTTAAGTGGACACCCGAATTTCAGGAGGCCTTTGAAGGACTAAAAGTATACCTCTAATCTCCCAAGGTTTTGTCACAACTAAGGGAGTGCGAGAACCTTTTTCTCTATTTAGGCGTAGCAGACTTAACTATTAGTACACTGCTAGTAAGAGAGGAGGGCGAGATTCAGCACCCAGTCTATTACTTTAGCATGATGCTTCAAGATGTTATGACCAGATATTTGAAAATGGAGAAGGTATCACTAGCCTTGATTAGTGCCTTCAGAAAGCTTAAGCCTTACTTACAAGCTCACCAAGTTATAGTATTGATAGATCAACCTTTTCGATTATTTTTTATAGGCCTGATATATCAAGATGTTTAGTGAGATGGACGATTGAGTTATTGGAGTTGGTCTATAGTACAAACCAAAGTCAACTATACAAGGACAAACCTTGATGGACTTCATTGCCGAGTGTTTAAGGAGCCTATACTTGATGAATCAAAGTCTTCATTAAGAGTTCAAACATCACTCACTAATCCAGAAGTTTCCTCGAAACCCATTATGTCAATATTTGCTTGGAAATTATAAATGGATGGATCCTCCAATGCTAAAGGGAGTGGTACAGGGATAATGCTCACAAGTCTCGAGGGACATGTCTTTGAATATGGGGTTCGTTGAGTTCCTATCCACCAACAATGTATCAGAATATGAAGCATTCGTAGCGTGTTTGGGACTCGTGGAGGCTTTGAATGCATATTCTCTACACATTCATAGTGACTCTCAGTTGGTTGTTGGCCAATGCTAAGGGCTATATAAGGCTAGGGAATCCACCATGCTCAGGTATCTTTAGAAGTCTAATATCACTTCTCTAAAAAAATAAAGGCAAGGACATCACCATTGCTCATATACCGAGGGAAGACAATAACTGGGAAGACCTTTTATCCAAACTTACAAGCTTTGACCTTGCAAAACTCCCCCTAGATGTATGGATTGAACTCTAGAGAAATCGAGTCTGGAGGGGGAGAGGTATTGACTGCCCCAATTGCCATTGATGAGGATTGGAGAAAACCTATCATGTAATACCTACTTATCGAAGAGATACCTTCTAATATAAACGAGGCCATCCAATCGACTAGATGAGGAGTCAAGTATTGTGTGATCAATGATGTCCTGTACCAAAGATCCACCTCAGCTCCTTTCTTTAAGTGCTTATCTCCCGAAGAAAGCACATATGTTTTAAAAGAAATTCATGAAGGGATATATGGCCTCCATGTAAGTCTCAAAGCTCTCATCGCCAAAGCCACCTAGGCCAGTTTCTATTGGCCAACCATATTTCACGACGCCATATATTTGATTAAAAGATATAATAAATGTCAAAGATTCATCTTGTTCTCCCACTAGCCCTCTGTAAAAATGACAACTATAGCCTCCCCTTAGTCTTTCTCCTAGTGAGTGATGAGTGTCTTGGGCTTTTTTTCTAAGGTCATGGGTAACCGACAATTTTTCTTGGTAGCAGTTAACTATTTCATCAAATGGGTAGAGGCTAAGACCTGGGCAGACATAACAGTTAACAAAGTGATCTCTTTCATTTAAAATAACATTACATGTCAATTTAGACTATCTACAGTCTTGATAACTAATAACACGATGCGGTTTGACAACCAGAAAATGAAAGAGCAATGTCAGAGACTCCATATTGATCACAAGTTTTTTTTAGTGTCACATCCCTAAACTAACAATCAAGTCAAGCTCCCCAACATAGTTCCACTCAATGCGCTCAAGAAGCCAAGTAAGAGTGGGTAGAGCTACTTAATGAGATTTTATGGGTCTATAGAACGACTAAAAAAAATACGCAGGGGAAAATCCATTCCTCCTTGTATATGGTGTTGAGGTTATGATACTAGCTGGAATTGGATGCCCAAGTCCTAGGGTCACCCATTACTCCCTCAAAACTAATGAGCAAAGATTGAGAAACAACTTGGATATACTAGAAGAATCCTGGTTGACTGCAACAGTGAGGAGTGAAGCTTATCGATATAGAACTACTCAATATCATAACAACAAGGTAAAAAACAAGAGGTTTAAGTTTAGAGACTTGGTACTTAGAAAGTTGGAAGCGAAAGACAACAAGGAGAGCAAGGGTAAACTAGGTCTAAAATAGGATGGTCATTTCAGAGTGATCAGGATAGTCAAAGCAAACATCTACGACCTCCAATATATTAAAAGGAAGAATCTCAACCATGCGTGACACTCAGATCATCTCAAAAATATATCATAAGAGACATGAATATAGTCATTTCAGAAATGAAGTATATTGTATCTCCATTGTACATTCCATTTACTTATCACTAGTACGATCTAGGATCGACATAACTCTCCAGTGGGGATTCCAAGCCCCATACTATTTATAGGGAGGACATGAATCTCCCACTCGCTAGTGCGATATAGGATCCATACAACTCTCCAGTGAGGCTTCCAGGCCCCACGCTATTACCAGGGAAGCCACTGACCTCCCACTCACCAGTGTAATCTAGGATTGGCATAACTCTCTAGTGAAGTTTCTAGGCCCTATACTATTACTAAGAAGACAATGGGCCTCCCACTTGCCAATGTGATCTCAGATCGACACAACTTTTTAATAGGGCTTCTAGGCCCCAAGCTATTAACTGATCTCAAGAGTCTCTTTTAGGTTATAGTTGAGGGGATAATAACTTTAGTTCCGACAACAATTTTAATTTGATTTGAAACATTACTTTTCTCAAGTATAGCTTATCACCTCTAGGGCCCGGGTTTCGTGCGTGCCTAGCACCACTCAGGTTGACAATGCCCACTAACCACCCTCAAATCCTCACGCATGGCCTAAGTCCAATCTTAAACATTTAAATTTTTTCTAAGTATAAGTTCCAACAAGAATTGGTAGTTCCATTTTCTCTCAAATTAGAGGGTTGCTTGGTGGAGGACATTGGCTCCCCTACCATGAAAGGCTTTAGACCTTAGACAACATATATGGGGTTTTGGATATCTATAAACCTAAACTATAAGAAACATGAAGAGCGATTAAACATATTTGGCAAAATAAAATCACACAACATATATTAATACATTAATAAAATCAATGTATTTTATACAAACCAACCAATAAAAATAAAGGTACTTAATATAGAAAGGAAAACCCACAATACCGGGGACAACTCTTAAGGACTACCATCCCCACTAAGACCAGGATCCTATCGATCCTTAGGCTTTTTAGCTAGGTACTCGCTAAAGGCAGTAACAATCGCCTGATCCAAGTAGATGTTAGCAAAGCCAGGAACAGGGTCGGGGTCAAATATAATTGAGAAGCCCACTACTATCCCTTTTAAAAGATGATAAAAATGGAGGTTGGACATAACTGTAAATAACTTATTTGCAATGGACATATCCAAGGCTTGAGATCTTCCAAACACTATGAAGAACTTATGAGATGAGTTCTTTAATGCCTTTAACCGAGCATACTCCTCTTAAGAGGCCCGCATCTCTACCTTAGTTTCTGCTAGGTTTGCCTTTAAGGCTACCACTTCAGCCTTTCAAGGATTGCATAAGAGAGGATGACATATCCTCTTCCAAGCTAACCTTTTATAAAGTAGAGCTCAGCTTAAAAGCCTGATGATCCCTATCTTCTGCAAGCTTTCTATAGGCTTATTAGTTATCATGGACATGAAGATTGTAAATTTTGGCACACGCTTAGCGCACCATGGGCTTTAGCCTCGCGCTCGAGCCCAAGCGCATTTTTAGATGTTATTGGACTTGACACACGTTCTAGCTCCTTTTAGGCTTGGCTTTATGGCATGAACCTAACACTTTTCTCATTCAAAGGTTTTTTTTTTATCAAGTCTTTATTTTTTTTCCTGGATCCTACTCAACGTTCACCCGTAGCGTACAACAGTCTCTCATGGCCTACCACTTTATCTCCTATTAATACATGGTAAGAGATATTTGTGCCTTATTAATTTTTATGTAAGAGATGTTTATCCCTTATTAATACATGTGTAAGATATATTTGTTCCTCATTAATGTTTATATTAGAGATATTTATCCCCTATTAATGTTAGTAGGGTCGAATAACTTTCTAGCTCTCTCCCTCAAGCAAAAGACAAGGTACATGAGGTATAAATATCTTCTGAAATACACAAGTAAAAGGTTCATAATTTTCATTCTCAAACATACACATACCATTTTCTTACAGAGCATTCATTCCATACTAAAACAAGAACAAACAACTTTGTTCTTAAAATTTAATGCTCTTTAATGTATTTATTACACTTTCCCTCTATAAAGATACTAACTTAAGCATCTAAGGTCACAAAATCCATATAAATAGGACTTTTTTGTAGGTAGCAAAAGTCTTTCATCAAGATATATCTTTCTTGACTATAAATGATGGATTTAATTGAATAAATACTTGATTAACCTATAATTCAATCACGTAAGAACTCTATTCATAAGCATCCTGAATTTTGGGACATCATCAACTATAAAACATGATGTGTTTAAATTGAAATTCTTTTTGTTACCATCATCATTGATACTCTATCTTCATGATCATTAAATCAACTAGAAAATCACTATATAATCCTTTCAAACCTCATAAATAATATTTTGATATAAAAAACTATTTTTAAGCATTAATCAAACTAAAAAAAAAATCAAAGTTTAATAAAAAAAAATCCATAAAAATATCTTTAAATTATTTAAAATATTAAAGGGGTGTTAATCCAAATAAAAAAGGTTATCCATTCAAATAAACAAGAATTCAAGAGGTGTCCATGAATTCATCTCATTAATATTTTAGTCCGTATAAGAAATTCAATCGTGTTTTGAACTTTAGCAAGACTTCAAATGTTAAAAAGTTTAAAATCTTAGCAAGGGTATGTCTAGAGCCTGAACAATGAATCTTGATTCCAAAACTTTTGGCAAGATTATATTTTAGTTGTTAAACTCTGAGTAGCAATAATAAACATTTAATCCTTATATGAAAGTTCAATTAGGCTCTACGAATTTTCATTTTATTTTAATCAAATCGTTCATCTGATTGCATTGGACCTAACAACAACAATCATCATATCTTATCCACCCAATTATTTTTTTGAGAGGTTGATTTTTATTCTCACAAAACAATGTCTTTATAAATTTTTTTTCATTATTCATCAGAACCAGCTTTAATCACAATAACTGTCATGACATACATGACTTTGAATGACGGAGCTACCTCATGGAATTGAAGGGGGTTTGGGTTTAATCATAAAATAATGATTTGAGGGATTCACCACCTAGTATCATGGTCACTAGGAAATCTATGGTTTGCAAAAGCCTAAGTAAGGGGACTAGTTGTGCAAGGGGAAGACGTGTCACTCCTAGTGCACCGCACCCTACCTAAGGTAAGCTGCACTGTTAATTGATTGTTATTCTAAGTCATGTTTTTATCTGTTAGTCTTTGATAAAGTTTAAGGTAGATCTTTCTTTGTGAGGAAGTCTCTACCTTATTAGGTTAAGAATAAATAAAACATGTTTACAAACAATAAGAATCCAAAATTTAAAAATAAATAAAAACACATCAAACTTCTAAATTTTTTAAAATAGGCCTCCTCAAATTCACAAAATAATCTAGAGAAGTTGCTGGAACTTAGGAACAGTGCTGGGAAGCTTTTGGGGTTAAATGAATAGTGGCAGCACATGGGTTTCATGCGTCGTTGCCACTGGTAGCATGTGGAACCACGCACCGTCGCTGATGAAGATAAGAAGGGTGGGTGGATCTGGAGTGGTTCATTCTTTTCTTCATTCTTGTGCTGGCGGTGAAGGCCAACGTCACCTGCAGAAGAAACACAACCCACACAATCAATTGATCTTACTTTTTTTTTTTTTTTTATCTTATTGGTGGATGTTATGGTTTTCAGCTGGAACAATGTAGATGTAGCCGGTGGGGGATGAGTTGGTAATGCTCTTTGTCTCTCTTCATTGTTGTTAATTGCTACTCGTTTCAAGTTTTCTTGTGAGGGAGAGAGAATGACTTGTGGGTTTTGAGAAAAATGGAAGGGGCATTGTTTGTTGGGGTTGCTTTGGGATGGGTTATAGCTATTGCTGACAATGGACGAGGCTGAATTGATTTGGTGAGGGAGGGTGGCTTCTTATGGTGGCTGAGGTTTTGATGTCTTACGGTATAGAGCTGCTAAGGTAGGCGTTAGTGAAGAGAGATGGTTGCCTTGGGAGATTGTCGGTGGAAAAAGTAAAAGGGTTGTTTGTCTTGGTGGCGCTGCTGTGGCTATCATGCTGTTGTTGAGGAGATATTATTGAAGATGGGGTTTTAATGTGTAGGTGACTAGCGACTTTGAAAGCAAATGCTAGGGTTTTTAGTTTTTTTAGGAGAGATGAAGATGAATGGTTGGTCTAGGTGATAAGGTTGTGTTGTTGGTTCTTGTAGGATAAACATGGTGATAATGGGGGCTTGAAGATGACAAGTCTTTCTTTTTTTTCCTATGGATTATTGGGGGTAAGGGTTTTTTTTTTTATGTGGGAGATTTGGAGAGAAAAGTGTGGGGAAAATGTTTTTTTGGCTTTTTTAATTTTATTATTTTATGGTCTCCCTCTCCTTTTTGTGTGTGAGATAACCATTTATTTATAGGCAATATAATTTGTCTTTTTCTCCCAATTGCTTAGTCCCCAAGCAACTTAAATTTTTTGGTCCCTAATTTTCTTCCTTTTAATTTTTGATCTCTTTGTCCATTTATTATATTTTTCTTATTTTTTTGTGTTTTGATTTTTTAAAAAAAGCAACATCAACATCGACTCAACGAGAAGGATTAATCAATAATTTTGAAATATGCGCGTTAATAGTTGAACACATTGAAAACAAGTTTTTGAATATTGAATTCTTTTGAAAAGACATTAAAAATGTTGAAAATAACACAAATACGTTAAGAACATATTATTTTGATTTTTCTTTGTATTTTGAAAATATTTAGAAAAACAGGAGGTCGAGAATTGGATTATGACGATAACTAAAAGAAGATAAACTAGATGACTTTTTTTTTTTCAAATTGTAATTTCAAATGTTATTTATGGTGAAACTATAAAAAACTTTTAAAATTTTCTATTGCTTTTAATTCTTCTACCTTATCAAATCTGGTATTATTATATTTAAAATACAAAGCATGAGGAATCATATTTGACGTTTATATTATATTAATATTTTTTTTAGTATTAACAGAAAATTAAAAACTCAACCAAGTGACCTTATTGATTAATGGGCCCAGGAGTTAGAATGTGTATCAATCAGATAATTTCTAAATCAATTATATTATATATTCATTGTTTATTTTTTCTAATAAGAAGAAACTATAATAAAAACTTAATCTCGAGTGGAGGTTGGTAGCAATCTCGTAAATTAAACAAAATGTGTTTCCAATATTTTAATCCCTAAGTTGTAAGCTTTTTCCAAGTGAAGAAGAAAAAGATAAAATAAATAATTTGAATGTAAAGAAAAACGGTAAAAAAAGTAATAAAAAAAAACATGGGTAAATAGCAAGAAAGTTGTGAATTGCATAAAAAAGGTGTTTTTCTAAGCTAGCAATCTTTGCTATTAACTAGATGACCTATTTATATTGGTATAATGTTAGAGTTCTATCTATTCATCTAATTTGAATCATAAATAGATTGTCTACGTTAGATAAAAAGCTTAAACATTGAATCCGAATTTAATCTAAACTTCACATTATTGATAACTGCTTGAATTCTAATTTATCTTCAATATTGATTAACTTAATCTATTTAGGACCGTCGTTATGAGTAGGATCGAACATATTGGTTGATTACGTAAAGTCAAGCTTCTATGGTCGATCATTTTTTCGTTGTTGATCATGTCTTTAAGCTCTCCTAATTGATCATAACTTCTACTTCCCTTTGTCAATTTAGACTCTTCGTTAACTAGGTCAATCTTACTATTGATGATCAATTTTAGCCTTCATTTCCATGTTAGTGGTGAACAACTACTATTATTACAAAGTCAACACGTGGATGTTTACTTTTAATGTAAACAATACCCCATATATTCCTTTATTCTTAAGACAAATAAAGGAATATTAACTACCTTTTACTAAAATCGATCAACAAAATCGACCATGAATGACATCATAAGTTCAAGTAGTATATACTTAAAGCAGCGACCTTGCTGCAATATCTGTCATATTAGCCAATTAAACCATTTTAAAATGAAATATTTCCTTTGCTCAAGTTTTTCAATTATTAGCTTAACACATTAAACAAATTTGTCCTATTAGTGTTTTTGATCAACTTCTGATTTGTTCCTGGTACTGGTAATAAACTTAGTTTTATTAGTGCATGGTTGTTTGCTTTTTATAGATATATTTACTATCTTAGTGATAACCTTGTTTACTTTTATATAAACTTCTTCACAAATCCAATTCATTAGTTGTTCAGGGTCTAAAGCAACCCTTTAATAAAATGAATACATTGTTTAAGTATGAACTTTCTCCATTCTTTCAACCAAGGTCCCCTAAGTTTATAGTGCTATTTTGTTTTTAACCGCTACATAACATTTCTAGTTTATGTAGGATTCAACTTAATCATATTTGGCATTAATTGAGGATGATCTTGTTGGTATTTTGAAAGGTGCCTAAATTTATTTGTTGTTGGCCATATAAGTGGTTTTTTCTATGTCCAAAACTTGTTTTTATGGTAAGATGTATGATTTTGCTTTATCTTTCCTTACTAATATGTTTAGGAATTGCATTCTCTTAAACTGAGTTTTGAACAACTAACCTCGTTTCAATATTCTTTTTAAATCTATGAGATGTTGGTGATATATGTAACACCCACATTTTTATATACGTTTATAGTTACTTTCCTACAATTTGGTATGTAAGAATACGGGTAATTGTTTTTGAATCAAAGAGTGAGACATATTCTTTAACCCTTTTCTTTATTATGTTGGTTTTGGTGAGTAATTTGGAAGAACTCCAAATTTTAACTTCTAGGGTTCATACATAATTTGAGGGAAATAAAAATTATGAATAGGGGTGAGAAATAGAGGTCCATTTGACATAATATGTTGGAAATTATAAGAAATTGATGATAACAATTGGGTTCCAAGGCCATGTAAGTTTTGGCCAGAAAAGGAGGATAAAGAGGGGGACTTCTCCAATTTGATCTTTATTGCTTACATGTTGAAAATATGGGGTAATATTGAATATAAGAAGTAAAAATTTAGAAAAAATTTTATGATGTTCTAAGTGAATAAATTAAAGCATGAAATTCGGGTTTTGACGTAAAAGACACCGACTGTCCAGGTTTATGATATCAATTATATCTCTCAATCTAACCGTTGGACCGAACTGAAATTTGACAGAGACTTTCTAGACTTACTGTTTTATCTTGGGTTAAAATGTTAGAGTAATCGGAGTTCATAAAGATATTGCAACACTGACAATGGTAAGAAAACAAAATACATAAATTTACACATGGACTCATTAAGGGTATTTTTGTAAATTGGCAGAATTTCACTAATCCTCTCTATGGTTCACGCTGGACAGAAGAAATAAAGGGGGAGAGAGAACCATTTCAAAAATCCTTCATTTTGAGAGCTTACAAACACCTTCTCAAAGAGTGAGTTAGAGTTTTATGAGTGATTTTTGAAGGAGAAAAATGTTGGGCTGAAATGAGTGATTTCTTTTCATTTTGAGTCTCCATTACTCATCGGGTCTCCTTACTTTGATTTTACATTTATGTGAGGGTTTACAATATATAACCAAATCATCATCTTCATGATTAGGTTTAAGTGTTTTTATTATTACTAGTGTATATGCCACCCATTATTAGTTTTCCCTCTAAGTCTTTTCCTTTAGGAAGAATGGTACGTCAAGTAGGATATCTATATACCTCACATGAAGGAATTCATTATACTTATAGTGCCAACTTTTTGGCCGTGCCACAATCAATGTACTTTTTCCAATAATAGCATATTTAACCAATTCTTACCTGTATCGTGGTTGATCAAGTCTTATTTTTTTTATAGTTCCTCTTTACTAAGTAGCCTTTCTAACTTGGGGACTTAAGGAATGGATCATTATCCACCTTCAAGTTATTTTCTAGAAAGCGAATGTGACCAAGCTCTAATGCCTTTTAAATCTAGTTTTTGAACACACAATTGTTAATATCATGTCTTTATGAGTCATGTCACTTGTAGTTCTTTTCTCTTTGATCTAATCAACAATAAGGATTATATGGTTGTTAAAGATCTTGATTTTTCCTTACACATTAATTGATTGAAAATGTCCTTAGCTTTTTTATGTCAAAAGAGTACTGTTTATTCTTATCGACCATATTGGTAGTTTTTGCATCTTTGCTGGCATACTTGCTAGCCTATTTAAGCTTTTTTAATAAATAATATCGAATGGTATTTCTTTTTTTTTTAGATCTATAACTGATATGAATTCTTGTTGTATATTTTTAAACTCCTTATGAGTGTTTAAATCAATAATTGAATACTCATTTATAATGTCATTTAAATAGCTAGTTAGGTATGCTCCCCTTAATTGCTTTTTTATTTTTTATTTGTTTTGCCAATATCTTTTTATAACAAGCATCATCATCTATAAATGGCGTAGATATCCAAGTATTTGGTTCCTATAAGCTTATTTATGGTGTTCAGCTATAACCCATTTAGAATGAGTTTAATATTATCTTTCTCTATTATAGTTATAGTGCACTTGTTTTTTAGAATCTTGAATCGAAGAGCATAAATTTATATATACTCCCCTCGATCTTGGACTATTTTGGCTTAGTCAACCAATATCACCTCTAGTTTTGTTTTGGAGAAATGTTTATGAAAACAAGTTTATATCTCTTTTCAATTATTGATAGAGTTAGGTGCATGCATAGAAAACCAATGAAAAACTATTTTGGTAAGTAATGAACCAAATAATCTTGGTTTTATAAAGGGATTTGATACACATCACCATATTGATTACTGAATTTAATGACGTTCTCCCTTGTAGATTGGTTATTTTCCTATAGAACTATTCAAATAATCTATTTTTATACCTTTAAAAATTAGGTGCAACATATCCACCCATTTAGGATATAGATGAGTATACGCAACCTAGTAATCCATCTAATGTTTTGCTTTATCTCTCTTGGGTGATGAGTTAGCTCAACCTTATTATTCACCCTCTTGTTTGTTATTCAACAACAGGTCCTTGAAGTGTATGAATGTTGATATTTCCTTTTTTAAAAGGCCATCTATAAGGTGTTGTATTGCCTAGGTATATGTTAGGTTGTTTGTTGGTAAGACTATGAGGCCACATAGTTGTCCCAAGCCTACATGTGTGCTTATGTTGTGGGTGGCACTACATGTATGATCATAATTTAATATTGTTAGGGTTGTGGATGTGTTTTTTATACTAAAATGTGATATCCAAGATATGGTTGAGAATCTTTATATATTCCCATCAAAGTATTAGTCATGGGAAAGTACCACAATACTTGCTTTTAAGTATCTATGTAAGAGACCAATTCTATCTTAGCTCATTCTAAATTTGATGAGCTAATTGACCATGGTTTGCATGGTTATACTAGCCATCACAATATTATTATGGTAAATAATTTTTATTATGTTTTCTATCTTTATTTGGATAACGTTTATATAAGAATTGAACAAGTTTAAATGTTGATAAAAAAGATACTCTCTTAGAAGAAATTTGGTACAATTAATTATGTTAACCTGTTTAATACTGACTAGTTTAATCTCTCAAGTACCCCTGTTTTGAGTAGGATTGAAACTTCTATTTGATTAGATAAATTCAAACATTTATGGTCAATTACTTTTCTCTAATCAATCACGCCTTCTAGCTCTCATGATTAACTATAACTTTTAGTTATTTTGGCTGATTTATAGTAATATTAATAATTACTTGTTAATTAATTATATATTAAATTAATATATACTTATTTTTTTTAATAAAATCTTCTCATTGATATTTAGTAAAAATAGAATATATATATATATATATATATATAATTTTTTCATATTTATTATTTTTAGAGTTTTTATATAACCATGTAAAAATAATTCGATTCATGATTTTTTTAATTGAAACTTCCTTTTATAATTATAATAATTCTTTATTTTAAAAAATACTTCTAATTAAAAAAATGAATAAAAAAATGAATGTTTTTTTATTAAAAAGATATAGGTTATTAGAATCTTTAGAAATATTTATTTTAATTACCATAAATTTTTTATTTAATAAACTATGCTACGTATAAAACATGTTATTATTAAAATAAAAAAATTATGAATGACATAAGATAATTTAATTAAAAAATAAATTTTATACTAAAAAATCAATAGCTGACTTTTTGTATAAATATCTGTTATAATTTTTATATAATTAAATAAAAACAAATTTTTGAAGCAGCGTCGCCAACACGGATTCCAAAGAAAATGACAGAGCATGGCATGAGACAAATGTAAAGGTGGACGGCTCAGATGTAAAGCATAAAGGATCGGGCCCATAGAAACAGAATCAATCACCCAGCACACCATGTGTTTTGCTTATTTTCTTTGATTTCATTTGTTTTTTCCACTCAGAGGAAAGAAAAAAAGGACTCCTACCTCCCCCACTCTGAAAAGTAAAAAACAAAATCCAAACGCAACAACGTCTTCCTTCTTCTCGGTTCTTCCATCTCTTCCTTCCCTCGTAAGATCATACATACCCAGAGCCCAAGACAGAGAAGAGAATCAAGATGCCTGGAGACAGAAATCTTGGTGTGGCTATGGACTTCTCACCGAGCAGCAGGAACGCTCTCAAATGGGCCATTGATAACTTGGTCGATGATGGGGACACACTTTACCTCGTCAACGTCAATTCCAACTCCCTTGACGAGTCTCGTAACAAACTCTGGGCTGAGTCTGGGTGTCGTAAGTAATTAAATCCCTTTTTTCTTTTTACATGATATATCCCTCTCTTTTTTTTAATCTGATATGTGCTTTGATGTCTTGATTAGCTCTTATTCCTCTGGATGAGTTCAAGGATCCGGAGATTTTGAAAAACTATGGTGTTAAAGTAGATGCTGAAGTTCTAGATATGCTTGACACCATTTCACGACAGAAAAAG
>Ga0307509_10006475_pt1 | contig 15739 bp, 18 predicted proteins | sample 10_EM_MG_FD_202245 | JGI IMG/M metagenome (GOLD analysis project Ga0307509, IMG submission 202245) | Populus trichocarpa ectomycorrhiza microbial communities from riparian zone in the Pacific Northwest, United States - 10_EM | ecosystem: Host-associated > Plants > Roots > Unclassified | place...
CCCCCCCCCCCCCCCCCCACCCCCCCCCCCCCCCCCCCCCCCCCCCCCCCCCCCGCCCCCCCCCCCCCCGCCGCCCCCCCCCCCCCCCCCCCCCCCCCCCCGCCCCCCCCCCCATATTTGGACCCGGGGGAGAAAAAAATGGTTCTTTCCTGGGTTTGTGGCTTGTAGGTTGTATTGGGTTAGGGTTTCTCGGTTAGGCACAGTACGGTAGTTCAACTACGGTAGAGCGACAACTTTGGTGGAAGTTAATTATTGTGAAAAGGATATAAAAAATAAAAGACACCCATTACTAAGTATTACCCGTCACAAGCACTGGAACCGCACGCCTCAATCACCCATACCAGTTACCCGTGCCCAAAAAGCCCCCCTCTCTCCCTCATCTAAAACCTGCCCAAAAACAAAACAAGATTCCCTTATCTCCCCCCACCTGCCCCACTGACTCCCAACCTCGTGCAACCCCAATCACCCGTCCCCCCACCTCCCGCATCCCCCCTCCCAATCCATCCACCAACCGTCTGTCCATTGCTGAATAAACCCTGCAGGGGGCAGGCAGGCGGCAAGCCATACCGTAATCCACGAGTGATAGATCGTGAATATATCTACTTTCCGGTGATCCGGTAGTTGGTGGATTCTTGTGGCGCGCTATATAGTTGGGTAAATTTTATCGCATCGCTGCCGCCGCGTCGGTGCCGTGCGTGGAGCAAAGATAGGGCGGATGGATGGGCGGGCGGGTGGAAAGGCTGGGAAGAAATCGATGGCATTTAGGTTTTAAGGGGGTGGCCTCTGCGCTGCACTGCGTGTGATACGGGAGGGGGGAGGAGATGAAGTATGGATAGGGATTGGGTAATTTCTTAGTGGCAAGTATGCCATGCTATGTAAAGGAGGAGGAAGGAGGAGAAGGCTTATATTTTTGTTTTTGATTTTTGGTAAGGGATTGGGAGAACCGTGCAGGCAAAGTGAAGAATATATTTCTATTATCGTAAGGAAGCAAATATACCTGCCTCTTTATATTTATTCCAAATTATTCTTTGATGGTTCTCTTTTTCCCCTCCTTTAGGCTTCTTTGGGGGGAGGGGAGGGGTTGGGTGAGGTGAGAGGTGGCAGTGAATGAAAGAGTGAGAGTGGGTGACATGAAGACAAGGAGAGGTAATTTGGAAGGAAAGGGGGAATTCCTGATGAGACAAATATAAGGAGAGGAAAGGAAAGGAAAGAAAGACGCTACAACTCATCCCCCGTCCAATTCGGTTTTAGTGTTTACCGTAGGCCCCCGGTACTTGATGGGTTCCGGGCACGATAGAGTAGCAGGCAAGGCACAACCGCCACCGTTGGAGGTGAGACCGTGCCTAACCTGGATGAAAAACTCTGACTCATTCGCACTGCTCGCTACCTTATCCTCCTGGACACCCTATCGGCTGGTCTGTTCCGTGTTGTAGTTCCTTGCTCCCTCGACAAAAATGTTACAATTCCCTTCCGGAGAAGGAGGGCGCGGTGCCAAACAAACAAACAAACAAAAGAAGAAAAAGAAAGCTCATACAATCCCGGGAAAGAGAGGAGAAGAGGAAAATAACATCACTTCTGCGACTCTGTCTTTTCCTGAGCCGCAGCTTTAGCCTCCTCCCTCTTATTCCCGAGGTACGCCGCCAGCGATCCCATAATCTCGGAACTAACCACCAACCCGGTTGTTACCGTCGCCTTGGCCTTGGGAATGACACCATCAGTACCCCCACTCTTACTGCACTCATCCTCATAAACCTTAAACACGTATTCCTTCCCCTCCTTAGCAAAGTCCGCGCCACGCAGGTAAACCTCTCCAACAAGCTTCTTCGGATAGCCTACGGCTCCGACGACAACGTTCTTGATCTCATCCGTCGGTTCCTTGAGAATGGGGAAGTAGTTGTCGATCTTGCCAAGGTTTGAGTCTGCAAATTCATCGGCGCGAGAAACGTACGGGGCGGCACGGGAGAGGTAGGGCGCCATTGGGGCCAGAAAGGTGCTGTAGCAGGATTGCGAGAGAGATATGCTGCGCTGGCCGAGAGGATGGCTTTCAAAGACACTGATAGAGTCGCTGACTATTGGGTAGGATTTTAGGTGTGAAAGGGACTTGTAAGAAGGTGAGCCCGGGTCAGATTGGGTGGAGGTGGTTCCATTGACCTTTGAGGTATTGTTGTTTGGTTGCTCGGCGTGGGGCATTGTGCTGTTTGCTTGCTTGTTAGTGGCTTGCGCCGTGGCTGGGGACAAGAGGAGAGGGAGAGCTCACGATCAGGTGTAGCGGTGAAGCTTGAAAACAATATACTCGGATCAAGGCACAAGAGCGAGAGTATGGCCGGGGGAGAGTTGATGTGGTCTGGTGGTGTGCTAGGTAATGATAGAGAACGTCCGGTAAGAGTGGAAGAAGGGGAAGGAGGAGAAGGAGAAGGAAGAGGGGAAGGAGGAGGAAGGAAGGTGTGGGGCATCGTGCCTGTATTTGTATCCTAAGGACATGGCAAAGCAGACCAAGGGAGTGCATATGGTGCTTGCCCTCATTGGAATCAGCAGTCATCCGCCTTTCCACCTTTCCACCCCATCCAGCCTCAGGAAAAAAACAAAAAAGCCGTTACCTGACTGACACGTGAAAGACAGTTGCCTTCGCTCACCACCCCTACCTCCCTTCATGACGAGCACGGTCACCGTGTGAGGTAAAGTTAGATGGGAGGGAGGTCTTATCAGAGCATTCTTTCCAACGAGGGGGATCCTTGCCAGCCATTCCCATTCCTACACACACACGCGCGCAGCAGCCAACTCGGAGGCCAACACCACCACCACCACCACCACCACCACCCTTGGGTACGGTACGAGTACCATATACCGCTATCTTTCGTACCGGCACAATATCTATCTTCAGAAGATAATATCTACCCTACCCGTTATCGTATCGCGTCATAATAATGCTATGCCATACCGCTATCATCCATCAACTCGATCTCGAATGCGAACTCGCATTTTTCCAACCTCTTCCCTCCTCCTCCTCCTCCACCTCCACCTCCTCCTCACTCTCTTCATACCTGCTACTGGCCTCTAATCCCGCCATACTGGTTTCAAATGCGTGCCTTAAGCGATCCTGCCACCGGTGAAGAAAGTAGAAGAAAGAAAAGAAAAAAAGAAATTTGCTTATCATATTTTAAGCTAACGCATGTGAAAATTTCAACTGATCGACCAGCCCTCGCTAACGCTAACAACGCCAACGGTTCGTTCCAGTTCCACCATGGCCTGAGCCGCACTGCACCCACCCATAGTTCAACCTGAACCTGCAAGTACCGGTACGGTAACTTAACAAATATGGCACGGTAGACTAGGCAAAAATCTCTCCGAAGAAGGTGATAATCGATTGATTAGTGGTGCAAGGGAGTAGGACAATTGATAGGCTGGCGGGCAGGAAGGGAAGAGAGAGAAGAAGGGTTAAAACAAACACATGTCTGATTTTCCAGAGTTGGAGGAGGGATACCTGGTCAGCATAACTAATATACTCGAGTATTGCTACCGGCACGTTACCTTATCATCCTGCCAATGTAACGACGTTGCCCCACTTCACTGCTGTTAAGATGAACGTTTCGCTTTCTCTTTCACATGCTCCGGAGGGCATCAACGATGGAAACCTCCGCATGCGGATTGCGGTATATGGTTAAGCTGTTTTTCCATCTTATGATACAGGACTCGCAACTCTACAGTACTGTTGTTTGTCAACCGAGAGGAATGGCAGGCATACATGAATCCGTCTGCCACGAGTACGGTATGTAGATGAGGTGCGGTATTGTAGCCTAGCGTGATATCCACTAACGAAGGCGCTTGAAGCATGTCAGGAGGTTGTTACGCTAGGGGGGTGTGCAGTGCTCGAGGAGGCAATGCCATCATCGGCGATGCCGTGTTCGGGCACCACGCAGCACCTATAATAAGAGGTAAAAAGAAAGGTTCGAGGAAGTTTTCTCCCCTTCCTAGTCCTACCTCCCTCCCTTCATTCGCCTCCTAGCCGGCAGGCTGTCTTGACTGGCTCGTGTTGTGTGAAGAGGCTCTCATTGGAAGTTCGAGTGAGGAGGGGACATTGCGCTATGACACTTGACTTCCTGCCTCGACACCACCGCACACATCCCGTATGCCTCCTTCCGAGAGGGACTACTGGTACCGGCATTCTACGAATCTGGGCGGAAACATTGGAAGTATTCCCAAGCTGGGGTTGAGGAGACATACGCACAGTGGGATATCGAAAACACGTCTTGCGATGGGGAAATATTTGCAAAAATCTGTGAGTACGGTACGGCACTCGTCCCAGGCAAGAGGTACCGGTATAGTACCAGAAAACAGGGGGGGGATAATTTGTACCGTACTGGCACGGGCTCCCAAACGCGCACGGATGTTTTACCATATTTCTTTGATCCCTGCTTTCGGGTACCGGTACCGTATCACACCTCTTGCCTGGATGAATATCTGAGCGCCAATCATAATATACCCCCCCCTTGCTTTCGCCTGCTTCTGGCCCGGAAACGACCGGCAATCTTGGCTTGGCTCGACCTCACAGGCATACTGACGGCCTGCTTTCTGTACTCGAGTACAGAGTGACTTAGAAGAGCCAGAAGCAGCAACAGGGAGGGCCACTTGGAGAAACTCGTCTTGGGAGAACATGCGCCGCTGGGATACAAAGCACCATACAATGAAGGCACCATATCAATTAGAAAAAGCGTGGGGCCAGGCGGTCACATATCGATGTTACGAGAGGCGTTGAGGTACGATAGGAGATAGCAATTAGGACGGTGGTATAACCGATATTGAGGTCGTTGTTTGGTTGCGATGGGGTGTTTGAGAGGGGCTGCTCGAGCACAATCACTAAGTTAGTCCCAATGACTATCTCTACCATAATCCCCCCCTCTACCATGATCACCAACAGCACCACATCTATGATACGCCCAGATACAAGATTAAGCATAACCTCACCTCCTTCCTTTCCTCCCTCCCTCCCTTTCTTCCTTTCTTAACCCCCCACCATAAGATCCACGATCTCCCCACGTCATAAAAAAAACAAACCTTCCGCCTCGTCCGTTCCCTCAAGTACTCGAGTACGAGTAAGGACAGGATATCATAGGGCCGGGCCATCATCCATCATAATGCCTCACACCTATCCGAATCCGGCTCCGGTGCAATCACATTCCAGATTCCAAGGATGTAACCTCCGCGGCTCTGTCTGAGCCAAGTCTGGTGGGGGTTTGGGGGTGGTGGTGGTGGGTGGTGGTGCTCAACCCCTCTTGCATACGCACGCCTTCAAGGCGGGAAAAAAACGGTGCGGCGCAGCGGCGCCGGTGGGGTAAGTTACGGGTATGATACAATTCCCTCTTCTATCATATCACTATCATACCGGTAGGAGAAGGTTCTCACCCCCTCCTCCACTGTGTATTACTGCGTGCGAGGCTGAATCCTAAGAGCCGGACTTTTCATCTGTGGTTTTGAATGTGCAATTGATGGGCTTCTCCGCAAGGTGATGAATGAAGAAACGTACCGTAGGTCTAGAACTGCGGATGCACAATCCGTCGAACTCTTGGTAAGGTGGGGTGTATAAATAGGTAGGTAGGTAGGTAGATGGGTATTCTAGATCAGCAATCTTGGGAATATTGCCTTCCTTGCGATATCACAATCTGCAAGCAAGCAGGCTCAAAACAAATTTCTCCTATCTCTCTCATCTCCTCATCTTCCGCCCCCAACTCTCCTTTACGTTAAATTACCCGTCTTTTACTATCACGCGTTGCCAATTTGAGACTCCTCACCACCGTGCGCTCCCCCGCTACACACTCACTGCCAACGTTAATGCTAAAAACAGTCTCATAGAATTGCCCAGCGCGGCAGACCGGCCTGTACTGTACTCTAATGACTAGATCGATCTTGGCGATTGCGTTTGTTTAAATTTACGATTCAGTATTTCCTCACTTGCCCACCGCTGGTGGGGCTTGTAATACCGTACACTCGTGTACAGGGGTGTCGGTACAGTACTCGCAGAGGGCGGATTCGGCTGATGACTGTGAGATGGTGATTCGTGGCGCGGGGGGTTTTCTTGTTCTTTTCGTATTGTAGATACCGTATTTGGTACCGGCGTTGGAGTCTACAGTACGTTGTGCCGTGCGGTATATGTGAGGACGGGGATAACCTTTTTTATTGCTACTCAGAACTAACTAGCTACCAGTATCTGACTGACCACCTGCGCTGGCTGGTTCTAGGTATAGCGTGGCAGGACATAAACATAATTGAGGGTGAAAAGAGAGCGGCCTGCATGGGGTAATTGACGAATGAGGGTTTTGTTTTATTGCCATCTGTGACTTCGTTAGCTATAGATTACTCGATAGCTAGGGGTATCATGCCTCTCGATGAGATGAATCCCAGAGGCAGTCTCAACAGCACTGCTCATTTCCCCTGGCTTCAAGGCGAACGCGGCCTCCTCAAATTCTTTTTGCATCTCGCCTCTGCCGAAGAAGCCGCTGTGAGTGGAAACAAGATCAGCAGGGGTTGTTTCTTCGACTGGTGGAGGAGAAGGTGGAGGAAGAAGACAAACAGGTCACCGCGCTTCCTCGCACTGCTGCAATCGGACTCGGCCTCAGCGAGATCAGCCAAAGAAGTAGAACCATCTCTAATACGAGATTCGAAACCTTGGATAATCCCCATGGCGTCTTCCTTTGTTCTAGTGATGTTGGCCTGGCCACCCCCGCCACCGGAGTACATTGAAAATCAGCCCTCGCAAAACCTCTCATCAAGGAAGAGAAGAAGAAAGACAAACCTCCTTCCAAGAACTAGGCCTCCTGCTATCCTTGTGCTTAACAAGCAAATGCGCACATCGGATCTTCCCGTCCTGACCACTGCCCTCCGAAGGGACGACGCTGGTGGCGGGGAACTTCTCCGCCATGTAGACCTTTAATTTCTCCGAGTCCGTGTCTGCCGGCGGCTCCCATTGCGACTCGTTGGTCTTTGCGTTGAAGTAGTAGGGAAGGCTCTTGGATTTTGAAAACCGGATGGTCCAGTTCTCTGGCAGGCCAGTTTCGGAAGTCTGTGATGGACACCAAGAGGGAAAGGGGGGGGAGGAAGAGCTCGTTAGACCACCCGCTAGTATAGAAGGTAAGGAGGAGGGGGGGGTTTACCATGACTAATTGATGGTTTGATAATAGTGCTAGTAGTTTATTTTTGTTTCAATTTTGCAAATGTGGTGGTGGTGATGCTGGTTTATCAGGAGCGTTTTTAGAGGTATATTGTAGCTTCCTTCCTTCTGGATTGACGATGGTGATGGTGATGATGGTGGTGGCGCAGGGTAGGATAGGGCAAGCAACCCTGGAATTTAATCTTGATTTTGATTCTTTTGGGGGCACGATGAGATAAGGTGCGGTAGACGAAAAAAAAAGGGTGGGGAAAAGAAGGGGGTAAGGAAAAAAAAAAAAGGTGAGGGGATCGTCGGCTGGATGCCTTGCAACTCGTTGAATAATTGAGTGATTCACTGGGAAGCAAGCTAGTCAGCGATACAGCGAGCCAAGACCTGGCTATGATGGGCTTCTTGTTTATGAGATAGTTGCAGAAGTTGCCATATCTGACCTTCCTGGCATTATTCGAATCTTTTAACATCGCCAATCATATTTTACCAATATCATGATATGAATAAGTTCCACGGTTTGAGTTTCGAGACTTTGAAGAGCTTGCAATCGAGGTTCCAGACGGTAGGTACCATACTCGAGTAGTTGTTTTGTATAATGATATCACCGAGATCTCTAGGGAGGTGAGGGCAACTCCCAGTTATGTCAGTTATCTTCCGTTACCATGGTTGGGCCTCTACCGTACGGTTAGTGAGTGATACGGTACCTGTACCAGTGCTCGGGCGCTCTGATAAGGCTATGGTGGAAAGCTCGAGACCCAGTAATAGCCGGCCCGGATCTGTCCACGGAAGAGGTGCAAAAATTGCCCAAGTCACCAATTGGTTTAGAGCTCTCAAACAATAAATACTATAATAGTTCCCTGTTCTAACTGTTCTCTCAATCACTTCTCCAAAACCAAACCTACGGCACTGTACCATAAAAAAACAAAACACATCACAAGTCACCCGCACCCGAACACGCACCATAAAAAGAAAAAGAAGGGGTAGAAAAAAAAACCCTCGCATTTAATGATTTCCCTCAAGTTACTATACAACCCTCATACAGAAAAGAAAAGAAAGGCTAACTACGCAAGTGAGAGATCGCCGAACGGGTGCATGCGCCACTCGAGGTCTTCGTAGTCGTGCGCCCTCGCATAGGCACTGGTAAGCGAGCGCACAAACCTAACTCTCTCAGTGGCAACACTGAGATCGAACTCACTGCTAATGAAAACCTCGAAGCCTCTCTCCATCTCGTCCACCATTCCGTTCTCGACGTTTGTAAGATACGCTCTGGTGACCCGGGCCCAGGCAAAGCAGACAGAGGCATCGGTCGAGCTATCGGCTATGCGAACGAGGCATGGCTCGCAGACAGAGCTCCAGGGCTTCTCACGGAAGCCCTGCTGTGCGACAGCGAGGAGGTATCCGACGAGCTGGCAGTTAGGGTTCCCGTGTGGGCGCGAGGGAGTGACGACCGTGAAAAGTGGCGCTCCGGCATAAGTGACCGCGATGCTCGGGTCGAATCTACAGCTGTGTCCATTATGGGAGAGCGAGAGGTTGTCGTCGCCGAGTTCCCCCCTATCGTGCGTGCACATATGTATGAACCCATGATCAGCAAATTCTTCCGTCCTTCAACATGCAGGATTGAATCGCAAATTGTGGATTTTTGTTTTTCACTCACTCAAGACAACTCCAAATGGAAGTCCTGTTGGTGCGGTGTAGGACGTATTTGGTCAGGTAGTGGATGACCGCGTGGATAAACGGCTGGACACTTTCCCTGCCATAGCGAAGGTCGAGTTGGGAAGCGCTCATCACAATAAATATGAGCATACGGATGCGGGCGTCCCCACTATAGTAGCCGGGTCCCACGGAGGTGAGAAGCCCCCCAATTAACTCGAGGTACCCGAGGGGGTGGGGGAATATTTCAGGCATGGGAAGAGGCGCCGATTCAATGATGGTTATTTTCAGAGCGCGTAGGTATAACGGAGCCCAGCGAAAGGGATGAAGCACATCTTCGAGCTCCTCACGACAGAGGTGACTCGTGAGACTGCGGAGGGGAGGGGAGGGAGTTGCTGGTGCCTGCATACTTTGGGTGGTTGACGATTGCCAGGCGGGAAGAACTGTTGGTGGTTGTGGATAAGGTGGTTTGATGATAATTTAAGAAGGAAGGGAGGAAGGAAGGAAGGAAGGAAGGAAGGAAGGAAGGAAGGAAAGGGAGCTATCCGTAAGCTGCAGAATTATTCTAACTCTCGGCATGGCTTCTAGCATCAAAAAAATAGGATTGAGCAATGCTCGGCGATTTCTTGCAACACACGATGTCACTCGCAAAAAAACGGACGCCGGGTAAGGGATAGGAGATTCAAGCAATCTATATGTCATTGCTGCAAATTATATTGAGATTGGGGCAGATCTGAAGGGATGACGGTGGAGCAATATATCCTCACTGGTTTCTGAAGATATGATTATACTAGAAGTGCTTGTGAATATGGGAGGCAGGGTTTGCGATGCTACATGAAGACCAAAATTTCATACACTTGAATGCCTCTAAGCTACCGTAGTGATACAATCCAAAAATGGGATAAAAGAAAGAAAACATCAAAGAGATAATCGTATTTTTTTTTAACTCATAAGATCATAAAGTCAAATCTTCCAAACATGCTTCCGAGGTATCCGGGCCGGCTTTGGGCCTTTGGGATCTGTAGGATTCCTATCAAGGCACTGGCAACGGTCGAGTGGGTCCTGGGGCTGACGTCTCTCCCCGAGAATTGGGCAACTCTTAGCCAATCTTGGATCCCCGCATTGGAAAGCAATCATCCAACTCTTTTCAAAGGCGCGACCAAAGAATGGGTCATCTAGATCATCCGTATAATAACCCAATTTCTTGTCGTTGTGAATCCAGTGATCGTCGTTACTGGTTAAAAGATGTTTCATACTTTCATAAACATGCCTCGGAGTGCCGCGGATGCGCTTTGCTGAAACAATAAACTGTCCGGATTGTGATAAGAGAACGTCTCCGGCAGGGCAAAAATCTCCGTTAAAGGAAGCGAAAATTTCCGGAACACGATACCAAAACTCTTCTGAACCAAAGGGATCCTTGCATTGGTGGCAGGCACAGCGGCTAAAGCTAGGAGCAAGCGACAGCATGCCGGTTTCCGGCCCGTAGTAATCATATATTCGTTCAGCCATCTTCTCTAGGTTCTGGAAGGATCCATCAAGGAACATCGTATGCTCTGCGAGTTCATCCCACATATCGATGATGTGGGTGAGCCAGGCAGCGCTACTCCCCCCCCTAGTTCCCAATTTTCGAACTGAATTTGCTTTGGTCTCATCGTGTACGATTCGTTGGTCTGCGTTGGGATCCTTGAAGTAGACGACTGTGTTAGGATTCAATTCGCCAAACCCGGGCAGTCGTTTAATCGCTTCTAGAGCTTGGCCAACCGCAGTCGGGTGTTCCTTGTGCATGCTAACAACAATATCGAACCTTCTAGGGGGCTGATATTTCATGTCTAATCTAGCGACAGGGAAAGGTCCACTTTGCTCCGCCGTATCTGGATTTTGAGGAACATAGACTACCTCGCTGGATTCTCCACCCTCCAACGGGACTGACTGGATCTCCGTTTTTCCAGTCCCAAACATAACCCCTAGAGCCATGATGAGGATAAGTGCGGCCGCTCCGCCGATCGAAATTTTTCTTCGAGTCGGGTGTTTTGTGCCAAACTCCTCCCATGCGTTGGAACCATCGTTGCGAATACGCTGATATTGCTCCTGGATCTTATCCACACCAAGCCTATAGAGAACGAGACCACCCAATGCAAGACTGTAGCCAACTAGCTGGATAAGACTGACAGTACTGCCCCAGACGAGGACCGAGACACCGACTAGGAGGATATCTTTGAGCACACCACACAGGGTAAGGACCAACGAGGAAGTTCTGCCGATCTAAGAGATCCGGTTAGCGAGGACCCACAGCTCTTAGGTTTAAATATGGAAATTACCAGAAAAACCACCGAGATATTTAATACAAAGGCTAGGGCCGCATTGGCGAGCAATGTAAGTAGTCCAAGCCTAAGTATCTCGGACATACCAAGCCTCGATGCCTCAAATACAAGAAATATCAGGAAATTCATCAATGCGCAGACTGGCGCAAAGTAATACAAGGATACAAGCGGATCCATTTTGTACTCTGTAGACCAAAGCAGCCGCTGCATCAGGATAAGGCGGAAAGCTTCGAAGATAATGCCCGCAGTTTGGAAAACGAAGCCAGTCAAATTGAAGGCGATCTCCCCATACGAGGCAACCATGACACCTAGCACAATCACACCGACGTTCGCAAGTACCCTCACGTTCGGTGTTTCCACACTCATCCCCCAACCTACGAGGAGGACGGCTACTGGGGTAGTTGCCTATGGGGAACAGAGTAAGCAAGTAATTGACGTTAAACTAAGGGCTGTAATCGCACCTTTAGCATCTGTATAAAAGCAATACTTAGGTACAGATACGTCTGGTTTCCGCATATCAAACTCAAGCTAAAGAACAGGCCGATGGGAACAATAGCTCTTAGATAGAGCTTTCCTGTCATGGGGACATTGTGCCGGCCGTCGAGGAGATGTGTCGTCCGTGCAAGAATCTGGGTAGCGATTGTTGCAAACACCAAATGCCATGTTGTAAGGAATATCGCTATCGCAAACTTAATATCCGTGCTGGATAATTGTAGTCACTCGGGAGGCTAAGGAGATCTTACGGAATGCTGCGGTAAAAGTTAGCGACAGCACCCCGGATCGCCGCAATGCCGGTAAAGCGTGCGGATAGCTATATGGAACTTACGAAATTTCTTATTGAACAAGACCCACTTGTTAAAGATGATTACGGCTGAGCTTAGGACGATCCATACTCTGTGATCTCAGTCGTTAGATGGCAATGTTGGTATCGTTGGCCGAGGGAAGACTCACACTACGTAGACAGCGGGGTGAAACTTCTCTATTGCGGGTGGTGGGGGTCGCGCGGCCGTGGCAGGATCTGGAAGAGATGAAGTCGACAGCCGAGGAGACGATGGCACAGAGAGATCCTCACTTCCGTCGGAGGAAGAGCGGGCTTCTTCTTCTACACCCATGGCGGCAAATCTAGTCGGGAAAACAAACAAACGGCTGCCAACTCGAAGTAGCCGATAGCAGCGATAAGGATTTCTCCCCTGGGGCGGGGCGATAGGCTTAGGGACACCACTTAGGTCCGTCAGAAGGGTAGAGAGATAGTGATTACTGAGTTCGAGAACCCCCTCTTCCGCCTCTCTTCTTGGTGTTTTGTCAGGATGGGATTGAGGACTTGAAGTGGGACGCGGTAGTCGGCCAAGGTTCAAGAGAAACAAAGAGGTTACACGAAAAAGCACTCGGTTACGGATCCGGTAGGCTGGCCCCCTACCGTATCTTTGTCTGTTTTGCCCAAGTCATAAAATCACGCTTCGATATAGCGGACCTCTTGGTACTAGTACTGGCAGCGGAAAAAAATGGCAGAAATTCTGAGCGAGTTGCTTGTGAGCTTGGATGTCCGAGGCGGAGTGCCTGGCTATGGGGGAATGCAGGACGGGGGGTCCGGTGAGGTCTCAAGCACCACCGGTAGTAACCAGAGCAACAAGACCTAAATTAGTTTAGTGTATCATCCGGCATCATTAGTGGAGGTAATCTTGGCAAGAGCGGTGTGAGGTGTGTTCCCACTATCAATTACTAACACTGGCTGATGGCAGGGATGAGAAGAAGGTAAACCTCTCTGCCAAGATGCACTCGAGTAAACGACGCCGGTGCCTGGGATGAGGTATGATGCTGGTACTAGAATAAAAGGCCACCCGCTACTCTGTTATGTGCGTAGGGAATAGCTATTTAGGGAGAGCTTGTCGGGTGTTCAAAGCCTGCGATCCATATGCCCCGGGTGACCATTCGTGATGGAAGTTTGAGTATTATAGATATGATACCTTACCGTAAAAACTACCGTAAAATAAACGAAAAATGTGCTATGTCGTTGGACTTGCCTCCTCTGGTAAGGTCTGGCATTTTTTTGCTTTTATACATCTTTCAGAGCGGCTGAACGGCTCTTTTTTTGCAGTGTTTTTCGCCCCCTTTTCCAAAGTAGGGAATTCTGGACTACATAGCACATTTTTCGTTTATTTTAGTTTTTACGGTAGTCCTATTCCCAACTTAGTAGACTATGTTGTAGAATTTAGATACCAATAGTACAACTCCTCTTACAACTAATCTCTGTTGTCCGGGGCTGTCATTTCGGGCTTTTGTTTGGTTTCTTGACTTTTCTTGAGATCGTTTGTACCGTACAACTAAAGCAACTTCCATGAGTACCGATAATCAATGGAAACGAGGTTCAACTTCCTATCCTGACCCTTAAACTAAACAGGGCATTGTTTATAAGCTCGTCTATTCTTCTGTATACTCTTGCTGGAACTCTCCCTTTCCCAACCCCTTCTCTCTCCATCGATCCTACGGCCCGCCCACTCTTAGCAAAGTTGGCCGGCGGTATCAGCCCACTGTCAGGCCCCTCTAATGGAGAACACTGCAACGAATTCGAAAAGAACTTCTCTGACCATAACCCCCCTATCCCAGAACAAACTCAGCCTGCTGCTACATAATGGGGAAACCTGGCAGAGCGTAATATGTTAAGTTGAACTTTTGAGGCCTTCCATCAGGGTCAATTGCATTGTCCTAGAGCGAGATGTGTATCCGCCGGGAGGGGGTAGCATGTTCCCGGCTCTTTTTAGACCATTCTTTCTAAATTAGCCAATGTGTTAGTGATAGTGGCCCTACAGCAACACTAAATTCGAGAGCTCATGCACACCCTTATGAGGCAATTCTTTCCTCTGATGCTCCTCTACAGTTTATGCATAAAGAAGATACGCGCGTCGCAATCATGATTGAGTACCTGAAATACGCCTCAAAACAATAGATTTCATGCTGCTTCGGTGCTGATTTGGGATTCCCTTTAGCGGGGCTACTGGGAAAGGAGGGGGAACCTGGTGGGACGACTGGGTTTATTTAATTAAGCCCCCTGCTAAAGTGCCAGAATCCCGCGGGCGCAGGAAGTTTGTATGAAGCCAAGTCCGTACTGACGTGATACCAGTACTGTGCCTTGCTTGCTGAGTCAAGAAGTGCTAGAAGGAGTAGGGATTGATAGAGTATATTGGACCAAAAGTTAGTGCGTGTCTGGGTATCTATACAATGGCCATGCTTTCGGGTACCTCCTACCTACCACAGGTATGATAACTTCCATGGCGTGTGTTTAGAAATGCCTTCGCCGTTATTGTGCTTTAGAGGGCTTTTGTGACTTCAAGTGCTGGGTGTGGTAACACTCGATCGATCTACGGGTAGTACCATTTTGGCAGAGGGTGACGGCCGCCAAACTGCAAGTACTCGAGTATATGTCGTTCTCGCATACCTTGTATTACAATTAACCTCCGGCACACTGCAAACTACTAGTAAGTTAATATTTCCAGGGTGTTTATGCACATTTCCTTATCGGGGCGTTAGGTAGGGGTGGTTGGTATTGGGGAACCTTTATTGCCCTACCATGCATACAGATACTGTGCTACCGGTTATGCTAATGCGGCTCAGGGGATTTGCACGGAGACTCGTAGGCTCTTCCATTGGTATCAAATTTGTCGCCAGACGATTACAGTACAGCATGTGCGATGGTGCGCTTATGAACTGGAGCCCTACTTGTACATGCCGCATCGGATTTTTGTATTGCTAGACAGGAGATCCTCAGAAAGGACTTGAGGTTCGAAAGTCTTTTGCTATAATACATATAGCGATGATTCCAGGATTGAGGATGTCTGAAGCGTAGCATAATAAACCTCACCTGACCGAGAACGGTAGCCATTCGGGGAACACAAGAATTCCCTAGACCTGCTTTAGCTTCCCTAGGATGGCTCCCGAATTGTTGCATACACATCTCATAACATATGCAAGTTTCGGGCGGTCTGGTCACGATAAGATCGGCACGGCTGAAATATCGGGCAAACAAATCGGAGGGTCTGCCGCGACTTGTGGCAAATCTCCTGATTTTGAAACTTAAGTAAGCATGAACACCATGCTATTGGCCTGTGTTATATATTTTTTCTTTCTGGATATTGGACATTTCGGAGAGCACAAGTTAAGTTTACCAGATGACATCCGAATACCGTACCGTACCTGAGATTTATTCCAGGGGATGGAAGACCCTTACGGTAATACCGTTGGCCTATGCATGACAGGTCGAGAAATTACATGTATCATCACAGCACACGACGGCAGATCTGTTCTGCACGGGAAAGGTCTCCGGCTCGGTTTTGCTATCGCGCTTCTTCCTCAAGGGTTCTTCCGCTTTAGCCGGGTTGGAGGGTCTTGGTAACCTGGTCTCCAGTTTAAAGATTAGTGCCTGGGAAGGTCCTGGCCCTATTTGAAACTTATTCGCGTCCATTAAGACCCAACATATCATACGGATTCCATTCCTTCTCTGTCGTTATGATCTACAAAGTACATATCATACCGTAAAAACTGGAATAATTGGCCCTCACGCTAGTCGTCCAGAATTCCCTCTTTGGGTTAGGGGGGGGGGGGGGGGGGGCCGCGCGCAAAAGGG
>Ga0307509_10006476_pt1 | contig 15736 bp, 10 predicted proteins | sample 10_EM_MG_FD_202245 | JGI IMG/M metagenome (GOLD analysis project Ga0307509, IMG submission 202245) | Populus trichocarpa ectomycorrhiza microbial communities from riparian zone in the Pacific Northwest, United States - 10_EM | ecosystem: Host-associated > Plants > Roots > Unclassified | place...
GCAAATATGTGTTTCATTGATGAATCTTGCAGGCTGCTGAGCTGCTGATTGTGGTTGGAATTCTATAATGCGGGATGGTGGTTAGCGGCATCTTCATTTTGAAGCTGTCGTGCATTTATATGCATTTGTAAGGAGGTTTTTTTTTTAGTTTTGAAATATATTAAAATAATATATTTTTTATTTTTAAAAAATTTATTTTTAATATCAACACATCAAATCGATCTGAAAATATAAAAAAATAATTTAAAATAATTGTTTTTTAATTTTCTTTAAAAATCTTTTTAAAGCATAAAAACAATTAGTTTATTCATGTTTCCGCATTGTTATTTTATGATTGTGTGGCAGTGCAGTTTGAAAGTGTTTTTTGAAAATTTTTGAATATTTTTTTACTTTAAATTAATATAAATCATTTTGATGTGTTGATATTAAAAATAATTTTTTAAAAATAAAAAATATTATTTTAATATAATTTAAAAAATTATACTTAAAAAACAATTATTATCACAATTTCAAATTCTCAGACAAAATGTTGCTTCCACAATTTCTCCACCAAACAGGGCCATGCGATTAAAAAAAAAAACGCCGCTAGAAGTTTTGGAAAGGCCACCCATAGTCTCCCGGCCCGAATTTGTTTGGGCTGCTTCTGGCCTCCAAATCTTTCCTCACTATTTGATAGAGAGCAAGGCAGTGTATATAGCTTGGGAGGGTTTTGGCCCAAATTTAAAAATCTTGTAAGGAAAGTTTAAGAGATCGAAGCCCAATCGTTTTCTTCTCTTAATTTCAGCCCATGCATTTCAATTTTATTCCAAGTTTTAAGTGTTTTTCATTTAAGAGTTTATGGGCTTTATTTGGGCTATTTCTAAGTCCAACAAGTCTTCCTTCAAGAGGAATTCACTGCCCCTCTTGACCAATGACGAGTGAGTGTGAGGGCATATATATATATATATATATATTGTAATTTATAATTTAATAACTGTAATTATTAAAGAAGGGATAACGTGATTTTGAGCGTCTAAACTTATTTAATTTTTAGAAGTAGTATTTGATTTTTAATTTTATTCAAATAAGTATTTTCTATGACATTAACACTAACACTTCAGATAATAATTAATGGATTATGAACGTAGATAGCTTAGGTACATGAGAAACCTCTTTTGCTTTTCGAACTTTAATTTTTTTCCCCAAGTAAACTATAAAATAATTTTTTTATATTTTATTTTATCTTAATAATTTAACCAAATACAATACAAAAACATTCATTTCATCCTTTATCAAACATAATTCTATATCTTTATTCTTTTCTGTCTTGTCTCTTTTTATTTCCATTGATTCTATCTCTTTTATCCCCGTTACAGTAACCGAATGGTATGATCAGCCGGTCACTTTTGAAATCCCAGGTCAAAACCAAACATTTCCAAAATTCAAACCATGGGGTTTCTCAGCAACCAAACACTACTTCCACGACACAACATCCGAGATTCTCTTCCATCCTAAATTTATAAACTTTTGAAAACACAAAACTCCCATGTAAAAACACAACATGCCATGAAATCACCCTCGGAAAACTGAAAACATCTAAAATCTGACCACCCCAGAATGGACTTCATCGAATTAGAGGCGATCGAAGGCTTACGTTGGTCATGGAACGCATGGCCAACAACCAAAAACCAAGTTTCTACTCTTATAATCCCACTTAGCATCATGTGCACTCCACTGATGCAATCAACTGAGCTTCCAATTCTACCCTACGATCCCCTAATCTGCACTCGCTGTGCTGCTGTTTTGAACCCTTATGCTCGTGTAGATTATCAGTCTCGCATTTGGGTCTGTCCTTTCTGCTACAACAGAAATCATTTCCCTATTTCTTATTTAGGTATCGGTGAAACCAATCTTCCTGCTGAACTTTTTCCTACTTACAGTACTGTAGAATACAAAATTGACAAGGTTGATCCTAAATTTCGGTCTAATTCGCATTTGGGTTATGGTTGGTCTAATGGGTTTTCGTCGTCCAATGTGTCGTTGTCGTCTATGCTTTATGCGGGCACTCCGAGGAGCATTGGTGGTTGTGCTGGTGGGGAAGTCAGGGGATTGGTGGGGCCTGTTCCGGCGTTTGTGTTTGTAGTGGATGCTTGTATGGTTGAGGAGGAGTTGAGGGCCGTGAAGAATGAGTTGTTGTTGGTTGTTGAGCAGTTGCCGGAAAATGCCCTGGTTGGGTTACTTACTTTTGATGCAATGGTTAGGGTTTATGATTTGGGGTTTTCAGAGTGCTCAAGGGTTGTTGTGTTTCATGGCGGACGTGAGGTTTCGTCAGAGCAGGTACTTGGATTAAACATTCAATTGTAGAATTATTTGAGCGTTTATTAAATTGGTGTTTCTAATCGTTTGAAGCTTAAACTATGAAGTCAAATTAGTTTCCATGTGCAATTGTATGTTTTAGATGGTTATGTGCATATTTATTGGATACTTCAACTGTGTTAATTTTCATTAAGTGTGCTTTAACCGGGAGGGGATTAAGGTTTATTGCTTTCCGAAATGACTAATATAATTTTCTGATTAGAAAAGCCAAACTATGTCGCAGTTCGCTGTTGTGATTTGTGTTGTCACTTTTGCTGGAGATTTTATCTTGTGATTAGATGGCTCAAGCTTGATGCTTTTTATGGGCATACTTGCGTTGCTTGAAAGCTGAATGGGATTTGATCATATTGCTTGCATTTGCATTATTTGCTCACTTCGCCTCTAGCTTGATCCGTACTTGCCATTTTTCCTAGATATCAGATAAATTAGGGAGTATTATTACTTTGCATCTATACCATAAATCATCAATGTTTTGCCATGTGCGTCATAATGTTATAGGGTGATATTTGCAAATAGATGTTATACTCTAATGTGTCTAAAGGTTTTTGATATATATATTATATGTTGGAAAACAAATGTCTGTGTTTACTTAAAATCAATGTTTTGCTTATCCCTTTGAACATGCAGACCCAACAATTTCTGGGCATATACAGCACCAAGTGGCAGCGACAGCAACTTGGAAAGACACCAGTTATCCAAAAGCAGGGATTTTTGCTACCTGTATCTGAATGTGAGTTCAATATCACCACTGCAATTGAAGAAATCTGTTCTCTAGCTGTAGTGATGCCAGGGCATCGCCCTCAAAGGTGCACAGGAGCAGCAATATCGGTTGCACTTGGACTTCTTGAAGGATGCTCAGGGAATACAGGATCCCGGATCATGATTTTCACATCTGGACCTGCAACTTTGGGGCCAGGGATTGTTGTGAACTCAGATCTTAGTAATTCCATCAGAACTCATAGAGACCTCATTAATGGTCATGCACCGCACTATATGAAATCCTGCAGCTTTTACAATCAACTATCACAGAGATTATCTGATGCATCTGTCGTTCTGGATCTTTTTGCTTGTTCTCTTGATCAAGTAGGTGCAGCAGAATTAAAATGCCCTGTTGAGAGTTCTGGTGGGTTCATGATGTTTGGGGAGTTGTTTGAGTCTGATCAATTCAGAAAGTGCTTACGGCACATTTTTAGTCGTGACGAAGAGGGACACTTGAAGATGTATTTTGATGCAACAATTGAAGTGGTGACTACTAAAGATGTAAAAATCTGTGGAGCCCTTGGACCATGCGTTTCTCTTCGGAAAAAGAACAATGTAGTTAGTGACCGTGAGATTGGGGAGGGCGGCACTTATATGTGGAAGCTTGGTACACTAAATAATAAAACATGCGTAGCTTTCTTCTTTGAAGTATGTGATGAACACAAGGCCGAACCTGGGTCTGCATTTTTTGTACAGTTTATAACACGCTACAGAAATGGGAACATGGGAGTCCGGAAAAGGGTTACGACTGCTGCAAGAAGATGGGTTGAAAGCAAGTCACCAGAAATCAATGCCGGTTTTGATCAGGAAGCAGCAGCTTCGGTCATGGCCAGGCTAGCCATCCACCGAGCAGAGAGATGTCTTGCTCGAGATGTTATAAGTTGGCTGGATGATAACCTTATCAGCTTTGCTTCCAAGTTTGGAGACTACATCCAGGAAGATCCATCTTCCTTCCGCTTGTCATCAAACTTTTCTCTTTACCCCCAGTTCATGTATTACTTGAGGAGGTCTCAGTTCATCGATGTTTTCAACTGTACCCCTGATGAAACTGCATTCTTCCGCCTGATGCTGAACCGTGAAGGGGTAGTGGGTTCCCTTATCATGATACAACCGACACTTTTTCAATATTCTTTTGATGGGCCTCCTGTTCCTGTGCTCCTAGATGTTCGCTCAATTTCTGCTGATGTTATTTTGCTCTTTGATTCTTATTTCCATGTGGTGATTCATTACGGGTCCAAGATTGCTCAATGGAGGAAGCTTGGTTACCACAAAGATCCAAACCATGAGAATCTGAGAAAGCTTTTGGAAGCTCCTGAACTTGATGCAGATCAATTGGTGGTGGAACGAGTTCCGGCACCCAAGCTAATTAAGTGTGATCAACATGGTAGTCAGGCTAGGTTTCTTCTTGCGAAGTTGAACCCATCTGTGACGCAGAATTCAGCATATGCAGATGGGTCAGAAATTATACTTACTGATGATTTGAGCTTGCAAGATTTTATAGATCATTTGCAAGCCCTGGCTGTGAGGGGTTAACAAAGATTAGTATCGTGTACATAGTTTTTACCCATGTTTCTGTTTCATCCATTAAACTTCATTTACGATCTGTGAATATGTAAATTCTGTGAGACAAGGGTTGTCTTCTTTTTAGAATAGGAGCACCCTTGTGTTGGGTGTGGTATATATTTTTTGTTTGTGCTTTGCAAGTAGAGCTATTATTTTCTCTTGCCGGCTTTGTTCAATGTTCATTCAGTTTGAGCGGATGGTCAATAGGTTTTGATGATTTTGCCAAATGAGGATGCTTTTACATATTTTTATCCTGTTTTCCTCCTTTGTTACACTCTGTTAGGATGTGAAAGCTTCTTCAACGTGGGGTGACAAGACCACTAAGTAGGCCTGTTCATGGTTCGGTTTGGTTTGATTTGAACCATAAAAACCAACTGAACCAAGTAACTCATATTTTTAAAAATTCAAACCGAACCAAATTCCGGTTCAAATCGAACCGGTTCGGTTCGGTTGAATCCGGTTTTGTAGCTAAAAAACCGGGAAACCTAATCTTTAAATTAATGGGTTTTTTTGACTTTTTTTTAATGGGCTTAGATTAAATTGGGCTGCTAAATTTTTTTGTTATGCTAAGTTTATAAGCTTTTTAAAATTCTTTAAAATATTCTAATTTGATTAATTTTGTTATAAGCTTTTTCAATGAAATTAAAATATTGATTTTTTTTTTGAAATGCTTATAGTCACAATAAATTTGAAATGTTCTATCTTACTATCTTTAATATGCAAAAAAATAAGCTATGAAAGTTCAGATCAATGTAATATGCAAGATGCATGATTAAATTTAAACACTTTAAATTAAAAGAGATGTTCACACCGGACGCCACCATAATTGGAGCATCTTTCTGGTGATCATTTTCGATGATCATCATCCTTGTTTGTTAATTTATCTAACACAAATCCAGAGTCTACGTGACACATTCTCCAGATAAAAAAAGGTTTGGATACAATTTTTAAAAATTGCTTTTAAGATTAAGTGAGTGATTGAGTATGCTTAAAAAAATAAAAAGAAAAAAATGCCTCTAAATGCTAATTTTAAATATTTTAATTTAAAAAGTAATTAAATCATTGTAATATACTTAAAAAAATAAAAAAAGATAATCCCACATCCAATCAATCTAGCAATGATCACTGGATTATATAAAAAGATTAAAATACCCTCGAAAATCAAGACCTTTGGTTTTTTTAAAGAAAAAAAAAAATAATTACACTAATTCTCGATAATAGTTCCTTAATCTAAACTATAGACTCTAAGCAATTCTCTCTAACTAGTTATTATCTTTTGCTGTCATCAAAGTGTTTTGACAAAATCATTGTACAAATATTAATATTGTAAGAAATAAACTTGTTTGTTCACAAATAACCAACCTCTATATATATATATATATATATATATAAAGTTAGACAACTCCACACAAATCGAAAGGACATTACTAAATAACGCCATTGAAATGAGGTTATGAAGTTCGGAGAAAACATAAAATCATGTACAATTCTATATTTGTAGAGACATCGATATTGATATATAGAACGTGAAATTAAAGCTTGTTTGGGAACGTGGTTGTGGTTATTTTTTAAAGTATTTTTCATGCTAAAATGCATCAAAATGATTATTTTTTTTATTTTTTAAAAATAATTTTTGAAATCAGCGCATCAAAACAATTTAAAATATATAAAAAAATATTAATTTTTAACAAAATAAAATTAATTTTTTTAAAAACACGGGTATAACCGTGTTTTCAAATACTCACTTAATTAACCAGAGATTAATAGTAGAGGAGGAACTTAAATAATTCCAGTATCCATCATTAATTAATAAATTATTTAAATATTCAAAAATAAATGAAAGGTTTCAGCATTACTTGCCCATTAATGACCGTCTATTTTAGCATAAAACATCAAGGTTTTTTTTTTTTGGAAAAAGTTTAGTATTTAAACAGAATCCATTAACAAATCGAGACATAATTAACTGCTCCAAGCCTGGAAAAGGTATGTAACTCAATTAGGGATTTTTACAGATTTAATTAATTAGGATAAAGAATGTTTGGAAACTCAATCTAAATTTCCTATATAATGAAGGACTTGTTCGAGGTTTCTCCAAAAAAGTTTAGTCGCTTCCTCTAGGGAAAAAATAAAAATAAAAACAGGCATGGTTAACGTAGTAAATTAAAGTGTTTTTTTTTAATATATTAAAATATTTTTATTTATTTATTTTTTAAAATCCAATTTGATATTAACACGTCTAAAAATATAAAATAAAAATTAATTTAAAACTAAAAAAAATTAATTTTTTCGCAAGTATAAATCAACAGCAAGGCTTAGAGATTGTATTAGTTTTGTCATGTAGGAGGAGGCTGTGCGATTATATTCGAAAACATTGAGAGCCTCGAACAAATCATATCAAGGCCATTACCATTGTCCAAATCGAACAAGGCCAGCCCTCTCTTCTAATACTCCAAGATTTCACTCTCTCCATTTTTTTGTTTTTATTGATAATATCGCTCTCTTAAATTCCGTTTTCTCGCCCACCAAGCACAAAGCCACTGCCAAAAGAATTTGTCTAGAATCGTTAATCACCAACCCAGCCCAACTACCACCCTTTCTTCTCGCCGATTCTTGCTTGTGATTGTCGTGGTTTTTTCTTGGAAAAGAATAAATAACTCTCGTGATTTGTGGGGTCTTGATTACATGCACCGTGTGGGGTACGTGAAACAAGGGAGAGTGTTAGTGGCTTAGTGAGAACCCAAAGGCAGGTGGGGGTGTTAGCGAAGATGATGTTAGGCCAGGTGGTGAAGGTTCAAAGAGAGGAAATAGCGGCATGCATGACTTGTCCTCTTTGCAACAAGCTCTTCAGAGACGCCACTACTATCTCTGAGTGCCTCCATACTTGTGAGTCTCTCTCTCTCTCTCTCACTCACTTCTGTGTGTGCTCATCTTCTTCTATTTTGTGATATTCGATGTGGTTTCTTTGTTTTGTTTTGTTTCTTGTTGTGGGCGCTTAATTGTTAGTTCACGTAATCTGTGTATCATCTTTTATTTTTCGGAGTTGAGCTTGGTTTATTGTTTTAATTGGTTATTTTTGTGATATGGAGAGGAGTGAAATGCGGTTTTATGATCTTGTTTTTTCTTCATTTTGTTTTCCTGGTCTTTCTTTGCTCAATGGATTGGGAGTTTGATTTTGAAATTAAGGAAAAGATTGAAATTTGATTGGTAAATATAGCCTTTTCTTTTGTGTTTGAGCAACGTATGATGTGAGCTTACAGTAAATTTGTTTGCTGAAATAGTAAAATTTTAACTTGGGGTTGTTCGAAGCTTTTGCATGGTCGCTGTGCTCTTCAAGTCCATCAAAATTGTCAGGTCCTTGATAAGTTCATGCCGTGTCAAGTGAGAACAGTACTGTGTTTGGGGGATGATGAATAAAGGTTTTGCATTTTTATTTTCCTTTAGAAACAGTTTCTTAGTGTTCTATCATTTAATCAGTATGTTTTAAGTGTGTCTTGTTATATACATATTCTCTCATCGAGCATATATCTGATGCCTGCTTCTTCATTTTAATTTTTGAAACAGTTTGCAGAAAATGCATATACAAGAAGATAACTGATGAGGAGTTGGACAGTTGTCCAGTTTGTGATACTGAATTAGGTTGTTCTCCGCTTGAAAAGCTCAGGTATTTGATCATCTCATTCTCTTATGATTTCCAAGTTTATGCCACAGCAATTTTTAATAAAGCATCTTAAGTGCATGCCGTGGCAAAACAATACATAGCTGTTTCTGATATAGTTGGACTATCGTATTACACATATGTAGGACGTATTCGAATGCTGTTTGAGTAGTCTCCATGCAGTGCAAGTGAAATTATCTTAGGGTGTCAGAATGATTGACTAAGGAGGACGCTATATAATCACTGAAATGATTTTCTAGACATTCTCTGTCTTTTCCAACTGCAGAACCAATCCTTGACACTACTAATTAATGCACTTGGAAGGAAGATATCAAATTTCCGAGTCAATTTATTAGACATTTACACCAAACAGTAAGTATATGCTGCAAACTGTAGACATGCAATGTGACACTAGGAAATCAATTATCATGCTGCATGTTCCTGGGCAGCATCCCTGCCCTGCCACTCATGTGGGATGCATAATTTATTTATTAGGATTCTCTGATATAGAATCTTGAAATATTATGATTGAACCTGTGCCTCAACCTGTTTATATGGCACAGAACAATTAGAAGTCCATTTTCAACTTGGAAGACAACCAAAATTGAGAAACTGGTCATGGATTTCACTACAGCAGCATGGTCTTGGTCTGTTTTAACTTTCTTTCTTTATGTTAATCAACAGGGCAGACCACAGCTGGCAAGATTTAAGGGCCAAAATCTTCCTTTCCAATAGAAAGAAGGCCAAGGAACCTGAAACAGTGTCCTTGGTCCCAGAAGACGTGCCCTCGGTCCCAGAAACTGCGCCAGCAGTCCCAGAATCCATGCCAGTCCAAGAAGCTGATCACTCAGTTCCATTGATAGGTAGAAGAAAGGAGAGATCTCTCTCTTCATTGGTAGTCAGCACACCTAAGAAATCCGTCAAGTCTTTTCTGACAGGAAAAAGATCAAAACCTATTGCCAGAAAACGAGAATCTCCTGTTCTCATTAAGGAGCTGGTTAAGAAAGTGGACGATTACTATGAGAGTTTAAGCTCACCCGAGACTTTAAGCAAAATTGCACAAACTAAAAGGCAGGTAGAAGTCGTTAAACTTCAAGTTTTCTTGCTAAAACTTTTCTCACCTTTTTGTTTTGGGTCCTTTGAAAATGACGTGCCTTTCCTTTGATGCGTAGTAATTTCCTGTGTAATTATTTTCATGGTGTAGAATTCTTCTACTGCCGAGTCACCCAAACAACACAAACCTAATAAAGTTTCAGAGGATGGTGTTAAACCATGTAAAGGGAAAGCTGATTTTTGGAAACCCTTAAATTGCTCGGTTGAAGGTTCAAGCAAAACAAAGTCTAATAAGTCAGAACTACAGGAAATTCTTGTCCAAATAAAGAAGCTTGATGCCCAGGAGAAAGCTCAATCACTCAAAACCAGTGTTAAGGAGCACGGTGATAAATCGAAAGTTAATGGTGAAGAATCCAACTCGACTTCATGGCCTTCAGTTTCCGTGAAATCTAGACGGCTGCAAGGCATGCAACAAAAAAGAGCAGCTCCCTCTGAGGGGTTGAATATTCCAGCACAGACTATTGTCGATGCAAACAGTAAATGTGATACAAGATTGAGTCCAATATGGTTCTCATTAGTTGCTTCTGATCATGAGCAGTGAGATTTTGTTTCTTTACCATTACTAAAGATTCATTGATGATTGGTCAAGCACGCCATGTCATGTTGTTAAATATTGTTTCTTTTTGGCATAATTTCAGGGGTGGAAGTGCGCCCTTGCCACAGATATCTTCGTGCTACTTGAGGGTTAAGTGAGTTTCATTAACCCCACTACCTGGTTTTTATTCATAATGTTGGTTTGCTTGTCAGTGTCCATTTTGCTCTTGAGTTTTGACATAGGCTCTGGTTAAACGATGTGTTTTATCGCCACCTTTCTTCAGTTTTGTAAAACAAATTCCGTGGTTTTCATTTATGTGAAATTGTAATTGCATCTATGCTAAGTTTTGTAGATATATTTTCTTAGCGACAATGACACTGTATCTTATCTGATGTTTTCTATGCGCACTTTGATTTCCCTTCTATTTGTTTTGGTTACATAGAATTTCCCGTTGCTTATGTTGTAAGCTTTTATACCCTTTTGTTTCATCATAATAGCATGATGTCCATTTCCATTTACAATTTATGGTTTCGATGAACATGTACTTCCAGGTACACTCCAGCAAAACAAAACTAATCACAGCCTAGAAGTAAACTATATTTATGACTCCTTTTCGTAGCTATCCCCCCAATTTCTTTCACTCTACATAACTATGAAATTCTGTGAAGAAAATAGATTGAGAGAATGATGTTGTTGAAAGTCCAGGAGCAAACACTCTTTTCAAATATCAGCAACACCTGAAACCATGTTTTTAAAATTTTGAATGTTAGAAGCCTCAGAAAATAGGGAGTTTCACTTCATTGCTTCAATGGGCAGTTGCAACTACAATTTTGTCTGTGAGGTTTTGCATGCTTAGTTATGTTTAAGTCTGTGATTGCACACTGGCGGTCACAATCAAAATAGGGGCACATAGCATAAAAAACATATTGGTGTTGTCCTGTGAAAATGAAGCCAATCATCATATTATCATGAAGTATTTTAATTGATTACATGAACTCTGCACATCATGCCTGATGTTGAATTTCTTTTTCTAGGCCGGAATTTCATTTAGAATCTTAATAATGATTATTCTGAAGTATCTGTGACTTTAAAGTTGTAGATTTGCTCCAAAATTCTGCTTCTGTTCTGCTCCATTGCAAAAATAGAACTCAACTGTCTGATTTCAGGTCATCTGCGAATGTTAATATATAGAGCATATTTTAGTCTCTATCTTTTCCCTTCCTGTGGTTGTTTTTGTTTATATTGTGTTCTCACCTGAAGTTTGCTTTATACCAAGAACCCTTTTCTTTTTCTATTTTTTTTAACAAATATACCAACAACTATTTTGTTGATCAGTTGTTGCAATTTTATTGTAGGGATGGTAGTTTGCCTGTTTCATACATAAAGAAGTATCTTGCCCAGAAGCTGGGTCTTGTTAGGGAAGCTGAGGTAACTTCATCTTTGTTCGTTTATCATGTTAATCAATTTGTGCATACAAAACTAAATAATCTTATATCTTTCAATCCCTCTTCTTTTCCTATTGTAAATGGAAGTGGACAGCATTTCTTTTTCTTCATTCGTAGATTTCTTTCCTTTGAACTTGAATGTCCAAATTACTTTCTGTGGTTCCTATATTTCATCTTCCATGATGTATGACAGGAAAAAGTCTTGCTACTCTCTTTGTTTTTGATATTGTCCTTTAACAAGACCTGCAACAGTTTTTGTGATGATGGAACTGTTTACTACCTACAATCCATGTAAAAAATAAATGCCGGTGAAGTGTACTCCTAAATTATCTGAAGACTACTGCCTAAGGAATTAAGGAAATTTTAAAACACCGCGAGTAATGCTCAAGTTTCCACAGGTGGAGATCTCAATGCGTGGTCAGCCAGTGGTTTCAACGTTGCAGCTGCATAACTTGGTAGACTGGTGGTTGCAGACAGCTTCAGCATCTGAAAGAATACGGACAACTGTGGGCAGTTCAGCTAAAGATTTTGTGATGGTTCTCTCGTATGGTCGTAAAGCTCATCCTCCGTAAACATCTTTGCTTCAGCGGCGAAATGTCATCTCTTGCAACAGTGATCTTGGTCAAGGTGGTCGGAGACAACAGTGTGTTTTGCATCATCGTGAATGCACAGCGGATGAATTTGCTAAAACCACTCTGCTTTCTCTCTTTTTCAACTTTTCTTGCAAGGAGAGCAGACATAGTAGAAACCATACACAAGTTGTAGACGAATATGGATTGTTTATTTTATTAATAGCAGATTTGGGGATTCTGGACTAATGCCTGAATCCATGGATTAAATTTAGAACAGCTCAATGAGGACTCGTGCTACTAGCCGAAGCCTTTCCAGGTTGGGTATGACCTTAGAATCATCTGGTTGTGTTGGGCTAGAATGGCCAATTGGCCACCATTTTACATGGAATAAATTAGGTTAATGCTGAGGAGTGAAGATTAAAAAAAAAAACCCTATGAAATCCCAGTCCAAGATAAGAGCAACTTTGAAACCCTCCCAGTCAGGATGTGCAACTGGCATAGACTCCTTTTGCCTTTCCCCCTTTTAATCCCTCTTGTTCGGTTCATGACAAAGAAGCATACACACATTGTTATTCTTGACAGCAAGATTTCAGACCTCAAAATGATAAAGAAGCTTTGTGTGATAATTTCAAAATTCAAAGCCAGCAACATTCTGCCTCTTCACCACAATAAAAAACAATGATAATCAATTGTAGATTCTAGCTTATCCAAAGCCAAGGAATCAAGGCACGTAAATCATCAAGAAAGGGGCTGTTAAAAGAAGAAGAAGCTGTTACTGTTTACTATGCAGGATGTTGATTTTACGTCCTCTGATATCTGGAAAAAATTGTAAATATTCAGGGTCTGGCTAAAAGCAAATCTCAAGAGAACAATTGCAACCTCTCTGTATCCGCAGCAGCTGCTTAAAAGGAAGCCGGTAAACAAGATGCAAAGCAGATATATTTGAGATTTACTTTTAGCCATAAAGCGAGGAAATGAATACATAAAAGTAATCTATAGCAGGGATCAACTTGTTCCCAGATTTCAAGTCGGAGCATGATCTCGGTTCCATGTCCTACAATAACAGATAACATCATCATTAACTTGACCTTGACGTCCTAAGTTTTCAGGTTTGCTCCTGTGCTTTGATACAGGTATGAAGCAACAGAGAAACATCAATCAACAAAGATCATTCCCACGGGATGGGATAGAGAGAAGGTTCCTGCTAATCTCCACATAATGCAAAGACTAAGCCATGGCAACTCAACACAACAGCATCACCAACACAAGTAGTGAAAACAAAAAATCTGCATCAAAATCCATTTGACATAGGTAAAAAATTGTGAGTGATTACCTAAATGTAAATGTGAAGTACAACTTTTGGTTAAAGGTGTTCGTCCCAGAATTCCCAAGCACTGTAATTTAGACACAGACCAAAACAAGCATAATAAGTTGATAACTGGGTATGTAACTCATTCTAAGCAACAATTAAATCATCAAATCACCATAACAGAGAAGCATGCAATGCCATAATTACAGTCAAGATGACATTAATTAAGCTAAAACCAAACAATTCCCTTTTCTTTTCTTTTCAATCCAATTAGGCAAAACTACAAGCCACCAGTTGGAGGAGCATTATAGTCACCATCATCATCAGAGAGCAAGTTGGCATACGGCGAGGTTTCAATATCATCAGCAACAAGATCATCCGTACTCCTCAACGCAGCATGCAGAAGCATCAAAACGACAGCGATCCCACCACCAACGACAACATTCTGAAAAACCCCACCCCAAATCACAACCAAAAAGTCAACCACAAAGAGCACAACCAACACCACCCAGTCACTCACTTGATAGCCCAAAAACCAAAGCGGCTCCTCGCGAGAGAAATAAAGAGAGAGCCAGGCAATTAGAGTAATGAACAAGGCGATTAGCACCAGGGGATGGTTTAAGAGGGATAAGGAGAGGATAATCAAGAGGATTATGGAGTAATTAACCAAGAAATGAAGGACGTTTTGGGTTATCCTTGTGGTAGTGTCGTGGATTGAAGAGGGGAGGTTCAGTAAGGTGAGGTCTAGGAAAACGGACCATGGACGTCGACCTGATGTTAAGGGTTTTGTGGTTTCTTTGAAGAAGCTAGACACGAATTGGGACATTGTTGCTCTGCTGCTGATGAAGTTTTTTGAATTTTATTCTGAAATCAGAGGAGTTTCGTTTGATTGAGAGGAGGAAAAATCAGGGTGCGGAAGGAGGCTTCTTGTTAATTTTTTTTTAGCCTTTCAAGGCAGGCAGGCACCAGCAACACCTTCTTTAACTAGGTAGACGATGACTTTGACTGACTCTCCTTTTGTAATATTATGGGCTTGGTGTACAGACTAAAATTGATGCGAGGCCCAACCCATCCCAGCCCATTTTCGAGGAAAGGAGACTAGTTAACTGCACGAGTAAGGCAGGTCTTCCAGGCTTCATCGTCTTCAGTGTCTCGTTTCCTAACCCAAAATTAACAGCTTAAGCTTGAAGAGAGCATCTTTCTCTCGGAACAGAATCCCTTTTAAGTGTGTGAGAGAGAACAAGAGATTCAATATCGCTTCATTATTTTCTCACACTGTTTTGTTTCATCAACCTAGCTAGTGTGTGTGAGCTAGCTTGTTTGCTTAAGGAAATTAAGTACATGGAAAGCTGCCTTCCTATGAATCAATCTTCACAAACACACAGGCAGTTCCAACACCTGGGAATGAAGTTGGATTCCCAAAACTAAGTGAAGTTGTAAGTTTCAACCATTCTGCTGGTGGCATTGCCAGGTATGGTAGCCAGATAGGTGTGACAGATACATGGAACCTCACCTGTACCGAGCTGCCATGGATGGAAAAGCTGATCCACTCCGGAAAATGCCAGACCAATTCTACATTCAAGCTACGAAACCAAGAATACATTCCTCCACATTGCATGCAGTTTGGTATGTTAGAATGAGTGGAGATAATCCTTGACTCGAGTTCGTTGCTTTTGCATCAGCTCTTCACATAGCAGCAAGAGAGGACATTCTAATGTTGTTCGGGTTCTGATAGAGAAAATGAAAACCACTTACCATGATGTGGAAATGGGAAGGGGAGCTGCCAGATCATCGATGAGGATGGCAAATAATAAGCACAACACTGCTTGCATGAAGCTGCACGATACAATCAACTTGATGTGGTAATGTTGCTGGATGAAGAAGACCCTGAGTTCCAACATTCTGCATAATGTATTCATTAAGTAGAACCAGTGGAGCTAAACAGCATAATGAACTCATTAAATCCATGACGTGATATCGATCCTATCATTAGATCGAAAACCAACACTTCGATCAATCTCGCTCTTCTCCCACCATCTTCTGTCATCATGTGAATTTCAAGAAATTCGATTCTCTTCTTCAGAACAACCATCGCTTTTATCAATCACCAACAGACCACCTTTCTAATTTCGTAGCATTGTTTCTTTTAATTTCTTGTTATTTAGCACCCCACTTTCTTTGGAAGTCGAAGCAAGATCATACGATTCTCATCTTCAAGCACCTCTCCTTTATTCTTGGGCCCTCCACTTTGGTAGTAGAGCATGAAGTTGACTCCCTCTTTGTTTTTGCCCTAACGGTTTTGATGTTTTAAGCGTTTCTTCTAGCAGGAAAAGAAAAATATAAAAAAAATGACAAGAACACGGCACGCAGTAAATACAAGTTAAGGGCCTTCATATGACAATCTCAAAAAAACACAGTCACCCTGCCAAA
>Ga0307509_10006477_pt1 | contig 15733 bp, 17 predicted proteins | sample 10_EM_MG_FD_202245 | JGI IMG/M metagenome (GOLD analysis project Ga0307509, IMG submission 202245) | Populus trichocarpa ectomycorrhiza microbial communities from riparian zone in the Pacific Northwest, United States - 10_EM | ecosystem: Host-associated > Plants > Roots > Unclassified | place...
AACGATATTAAGTTTAACCGTTTTAATTCTTCGTGAATTATTTTACTCTATCTTTATCTTCTACTTTGAGTTTTGGTGCGGTCGCAACCTTAGAGTTCACCTCTCTATAGGGTGCCCCCGTTACAGGCTCACCCCTACTATTCACTCCTCCGTTCATTTCCTGAGACGGCTGGTACTTGCCAAAGCCACTTTCGCTACAATCGGACAGCTTAGTGCAGCTGGCAAAGGCCTCTCCTCCTGGTGTAACAGAATGTTAGTCTTCGGCGCCATCCTCCCTATTCTCACCTACGGCTGCGACCTTTTTGTTCTGGACGCAACCACTCTTAAGAAACTCAACTCGTTGTGGCATGGAGTACTCCGGTAGACAACTAATTGCTTTTACACCACCGCCCTCGGTACTCTGTACCGGGAGGCTTCCCTACCACCCATTTCCTCCATCTGCAAATACCGCCGTCGGTCAGCTGCCCTCCACTTGGTCTGCGCCCCTTCGGCATTCAACCCTGCCACCGCCCGGATACCCAAGTCTGTGCACCAGGGTCGTTCTGCAGCCGATCAACGCTTTCTCCTCAGTGGCTCCTCCAAAGCCGTCCACCTTACTTCATGGGTTGGCCAGGAGGTTAATTCCGCCAAGCACCTACCACTAGACTCATTATGTCACGAGGTTTCAGACCTCGTTGAGGAAATTCCTATCCTCCCGCTCTCCTCAACGAATCTTGTAGGGCTCCCGCTGTCGAGGGTACCCTCTGTCACCTACCAAGCCCTCAAAACTCCTCTGATACAGTCACTCCTCGCTGACTGGCTAGACATAAGTCCACCAGTGCCCCCTTCCTATCCTTATAGTGCCTGCCACAATCCCCATGCCTTTACTGGCCTTCCTCGATTTATATGTGGCCGCATTCACCAGATGCGTACAGGTCCCAGCTACCTTGCCGCACCTACCTCCTGGAGGAACAGGGACTCCAGCACCCTCTGCCCGTTCTGTGAGGAAGACGATGAGTCCTTCCAACATGCGATTCTCCTCTGCCCTGCTAAGGCTCACCCTCGCCTCACTCCTCTCTCAGGTGTGGATGACATTGGCCCTGACGGTCCCCTCTGGCTCTTGGTTCCCCTCCTCAGGGGTTAGCTGAGTATCTCTACGCCACTCGCACGGGCTTTACCCGGCCATGTTGCGCATGCGAGCCAGTCCTGTCACTCCTGAGCCGGGTTCGAACTCAGCGAGTGCTTAACACTTAACTCCCTACCTCGGTCCCGGCCTTCTAGGTGTTGCTACCTCAAACTCCCCTGCTTGAGTTTCTCTTCAGGGTATTTTCTATACGTTTTATGAGTTTCCTTTGTTCCTGTTTGACTGCGGCAATGGGCAGGTAGGGCAGGGAGGCTTTAGTACTTATGAGTGTTTTTCTTATGAGTTATAAGGAGGGCATTAGTTGACTTTTCTTTTGTCTGTCGTTGATGGCGATGTGACAGGGTTCGGATGATCCCGCTTGGAGAGTTTTTGCATATGTTGTTTGAATTTTGTTATTTCCTAGGTTAGATTTTGGAATTAAGGTTTTTTATATGCCATAGCGCAAGCTGCATGCAGGATTTTGTACCTAAATCAATAATCACGTGATTCAAAAAAAAAGAAGAAGAGAAAAAAAAAGGTACAAAGCCAGCATTCAGCTTTAATGCTATGGCCAACAAAACCCCTACCCTCCTCACCCCAGGAAACATCCAAACCCCTAAGTCCCTCTGGTATGAGACCAACCGCACATCTCGCCTATCGCCCAACCAAATTCTACGAATATCCTCGTACATCCGAAGGAAGTAGACAGCAAAGAAGCAAGCAGGAAAGAGAGGAGAACCCTTAGTCACATCTACGAAAACCATAAAGGCGAACACAGGGAATATATGACCCCCTGACAAAGGAAAGTTACATCTAATAAGTGACCTGTATCAGCCTAAGCTAGGAAGTGAGAGTATTGACCTGCACACCGGAGCGGTACCGGGGGACGAAGCGGTGCCCGATGGCAGGATGGAAAGGTGGATGGAGGTGACTCTGGTGAGGGGTCGCCGGACGGTATGCCAATGCAGCATTAGCGACGGCCAAAAGGACGGGTGTAACAGGGCGGGCTTTTATATAGCGACCGAAGATCGACCGCGGAAAAGGGAGCAGTAAGGTGCCAGCTGAGGAGGTGGAGGGAGGGGAGAGGGTGTAGCTGTAACCGAGCAATGGGACGAAGACCAAGAGGGTGGTAGAGAGAGGGCAGGGAGGAGAAGGCAATTCAAACGCTTGAGACGACCGACTAGAGTAACCGCGGCCGATGCTTTTCCTAATGCGAAACGAAGATGAGATGCTGAAGTTACTAACCAAATTGTTTCCCTACAGGACCACGTAGCCGGGACGGAAAGGTACTTCGCAAAGGGCTTGGAAAGCTCAGCGCCGACCGTGAACCAAGAGAGCGAAATGCCGACCGTGCAAAACCTAAGCGAGATGCAAAGGAAGTGCGGGGTAAGGGGGGAGAACCGAACTTCATGAGCGGCAGTCAACGATCAACAGGAACAAGAACCCCGTGAAGGAGGGGGTAGACACCTAAGGGAGAGGAGGGGTGGTAGCATCGCTCCCCTAGGCAAGAGCCATCAAGGGAGAGGAGAGGGGGTGGTGGTGGATCCCACGATAATTTCCCTAGTGTTGAGATTTCAATCGCCAGAGGTGTAGGGGAGATGGTTTGTGGCTCTAACTATCATGACTGAATCCCCTTATATAGACTCTTCACACTAACAACCCTAACTCTGCTGACTTATACCATGTGTCATGCCATCATATGACTTATAATAAGTCATATCTGTATCCATCAGCTCACTTCTCTGAGTCGCTGTGTAACATACCCTAAGCCAATCAAGACTCATAAAACAAATCATTTGAGCAAACTGCATTAGGTGAGCGAAACTCGTGACTCATAATATGAGTTACACTTGAAAATCATTACATAATTATGACTTACAATTGTAAGTCATAGAGACTTCAACCAATCATAATATAACAATTACATGCCACTGCAAGTGATGTGAAAACTATGAGTCAAATGACTTCATTGCCTGAAACATTAATATATCTATAACTAATAAGCATCAGTCTTGTGAAATCTGCCTTGCTTATTCACTGTTTATTACATCTTTCTTCATAACCAGAATGGGTGTCCCAGCACCGATCTTGAGGTCCTTCATGACCTCCTTCTCTGGCTCTAGCTCTGATGTGTGAGGATTGGGTGTGCAATCTATCTTCTGAAGCAACAGAGACTAGTTATCCTCCTTGTATATCCAGAGCCCTGTTTTCCATTCCTTTCCCAAGTTGCAATTCCCTCCACCTTTTCTCCTATCCCCAATTTCATTTGCAATTCTATCCAATTCTGAAAGCCTAATCTCATGATCTCGTGATCCATCTAGTGGTAGTGCTAACCCTATACACTCAACTCAGCCTACAATAAGTTTATGCTTTTCTGAGCAAAATTTCCCACAAGCCTGTAATTGAAGAAATATATTTAGTAAATTCAAATAGTATATTGAAATAAAATACCTTAGCAACACTATGAGTAATTAGTATTCTCCGCTCACTAGTAACGGTGCCTTTTTTAAACTCAGTAGTATTGTACCAATAGTCTAGATCTTTCTCAAACTCGGTCATAATTATGGTAGGCAGTTCACTTTTTTAATGGAGTATTGATTGCAATATCTAAACGCCAAATCAATCCTCTACAGCCTCCCAGGATGAAATCAACAACAGTATTTAAGTTGCTCAATGCCCGCAGAATCTCTATATTATATTAGCCTTTAAATGTGTCCAATATCACAAGTCAGGACTAATGAGCAGTAATAGGGAATTTGAATGCCATTTCAATCCAGGTAAGCATTACCTATATTTTTACCCCTACTGTCTTATTCCACATAACTATAATTCCTAGATAGTACTTCTTTGCTTCTATTCTCATATGCTTTAACTACTTGTTACCCATAAAAATGATTAAAGTGCAACAACAGAAGTACCTATCTGCAGAGATACAGAGAAGCAGTGTAGCTTGACTACTACCCAATCCCTTTCGTACTCTCTTAATATGAACGGAATGTGAATTTCTGCTAACATGTGTATGGTTCTATCAAGCTCAAAGGGTAAGCGAACTTGATCAAGGTTGAAAATAAGACTTCTTTTTATGTCTCCTTCTATCTCCTGTGGCACCTCAGGCTTGTGGGGTACTATATTCCGGCGTCTGAATCGAATGAATTCTAGAATTTCTTGCCAATAGTTATCTGACATTTTTTGCGCTTGACTGATCATTACCCTCCATGATACACAATATCTTTTTTTAAATCTATAAAACCATCCATCACAAAATCTAATTCTTTATTACAGCAAATCTGAGAAAGTGCGAGCAGAGTATCCTTTAGCATGTAGATGATTGATAAATGTAAAGTAGATGTCAGACAACAGATGCAGATTCATGCAGTCTGTGCATAGGTATGATAGGGTCTTGGTGAATCGCCAGGTGAGAAGGTTCATTCTACTAGCATTATCAGAGCCGCTACAACCACAGATAGACATGATACTCAATGAATTTGACCTAGAAGCTGAATGGGACGAGCTGGTGGCAGAATTAGGTGCACTAGCAAGCTCAATTCCTGCAACTCCATCTATTAATGATCTCATACGTGCAGACCAGCAAATAGTTATCAATATTGATAATTTTCTAGCGGCTTTTGTTCCTCCTACTTGTTCAACCAGCTACCCAAATTATTTACCTTAGAACCGCATTGCTGAAATTAGTCCGAGAAGCCTACATGCAGTAAACCAACCTTCAAATTCACTCACCTTGTATTCAGATCCAGAGTTATCAAATATTCCTGGCCCAAACCCAACACAACTCAGTTTCCTGTCAGGTGATACACTACAGCCTTCATTCTGTACCAAACAGCACGGTCCGGATAGCAGCCGTGGCCATATTGACTGAAAGCTTCAAGCCTACCTTCAATATATACCCATTTTTTCAATAGAGTAGCTTACAAAAGGAATGGAACTAACTTTACCTTTAGTATGGAAAAATGTTTCTGTAATTGCGGCTCGGATTATACAACATCCTGGTATTCCCTTTCATTTGAGATCAAAGATTAGCACTCAGAAGAAATCAGACCCATGGACAACATTTCATAATGAGGAGGATACAAGAAATCTTACTAGTACAATTCAAGAGTTGCTGGAGCCTCAGGGAAGAGGAAAACCTCGTAACCTCGTGGTATTGAGGTTTCATTCTGGGTAAATATTGAGCCGAGGGAAATTGCGAGTAGTGATGAGAGTCAGGAGCTGCCTGAACAACCAACCCGAAAGGTACTTTTTTTATCTCTTTCCTCTAATAATTTCTATAACTGTCCAATAGGCAGTTTTATTGTAACAATGCTAATATATATACATTTAGCGAAAAGCAATAGTAGGAAATGGAACCATAGGACAAGCCAGAAAAGAGAAAGAAAAGATGGCAAAAAAGAGTAAGGATGAGGCTGAGCTGGAATACCATGAGCAGGAGGTGCAAGCAGCAATGAAGTACATTTCTAAAGCAAATACTTGCAAGAGGAATGACTCTCAATGTAAAAAAGGACCTAATTGCTGTATTGTATAAACCGATGGAGAGCATTACTATATCAAGCTGCAACTACTACTCTACTGGGCATCTGCATTCAAAGAAAAGGCCAGTGGAGTTACTGTACGAAAACCACCACTGATGCCGGATTTTGAGCAACCAATATCACGAAATCGAGCAAACTTGATATCAGATCCACATCTCCTATCAGCTAGTAGTACTTCACTTACTACATTACCAGCTACATTACCATCTGCAATACCTTTCGCCCTGCAACCTAATTCACATCTCTATACTCCACCACATTCATGCCTACCATCAAACTTTCCATTCCCCCCTTACAATTCCAACCTGAGCTCAATTCCAAGCTATTCCTACAATTTACTTCAGCAGTCTTCCCCTTATTATTCTCCCTTCTCCCATACCCCATTTCCGCCTACATCAAATATGAATAATATATCTTATTCACATAATCCTTCAGGTCATACGACTTCAACTGCCAGTCAAGCTTCCCCTTTACAAACTAGTGAACAAATTGCAGCATGTACTATAGATACAATTGCAGAATTTCTTTTGCATGTCGAGATGGTCGATTCTCAGCATGACTTTCCTTCCTTCCTTCCAGCCTTTACCCAGTCTCAAGCCCTACCCAATATATTGCCACTCCTATCAGATGAATAGTTGGAATTACTTCGTGGTAAAGACCTTGGTGCCACTATGACGATTCGGAAGCTGGTTGTACATATAAAAATTTAGTGTAAATAGTATATTTATCTTATACTCTGAACTCTATTTATTTTCATTATTATTATTACTTATTTCTTTTTGGTTTTTGGTTTATTTACATCAATTTTGTATTTTGTATTGATATTAGTATTATTCCAATGGTTTATTCTATTTCCTATTGTGTATAATATCCATAGTTTTCAAAAACATCTTTTGCTTTGGTTTTTCCATTTCCCAAATACCCAATAATGCCTTGTAGTAGTATAGTCTGTGGATGGCCACAATATGCCCGTATCTCATCCCCATGCCTCCTTATCCATGCCTTATAGACACCAAAAGCCTCCTCAATAGGCATCAAATCTGGGGAGTAAGGTGGAAGGTATAATACATGGATACCAGCTGTTGCTGCATATTCCATAATACTGGAATTTTTATGTATTCTACAATTATCCATAACAAGAACAGAATTGGGAAAAGGAAATGATCATATTGAGGAAAGTACTTGACAAACAATAAGGCCCTGTTTGGCATGCCAACTTTTGTAAGGTAATACATTACAAACCACGGTTTATAAGGTTTACCTTATAAAATGCAGTTTGTAAGGTTTGATGTGTTTGGCAGCACAAGGCTTGAAAGGTAGAGCTTGGGAACCTTATGTGCCGTGGTTTGAAGTAGTGTAGTTTAGGGTTTAAGAAATTTTTGAAAACATTCAAGTGACTGGTAAATGTGTAGATTTGCCCTATAATAAATTCAATTTAGTACTGCAATAATATTGTTTCCTCCGATCCTGTTTAGGGTTGAGTCCGAATAGTTACACAAGTATTGTCTCCATCCTACACAAGTTCCTGTGTGTTTGGCAAGCCATACCTTAGAAACTACAGCGTGGAACACCTTACAAAATGCGGTTTGAGAAACCTTACAAACCGCGGTTGGTAAGGTGTTACCTTACAAAAGTTGGCTTGCCAAACAGGGCCTAAATTTCTCCAAAGAAAGCTTGGTCAATGGTCTTGTACAATTGAAACAGCCAAAAGCTCATCGATATTGAGTGTATGTAATACTGAATATCCTTTATTTCGAATAAATTGTACTCACTTAGTTGCCTGACGGTTATGCAAGGCATATCCATATCAACGCAAGGTGGTTTGGTCATCTTTTAAAGTCTCATCAACAAAGCCAAACTGGTTCTGGTCATAGTGTGCTATTTGATGCTAGTAGGCAATTCTCTTCATTGTATTCCGCTCTCGTGCCACTTATGTGAGCTTTTTTTGTATAATTCCTTCACGCTGAAGCATGGTAGAAATTGTTGACCTCAAACTATCCAGCCCAAACCACTCAAAAACTAGCTTCTGCAACTCATCCAAATAGATATCTGGTTGTGACTCAATTATACTAACCATAAACTTCACTTTTATTAGCTATTACTACCATATCAAGTTATAATACATACATCAATGGTAGAATGAGTATAGACTCTGATCTTCCCAAAAGCCGTATTCTTTGCCTTCCAATAGCCACCACTCGGCTCCGATTCACTCACATTCACCGTAACGTACTCTTCTCACATTCAAACCATCGAGCAATCCAATTTGTTGTTTGGCCTCGCACAATTGAAATCATAATTAATCACTTGACATTTTCTGATATTGCCCGCCCCATTGTGGTATGTTGTTGTTTTTATTTACTTTTAAGCTCATCTATTTTAAATACACTCTTTTCCTCTGGGCCCCTAACCGACCCTGAAATTCATAGGCACAGACCTCCTAAATCTGAGACATTTGTCTTACATTTATCCATCTTCTTCTTGCCAACGGTTGCTCTGCTTGCGCTTTCTCAGATTCGCTTTAATATAAATTTATACTCCAATAGCAAACTACTTACTGAAATATATATCACTTTTGACCATCTTCATCAGTTGTAACCAGTTGTGGATATTCCTCCTCAAAAATATGATATGAATGCCGCTCAAACCATGCCTGATCAACTTCTAACCCATGACTTCTCCGCTCCAGAAACAGGCCATACAATTGCTCCTCCATCAGTCGATAATATGGACTTCCTGCAGATCCATCATGCCGTTGACCTTTCTTTGAATCCAGTATCTTTTTCTCCCTAGCGCACCACTCCTTCACTCTTTTCCTATCAACTTTAAATCTCCTGGCTACCTTGTGGAAAGACATTGGAACTACCTCCTCCTCACCATTCTCCTTCTTTTTTGGAACTTGACTCTTTACTGCTGATACTACTGCCAGCTTGACCACGCGAGGATATGATTGCCGGTGTTTATGAAGGGGGGCTTTTGTTGCTGTCCTTTTCCTGGTTGCTCTCAGAAACTTGAGCCTTATCCAATAATGCATTACGCTGCACAGCAAGGGCCTAATTGATATCTCTTAATTATAATTTATATTTGTTGTATTCGCTCTAAGACTAACCTTCTCCCTTTTCCACTCCTTATATTGTTCAGCCTCACTATCATCTAACACACATATCCTTCTTCTCCCCCCTCCCTCCCACTCAAGACACCACTCTTATCCACTCCGATAGCTGAACCCTGTCCCTCTTCATCCACTCTCCCTCTCTCTATAATCAGCTCCTTCAAGCCTCTCATTTGCCAACTATGCCTTTTCTGCCCTCGTATAGGTATCGAATTCTTGGTACGTATTCGAGGATGCTGTTGTACGGAAGTTGGATATTTTCCTGGACGAACTGGACGGACACACTGGTATTCGGCTAACATATTCAACAACTAACGTATTTCACCCAGTAATGTGTCACCCCCCAGTAATGGGTCACTATTTGTAACGGGGGCACCTAGTAGAGAGGTGAACTCTAAGGTTGTGACCGCACCAAATACTGAAAGTAGAAGATAAAGATGAGGTAAAATAATTCAAAAGAATCAATGGTAAAACTTAATATAGTTAAGCTCGAAGCTTCACTCAATTTAGTTCTCTCGAGGAAAAGTTGGTTGTCGAAGTAGAATGCCAAACGCTTGAACTTAAGTAGATATCAGATTTAAGCCTTTGACATTAACCATTACTTCCGACCTTTGTGCGAGCACCCTGTCTTGCTCAGGGTCGGTCCGATGTCTACCCTCCATCAGGATTTATCCTGCCGGAAGTGTCGGACCAACTCGGGTACACTTAACTCCGTCAATAGGATATGAGTTTCTGCAAAGCATCTCCAATACAACCGCATGTGAAAAACTCTTCCTATCAAAGTCATACCAGTGGCTAACTGTTATGACAACAACCGGAATCAATACCTAGGTGGTGGACTCACTGGCCCCGTGGTAGTTTCGTCTATACAAGCTGTGCAGTCCATCATTTAATCTACGCCACTATCCAATATGATAAATTAACATGCAAGCTCCCCCGGTGAGATGTAGCCGATGCTTGGCTAAGTGGGCGCTACCCATAGCCAGCCTCTCAGGACATACTCTACCGTGATAAGACTCATACCTCTAGAGTCCAATAACAACCCATAGTAATCCTACAAATCAAGGGGAGAAGGTCCCGGCTGGTTACTGAGGTATTTGTCCCGAAAGCACCCTGGCCTCCATGGACTACCTAAGTACCACTAGGAAGACTACCCTACTACCCGTAGGCTCTGAAAGACTCCTAGGTGCCGGAGAGACCATTTATAGACGACCCCCATTTTGGCGGTTACCCATACTCCCCTTATACATCCTGCGAACGACATTCAGTCGGACGGATGGCGACGACTTATACGGTGTTACGGCAGCTGCTCCAATGACCTCTTTTAACTAGCAAACGAGCAACTACATAGCCGTCTGCCTATGACCCGCCGTCCCAACGCTGGGGCCAGAGGGGGGTGTTGGCTAAACCCGCCCAAGTTCAATAGCATGTTCGGGCCATCTTTACACAGGCGTGGGGCCTCCCCGCGGAGATGCGTGTGCGCCCAAGAACATCTAAGAGCCTAAAGAATGTGAGGCAATCGACCTCTAAGTTCTCGGATGACTTTGCCGGTGAAGGTAGGGTAACTTGGACTCCTCAGTAGGGTAACTGGAGTCCATGGGCATCATGACCAAATTCCCAAGGTAGGGTAACTTTGCCCTCTTATGCCATTAACCACTCCGGAAGTCCTCCAGTTGACCACAAAAGTCATCTCGGAGGTCCGTGTAACATTCCCATAATTCTCTTGACCTTATGTGAATGTTCTCCCGAAAGGCTATCCTGCCTAATAGAGTGCCCAAGGCTACTCAACTATTCCCTAGCCTTTATCCTAGGTTTACCAGCTATGTATACATTAAATATACCAGACCATACCACCTCTAGTTACCACTTGGTATACCATTTCGGCTAAGGTGATAGTGATTGTAGCTACCTATCGTAGGGTCGTTACACTATTCTTGGCATTTCAAAAACATCAAAATTCCCCACCACTAATCCTATAGTTTATTCAAGAGACTCATATTTAGTAGTCTTTATGACTTGTACAAAGTCATACAGTATATAAAAAAAAAAATCTCAAAATCGAATAAGTTGAGCTATTAAAATACAAAAGTGATAATCTATGATTCAGTCTCATTTAGTGAAATAATCAGCTTATAAAAATTGATTTCTAGCTAATCTTTCTATATGGGTAGTATTAACTATAGGTGGTAGTTAGCCTCAAGGTATTAAAAATTGGAATTTCATTCTACTCAATGCAAGCAATAAGTTTCAAAATTGTTCAATATAAGATATAAGAGGTGAATAAGTATACTTAAGTAAATGATATTTATCTCATTATACAGTTTCTCTCAAGATCCCAATCTCTGTAGATAGCTACCTGGTTAGACTATCTTTCATATGGTAGTATTTGGGCTCTATTAGCACTATTATTGCTCTTACAATTACCATTTATTTACTCTCAACTCAATTATATACTCTAAAGTTCTTTTTCAATTGTTTACCATATTTGGCTAACTATGAATATGAAAATTGATCATTCAACATGTTATATATATCAGAAAATACTTATCTTAATATTATCAGGCTTTATTTTACTTATTTCCCTAAGAATCATCAACAGAAAAGTATATATCATAATTAAATATTATTTCCGCATTTTATAATAACTCATTTGTCTAACTGTTGATATCTTTGCTCTTGATCTCTCTCAACATTTCTTTAAACAATTCTCTTTCTCTATCACATCCTTTATAAATCATTAATTATATATATATGCATATTGCTCAATCAGTCAATACTTATAACTCAATTCTTCTAGTAGGTTTTTAACAATAATTACCAATAATTCTATAGCAGATTGCCATTAATATACTTGATTGAATAGAATTGATAATGTTTAGGAAAAGTTATATCAGAAATACTTCATAAATCTGTGCAGATTGCAAACTAGATAAAGAAAGAACTCGGGTGGACATTTGAAACCAATAATACAAGTGATATTCAAAACATAATCAGCCCAACAACTTCTAAATATCTCTAATATGCTTACATCATATAGATAGATTAAATAAGGGCTGATTTTCCATTGGTTGAGAAATAGAAAATTCAATAGTGGATGTGGATCAATATCCAATATTGATATTAATTAAGAGAAAAGGAAAGAGTATTGCAAGAGTAATAATAGTGCTAACAGAGCTCAAATACTACCATATGAAAGATAGTCTAACCAGATAGCTATCTACGGAGATTGGGATCTTGAGAGAAACTGTATAATTAGATAAATATCATTTACTTAAGTATACTTATTCACCTCTTATATCTTATATTGAACAATTTTGAAACTTATTGCTTGCATTGAGTAGAATGAAATTCCAATTTTTAATACCTTGAGGCTAACTACCACCTATAGCTAATACTACCCATATAGAAAGATTAGCTAGAAATCAATTTTATAACCTGATTATTTCACTAAATGAGACTGAATCATAGATTATCACTTTTGTATTTTAATAGCTCAACTTATTCTATTTTGAGATTTTTTTTTCATATATTGTATGACTTTGTACAAGTCATAAAGACTACTAAATATGAGTCTCTTGAATCTACTATAGGATTAGTGGTGTTGAATGTTGATGTTTTTGAAATGCCAAGAATAGTGACCCATTACGGGGGGGTGACCCATTACTGGGTGAAATCCGTTAGAGTATATCGAAGTATTCTGAGAAGATGCAGTGGATGGTTGCGATTGGTTTCTATAAATCTCAAATTTCGAGTAATTTCTTGGCATATATAACAGTTAGGCTGACATCAAGGGTTGTTCATTTGCCTGACCCCGGGGTGCTGATTCCAAATTTTGCGGTATTTCTTTCGTAGTGCCTAGTCAAGCTACTATCATAGCCAGTCAAAGGTTATCCTTACACCTATATAAAGGAAGACAATAGAGGGTTTGTGCATAGGGACCCAGATGGCAGTTAATAGGAAATGGACCTAGGTGCAAGAATGAGTTTGCGCAATACAGGTGGGTGTAGGTACCATAGATGGTGGATTGAGTAGGGTAATATCACCATGACCTCAAATTCGTTCACTGCTCAAATTTGGATTCCCAGCTGCTGCACAAGCCGTGCACTAACAATGCTGACTGTCATAGAACAGGTGATAATCTGCTACTAAATGCTCAATATTATCATCACCAAAATCTTTTAAAGGGAGCTGTGTTGATGCTGACTTATTGTTCTGAAGCGATTGGATTTCTTCAGGTCTGAAAAGCCTGATTTTACACTTCTTTCAGGTCTTGCTACCCCACCTAGGTGTCCAAGACTTTTAGGTTAACACAAAATAACCTGTTTTTTTGCCACCTAGGTCTCTTTGCGCAAACTCTCTAATAATTGCTCTAGTTGACTTAAAACACCCACTTCCCGTAAGGCACTCTTATAATCAAATTCAAGAATATTGGACATTTAGGCAGCAATAATAATTATTATAGGTACACGTTACCGTACTCTGCAGAGTTAGAGTCCCTACCAGTTATACACTAAATTTAGCGAAAGCTTGTACTCCTCCTGCATCAAAGAACTACCGTACCGGTGGTCTAGCCCACCGGACCCCCCACGCACCACAAGCCAGGGAAACCTACAGTAAATCTTGGCACAGAAGTGTAACGTATCGGATGTAGAAGCGGGTCATAACATAGCAATGGGCCACCCCATATCAACCCCCTTCTGCATTTATCAACGAACATATGCAATACCACCACACACGATGCCAAAAGTAAAGCCCCGATCAGATTCAGAATACAAAACTTGCCCGGATAAGGCTATCGAAGCACTCAACAAGCCAAACCCAATCAGTATTAGGAGTGCGGCAGGCATGTATGGGGTCTCCAAGACTACATTGGGGAATCGATTTTTTGAGAGGGCCAAGCCACGAAACCAAGCCCATGTAACACAACGGCTGCTTACTGAGGAGGAAGAGATTGAATTAGTTAAGTGGACCCAGCGATCGGATAAGATTGGAATTCCACTAAGGCTTACACACTTGCATGAAATGGTTGCTGCTTTGCTATGGAAGCAGGCCACTGGTACTACCACTATCCCCTGTCAGCACTGGATTATCAGATTTCTGGATCGGCATCCTACTATTGCCTCTTGCTTTGCTGGTCGCATTGACCAAGAGAGGGAAGTGGCAGGAAAGCCAGATGGCATTCAGAGCTTTTTTAATCGACTAGGGGAGGTTAGGAGTAGATATCACATTGCGGTGGAAGATATCTGGAATGCGGATGAGAAAGATTTTGCACTAGGAGTGTCAAAGAAAGGAAAGGTTATCTGTGGTGCTAGGCAACGCAATCCTAGGATTAGGCATCCAGGAAATAGAGAATGGGTTACTTTAATGGAGACTATTTCTGCTAATAGGAAGGGTCTTTCTCCTTTATATATCTACAAAGGAGAGGCACATACTATGGGCAACCATGACTATCAGGACAGAGATCCAGCAGCATTTACGCTCTCTAAAACTGGGTGGACAAATGATAAACTAGGGCTGCTCTGGCTGACTGTAACGACCCTATGATAGGTAGCTACAGTCACTATCGCCTTAGCCCAAATGGTATACCAAGTGGTAACCAGAGGTGGTATAATCTCGTATACTTAATATATACATAGCTGGTAAACCTAGGATAAAGCCTAGTGAATAGTTGAGTAGCCTTGAGGTACTCTGCTAAGCAGGGTAACCATTCGGAAGAACGTTCGCATAAGGTCAAGAGAATTATGGGAATGTTACACGGACCTCCGAGACTACTTTTGTGGTCTACAGGAGGGCTTCCGGGACGGTTAACGGCATAAGAGGGCAAAGTTACCCTACCTTGAGAATTTGGTCCTTATGCCCATAGATCCCAGTTACCCGACTGAGGTGTCCAAGTTACCCTACCTTCACCGGCAAAGTCATCCTAGAACTTAGAGGTCGATTGCCTCACATTCTTTGGGCTCTTAGATGTTCTTGGGCGCACACGCATCAGCGAGGGGAGGCCCCACGCCTGTGTAAGGGTGGCCCGAACATACAATTGAACTTGGGTGGGTTTAGCTAACACCCCCCTCTGGCCCCAGCGTTGGGACGCCGCGTCATAGGCAGATGGCTGCATAGTTGCTCGTTTGCTAGTAAAAAGAGGTCATTGCAGTGGCTGCCGTAACACCGTATACGTCGTCGCCGTCCGTCCGACTGAATGTCGTTTGCAGGATATATAAGGGGAATATGGGTAACCGCCAAAATAGAGGTTGCCCATATATGGTCTCTCGGGCACCTAGGAGTCTATTCTAACCTACGGGTAGTAGGTTAGTCTTCCTAGTGGTACTCAGGTAGTCTCAAAAGACCAGGGTGCTTTCGAGACAAATACCTCAGTAACCAGCCCGGACCTTCTCCCCTTGATTTGTAGCATTACTATGGGTTGTTATTGGACTCTAGAGGTATGAGTCTTATAACGGTAGAGTATGTCCCGAGAGGCTGGCTATGGGTAGCACCCACTTAGCCAACCATCAGCTACATCTCACCGGGGGAGCTTGCATGTTAATTTATCACATTGGATAGTTGCGTAGATTAAATAATGGACTGCATAGCTTGTATAGACGAAACTACCACTGTGCCAGTGAGTCCACCACCTAGGTATTAACTCCGGTTGTTGTCATAACAGTTAGCCACTGGTATGACTTCGATAGGAAGAGCTTTTCCACCTGCAGTCGTATTGGAGATGCATTGCAGAAACTCATATCCTATTGACGGAGTTAAGTGCACCCGAGTTGGTCCGACACTTCCGGCAGGATAAATCCTGATGGAGGGTAGACCTCAGACAAACCCTGAGCAGGACAGGGTACTCGCACAAGGTCGGAAGTAGTGGTGAATGTCAAAGGCTTAAATCTGATATCTACTTAAGTTTAAGCGTTTGGCATTCTACTTCAACAACCAACTTTTCCTCGAGAGAACTAAATTGAGTGAAGCTTCGAGCTT
>Ga0307509_10006478_pt1 | contig 15733 bp, 15 predicted proteins | sample 10_EM_MG_FD_202245 | JGI IMG/M metagenome (GOLD analysis project Ga0307509, IMG submission 202245) | Populus trichocarpa ectomycorrhiza microbial communities from riparian zone in the Pacific Northwest, United States - 10_EM | ecosystem: Host-associated > Plants > Roots > Unclassified | place...
AGTCGTCCGCGTCGACGCGGTAGGCCTCGCGAAACAACGCGCCGAAGGTCGCGTAGGTCGGCTCGCCGAGCGACGAGCAAACGGCGCGGCGCACGCCGGTCGCGGCGAACCGGCTGTCGGCTGCCAGCCGCGCGAGCAGTTCGGCCAGCAGGCGCGACTTGCCCGCGCCAGCCTCGCCGACCACGCTGACGACCTGGGCCTGACCGCCTTGCATGCGGTCGAATGCGGCCAGCAATTGGGCTATCGCCGCGCCGCGCCCGACCAGCGGCGCGGTGAGCCCGAGATCGGCGAGGCCGCGCGCGGAGGCCAGCTCGCTGCGCACACCGATCAGGCGATGAACGCGGACGGCCTGCGTCTTGCCGCGCAACGCGAGCTCCGCGGCCGGCGCGAACTCGAAGCGGTGCCGCACCATCGCGTGCGTCGCCTCGGACACCAGCACCGTGCCCGGCGCCGCGGCGCTGAGCAAGCGCGATGCGGTGTTCACGGTGTCGCCAGTGACCGCGTAGGCGCTGCCGGCGCCGTGGCCGAGGCTGCCCGCGACCACCGCGCCGGTATGGACCCCGATGTGCAGCGTGACCGACCGGCCGAGGCGCGGCGCCCAGGTCGCGCTGAGCGTGTCGACGTGCTGCATCATGGCCTGCGCGGCCTCGAGTGCGCGCAGCGGGTCGTCCTCGTGCGCACGCGGTGCGCCGAACACCGCCATCACCGCGTCACCGACGAACTTCTCGACGAAGCCGTCGTAGCGCGCGACGGCCTGCGCCATCGTCTCGAACAAGGCGTTCTGGAATGTGCGCAGCGTTTCCGGGTCCAGCCCCTCGGCCAGCGAGGTGAAGCCGGTCAGGTCGGCGAACACGACGGTGACCTGGCGGCGATCGGCCTCGTGATCGGCCGGCTCGGTGGTCGGGCGGGCCGGTGCGCCTTGCGCCGCGCCGCAGCGCGGACAGAACGCGAACGCCGGGTCGCAGGCGAAACCGCAGGCCGCGCAAGCACCGGCCTGCCGACGCCCGCAGCACTGGCAGAAGGAAGACATGGGCAGCACGTCGCTGCCGCAACCGGCACAGGTCGTCGTCACGTGGTCACCGCAGGTCACTGCCTCGATGCTGCGCCACTTCGCGCGCTCGCGCCATCGGTGGCGTCAGTGGCCGGAGAGGCCGGGCCTTCGGGGCGTCAGGTGCTACCTTGTGCGTCGTCAGCAGATGAGGACCGGAGTCGCTGGGTCTCGGTGCTGGCAGTCGACCGAAGGAGTGTGAGCTGAAGATCCTGCAAGGCCTCCGGACATGGGCGCGCCGCATCAAGCGCGATGCGGTGACGCTGTGGTTCGCCTGCCGCCACCCGGGCACGCCATGGCTCGCGAAGGCGCTGGGCGCGTTCGTCGTGGCCTATGCGTTGAGCCCGATCGACCTGATCCCCGACTTCGTGCCGGTGCTGGGCTATGTCGACGACTTGCTGCTGTTGCCGGGACTGATCTGGCTGGCGATCCGGCTCGTGCCGGCCGATGTGCTGGGCGAGTGCCGGCAACAGGCCGACGAGTGGATGACGCAGACCGGCGCGAGGCCGCGCAGCTGGTGGGGCCTGGCCCTGGTCGTCGGCGTGTGGGCCGGCGTCGCGTGGGCGTTCTGGGCCTGGTGGCCAGCGGCTCGCGGGTCGTCGTAGTCGAGCTCAGGGCTCGCCGCCGACGACGCCCATCTCGAGCGGCAGCTTGATGTAGAAGAGCTTGAGCTTCTCACCGGCGAGGTGCGCGAGAAAGCTCTGCGCCTCCGGGTCGGTGAGCGCGAAGCCGACCTCGACCGACACGTCGCCGGCGAGTTCGAAGAAGTGCTCTTCATGCAGCCGGCCGTGGCGGCCGAAGCCGGCGATCGCGCGAAAGGCCGAGCCGCCATGCAGGCCGAGCTTCTTGGCTTCTTCCAGCAGCCATTCGTAGGCCAGGATGCCGTGGTGGCGGCGGTTCTCCGGAACGTAGAACTTGAGGTAGACGCCTTGCATGGGGGGCTCCTTTCTCGGTATCTTGCGCCCGATGCGACGGCCCGCGCTAGGTGCGAACGAACAGCGCGTTGGCAATCAGGATGCCGATGCCGGTCAGGATCAACGAGCCAACCAAGTGCACGCTCGCGGCGCCGAGCGCCCACCAGTGCTCGTGCCGGCTGATCAGCGTGACGACCTCCACCGAGAAGGTCGAAAAGGTGGTCAGCCCGCCCATGAAGCCGGTGATCACGAGCAGCCGCCATTCGGGGGCCAGGCCGCTGTTGTGCGTGAAGAAGGCGCTCGCCACGCCGACCAGCAGGCCGCCGATCAGGTTGGCGGCGAGCGTGCCGAGCGGGATCGTCGGGAAGATCGGATTGAGCCAGCCGCCCAGCCACCAGCGCAGCAAGGCACCGAAACCGGCACCGCCGAAAACCGCAACGATAGGAAAGCCGCTCATGTCGCTCCTTGGTCAAACTGGCCGGAGCGACCGGCGTGGCAGCGATGCGCAAGCAGCGCGTCGGCAATGCCTACGCCGGTCCGTCCGGACCGCTGGTAGGCATCATCAGCCCGTGAGGGCGGTTACGGGAGGAATGCCATCTCCGTGGCGGGCGAGTATATCGATCGATGTCGGGGCCGGCAACGCAGCGGCGCAACCACGAACGCTGCAGGCCCGGCTCATGACGCTGGCCCCGCCAGTTGCCCCTTGAGATATCGCAGGAAGGCCTGTGCCGCGTGCGACAGCGTGCGGCCCGTGAGCGTCTGCACCTCGATGTTGCGCAGGTCGAGCCCGCGGTCGCGCAGCGCGACCCAGGCCACTTCGCCGCGTTCGACCTGGTAGCGGACCGAGATCTCGCCGGCGATGGTCACGCCGTCCGGGTGGTGGCGCAAAAAACCGAACAGACTGCTGACGTAGTTGCTGGTCAGCACCGGCTCGAAGTTCAGGCGCTGGCGGCTGCAGGCAATGTCGAACAGCTGGCGCACGGTGGCGTCGGGCTCGGGCAGCGCAATGGGGTAGGCCAGCAGTTGCGACAGGCTGATCTGCTTGAAGCGCGTGAGCGGATGGCCCGGCCGCATCACGGCCACGACCGGTGACGGTTGCGCGTGTTCGACCTGAATGCCGCTCTCGGGCGTGCGGCTCATCGTGATGCCAATGTCGGCGTCGCCGTGCAGCACGCGGCGCGTGCACTCGGCCGGTGGATGGATGGCCAGGTGGAACTGGATGCCCGGGTGCTGCCCCACGAAGTCGCTGGTCAGCCGCGGGAGGAACTCCATCGCGAAGCCCTCGGTCGCGGCAACGCGCACGCGCCCGCGCTGCATGCCTTGCAGCGCCTGGATGTCATGGACCACGCGCTCCGAATCGTGGGCCGACTTCAGCGCGTGGACCGCGAGCACCTCGCCGGCGGCGCTCGGGACCATGCCGCGCGCGTGGCGGTCGAACAGCTGCGCGCCGAGCAAGTCTTCGAGCTGCGTGATGGCCCGGCTGATGGCCGAGCCGGCGACGTTCAGGCGCTGCGAGGCCGCGCGGATCGAGCCGCTGCGCACGACCTCTAGGAAGTAGCGCAGCGCGGTGTCCTGCAACTGGCGGGCGATGAGTGGTGGGGCAGACATGGGGCGTGATGAGCGTTGCCAGTTCGGCAATGGATGCATCGATATTCTGTAGCAGATGAAACGCTCATTCGGTCCTGTTCTTGCTCAAACTCCGCAACGTTCGATCCTGGCGTGACGAAGGAGTGCTGCATGAGAGATCTGTCCACCACTGCGGTGCGTTGTGTTCTGGTCTGGGGCATGGCCGCCGGCATGACAGCGGCGCACGCCGGCAAGGCCAACGACACGCTGGTCTACGCCTCGGACAACGAGGTCGAGAACGTCAGCCCATACCACAACAACATGCGCGAAGGCGTGATCCTGGCCAACATGGCCTGGGACACGCTGGTCTACCGCGACCAGAAGACCGGCGAGTACAAGCCGCAACTTGCGACTGCGTGGAAGTGGGAGTCGCCGACCGCGCTGCTGCTCACGCTGCGCCAGGGCGTTACCTTCCACAACGGCGACAAGTTCAGCGCCGACGACGTGGTCTACACCTTCAACGTCGTGACCGCGCCCGAGGCGAAGATCGCGACGCGCCAGAACACCGACTGGATCAAGAACGCCGAGAAGCTCGGTGAGTACCAGGTGCGCCTCAACCTGAAGACGCCGTTCCCGGCCGCGCTCGAATACCTCGCCGGCCCGACGCCGATCTACCCCGCTGCCTACTTCAAGAAGGTCGGCATCGAGGGCTTCAGCAAGGCACCCGTTGGCACCGGCCCATACAAGATCACCGCGGTCGTGCCGGGGCAGGGCGTGACGATGGTGAAGAACCCAAGCTACTTCAAGGACAGCCCGCTGGGCCAGCCGCGCATCGGCACGATCAAGTTCGCCGTGGTGCGCGACCCGGAAGCCCGCGCCGCGCAACTGATGACCGGCGCCGTCGACTGGATCTGGCGCGTGCCGGCCGACCAGGCCGAGTCGCTGAAGGCCTCGCCCAACATGAGCGTGCTGAGCGGCGAGACCATGCGCGTCGGCTTCGTCTCGATCAACAACAACGGCACGTCGCCCGAATCCCTGCCGTTCAAGGATGCGCGCGTGCGCCAGGCGGTGAACTACGCGATCAACCGCAAGGCACTCGCCGACAGCCTGGTGCGCGGCGGCAGCCAGGCCGTCTACGCGCCGTGCTTCCGTACCCAGTTCGGCTGCGACACGGCCAAGGTGACGAGCTACGACTACAACCCTGCGAAGGCCAAGGCCCTGCTGGCCGAGGCCGGCTACGCGAACGGCTTCGACACCGACCTGTGGGCCTACCGCGAGCGCGACTACGCCGAGGCCATCATCGGCGACCTGCGCAAGGTCGGCATCCGAGCGCGCCTGCATTTCGTGCAGTACCCGGCGCTGCGCACCGAATTGCGCTCGGGCCGCGCACCGTTGGCGTTCCAGGCCTGGGGCTCGTATGGCGTGAACGACGCCTCGGCCTTCGCCGGCAACTTCTTCAAGGGCGGGCCGGACGACACCGCCAAAGACCCGCAGGTCATCGCGCTGCTTCAAACGGCCGACGCCAGCGTCGACAAGGCCGAGCGCAAGACCAAGTACGCGCAGGCGCTGCAGCGCATCTCGACGCAGGCGATGTGGGCTCCGCTGTTCTCGTACTCGACCAACTACGCGTTCACCTCCGACCTGAAGTTCGAGGCCCAGCCCGACGAGCTGCCGCGCTTCTTCCAGGCGAGCTGGAAGTAAACACGGTGCTGAGCTACGTCTTCCGCCGCTTGCTCGTGGGCCTGAGCGTGATGCTCACGGTGGCTGTCATCAGCTTCATGCTGCTGCACTTGTCGGGCGACCTGGCGACCGCGATCGCTGGCCCTGAATCGAGCGCGGCCGATGTCGAGAAGGTGCGCGTGCAGTACGGGCTGGACCGCCCGATGATCACGCAGTTCACCGACTGGCTGGGCTCGGCGGTGCGGCTCGACTTCGGGCGCTCGTTCTACTTCCAGAACACCGTGATGGAACTCGTCGGCGAGCGCCTGCCGGTCACGCTCAAGCTCGGCGGCGTCGCGCTGCTGCTGGCGGTGATCGTGGCCATTCCGCTCGGCGTGCTGGCCGCGATCTACCGCGACAGCTGGGTCGATCGGCTCTCGCTGCTGGTCGCGGTGGTCGGGCAGGCGATGCCCAACTTCTGGTTCGCGCTGAGCCTGATCCTGCTGTTCGCGGTCGGCCTCAAGTGGCTGCCGGTGGCCGGCAACACGAGTTGGCAGCACTTCATCTTGCCGGCGGTCGCGCTCGGCTACTACGCGATGCCCTCGCTGATGCGGCTCACGCGCGCCGGCATGCTGGACGTGCTCGGCTCCGACTACATCCGCACCGCGCGCGCCAAGGGCCTGAGCCCGGCGCGCGTCGTGTTCAAGCACGCGCTGCGCAACGCGATCATCCCGGTGATGGCGCTGGCTGCCGTCGAACTCGGCTTCATGCTCGGCGGCTCGGTCGTGATCGAGTCGGTCTATTCGCTGCAGGGCCTGGGCCAGCTCGCGTGGGACTCGATCTCGCGCAACGACTATCCCGTCGTGCAGGCGGTGGTGCTGATCATTGCGGTGTTCTACATCGGCCTGACCTTCGTTGCCGACGTGCTCAACGCCGCGCTCGACCCGCGCATGCGCACTCGCTAAGGCCGCACGATGTCGTCCACATCTCTTTCATTGCCTTTGCCGAGCGTGCCTGCGTGGCGCCGCGGCTTGCGGCGCAGCCTCGGTCATCGTGGTCTTGTGATCGGCAGCGTGATCCTGGCGCTGATCGCGTTGGCTGCGCTGTTCGCGCCCTGGCTCGCGCCGCACGACCCGTATGCGCAAGAGGTCACACAGCGCCTGATCCCGCCGGCCTGGTACGCCAAGGGCAGTTGGGAGCATCTGCTCGGCACCGACAAGCTCGGCCGCGATTACCTCAGCCGCCTGCTCTTTGGCGCCCGCGTGTCGCTGTTCATCGGCCTCGCGACGGCGCTGATCTCGGGCCTGATCGGCACGACGATGGGCGTGCTCGCCGGCTACTACGGCGGCCGCGTCGACGCGGTCGTCAGCTACATCGTCACGACGCGGCTGGCGATGCCGGTTGTGCTGGTCGCGCTCGCGACGGCCTCGCTGGTCGGCGGCTCGCTGAAGGTCGTGATCGTGCTGCTCGGGGTCTTGCTGTGGGATCGCTTCGCGATCGTCACGCGCTCTGCCACGCAGCAGCTGCGCGACGCCGAGTTCATCGCCGCGGCCAAGTCGCTCGGTGCGTCCACGCCTTACATCCTGCTGCGCGAACTGCTGCCCAACCTGATGAGTGCGCTGACCGTGGTCGCCACACTCGAGATGGCGCACGCGATCCTGCTCGAGGCGACGCTGTCGTTCCTCGGCCTGGGCGTGCAGCCACCAACGCCGTCGTGGGGCTTGATGGTTGCCGAGGGCAAGGCCTACATGTTCTTCCAGCCCTGGGTCATCGTGATCCCCGGTGTGGTGCTGGCCGTGCTGGTCCTGGGCATCAACCTCGTTGGCGACGGCCTGCGCGACGTGTCTGCGCCGGATGGCCGCAATTGAAGGGGCCGCGATGAGTGTGCTGTTGGATGTCAAGAACCTGCGGGTGGACCTGCCGACCGAACGCGGCATGCTGCACGCGGTGCGCGGCATCGACTTCCAGGTGCGGCGCGGCGAGATGCTGTGCCTGGTCGGCGAGTCGGGCTGTGGCAAGTCGATGACCTCGCTGGCGTTGATGGGCCTGCTGCCGCGCAAGGCGCAGCGCAGTGCCGAGCACATCCGCTTCGACGGCGTCGACATGCAAGGCCTGCCCGAGCGAGAGATGAATGCGCTGCGCGGCAGCCGCATGGCCATGATCTTCCAGGAGCCGATGACCTCGCTGAACCCGTCGTACACGCTGGGCGACCAGCTGTGCGAGGCCTTGCGGGCGCATCGCAATGTGAGCGCAGCACAGGCGCGCGAGCGGGCCGTTTATCTGCTCGAACGCGCCGGCGTGCCGCAGGCTGCGGATCGCCTGCGCCAGTACCCGCACCAGCTCTCCGGCGGCTTGCGCCAGCGCGTGATGATCGCGATGGCGCTGATGTGCGGGCCTGACCTCATCATTGCCGACGAGCCGACCACGGCGCTCGACGTGACCATCCAGGCGCAGATCCTGCGGTTGATCCGCGAGCTGCAGCGCGAGTTCGGCACCGCCGTCGTCTTCATCACGCACGACCTCGGCGTGGTTGCGCGCATCGCCGACCGCGTCGCGGTGATGTATGCCGGCGAGATTGTCGAGACCGCGCCGGTCGCCGAGCTGTTCGCGCGCCCGTCGCACCCGTACACGCGCGGGCTGCTGAGCTGCATCCCGGTGCGCGGCAAGACGCTGCCGGGCAGTCGGCTGCAATCCATTCCCGGCGTCGTGCCCAGCCTGATCGGGCCGGTGTCGGGTTGCGCGTTCGCGAACCGTTGCACCGAGGTTCGCGAGGCCTGTGCACAGACGCCGCCGCAGGTGTGGATCGATGAGCAGCACGCGGTCCGCTGCGTGATTGCGCAGCCGTCGCACATGTTCTCGGAGGCCGCTGTATGACCACGGCGGACTACGCGCTGGAGCTGTGCGCGTTGAGCCGAAGCTTCGCGTTGAAGCGCGGCCTGTTCCGCGCGCCGGGTGAGATCAAGGCGGTCGACAACGTGACGCTGCGCATTGCCAAGGGCGAGACGCTGGGCCTGGTGGGCGAGTCCGGCTGCGGCAAAAGCACGCTCGCCAAGATGCTGCTGGGCCTGCTCGCGCCGAGCTCGGGCAATGTGCTGCTGCACGGCCAGGAAATCGACCCGCGCCAGCGCCGCGCCCACGCGCGCCAGATCCAGCCGATCTTCCAGGACCCGTACTCGTCGCTGAACCCGCGCCGCACCGTGGCCGACATCGTCGGCGTGCCGCTGCGCATTCACCAGGTGGGCTCGCGCGCCGAGCAGCAACGCACGGTGCGCGAGACGCTCGACCTCGTCGGCATGCCCGAACGCACGCACCAGCAGTACCCGAACCAGCTCTCGGGCGGGCAGCGCCAGCGCGTCGCGATCGCACGCGCGCTGGTGCTGCGCCCCGACATCCTGGTCTGCGACGAACCGACCTCGGCGCTCGATGTGTCAGTGCAGGCGCAGATCCTGAACCTGCTGATGGACCTGAAGGCCGAGTTCGGGCTGACCTATTTCTTCATCAGCCACGACCTCGGCGTGGTCGAGCACTTGGTCGACCGCGTGGCGGTGATGCACCGCGGCGCGATCGTCGAGCTGGGCACGCGTGAGCAGATCTTCGCGCGGCCCGAACACCCCTACACCCGCGCGCTGCTGGCTTCGGCCTTGTCGCCCGAGCCCGGCCTCGGGATCCCCGAAATCCATGTTCCCGAAGGAATCGCTGCATGAGCCGTCAGCAAGCCATTGCCCAGACCCTCGCCTGCTTCGACGACGGGCGCTTCCAGCAGGTGCTGGCGCGCCGCGTCGCGATGCACACCGAAAGCCAGGACGAAGCCAGCGGCCCCGCGTTGCACGCCTACCTCAGTGACGAGATCGCGCCGACCCTCGAGCGCCTGGGCTTCAGCTGCCGCATCGTCGCAAACCCGGTGACGCCGCGCTGCCCGTTCCTGCTCGCAGAGCGCATCGAGCCCGGCGCCGCGTTCACGCTGCTGAGCTATGGACACGGCGACGTGGTGCGCGGCTACGACGCGCAGTGGCGCGAGGGCCTGAGCCCGTGGGAGATCGTCGTCGACGGCAATCGTTGGTATGGGCGCGGCACGGCCGACAACAAGGGCCAGCACACGATCAACCTGATGGCGCTCGAGCAGGTGCTCGCGGTGCGCGGTGGCCAACTCGGCTACAACGTCAAGATCATTCTCGAGATGGGCGAAGAGGCCGGCTCGCCCGGCCTGAACGAGGTCTGCGCACAGCATCGCGAGCTGCTCGCGGCCGACTTGTTCCTCGCGTCCGACGGCCCGCGCGTCACGGCCTCGCGTGCGACGATGTTCCTCGGCTCGCGCGGCGTGTTCAATTTCGATTTGCACGTGAAGCTGCGTGACGGCGGCCACCACTCGGGCAACTGGGGCGGGCTGCTGCGCAACCCCGGCATCCGCCTTGCGCATGCGATCGCGAGCCTGATCGATGCGCGTGGGCGCATCCTCGTGCCGGGCCTGTTGCCGACCGAGCTGCCGGCGAGCGTGCGCGCGGCATTGAAGGACATCGAAGTCGGCGGCGGCCCCGGCGACCCCGAGATCGACCCCGGTTGGGGCGAGCCCAGCCTGAGCCCGACCGAGCGCGTGATCGGCTGGAACAGCCTGGAGGTGCTGGCCTTCACGACCGGCAACCCCGCGATGCCGGTGCACGCGATACCCGCCGAGGCGCGCGTGCATTGCCACATGCGCTTCGTCGTCGGCAGCGACGTGGCGAACTTCCTCACGCACATCCGCGCGCACCTCGATGCCCAAGGCTTCGACGACGTCGAACTGCGCCCGACCGACATGCACATGGCCGCCACACGCCTCGACCCCGACGACGCCTGGGTGCGCTGGGGCCTGGCCTCGATGGAACGCAGCACCGGCAAGCGGCCCGCGCTGCTGCCCAACCTCGGCGGTTCGCTGCCGAACGACGTGTTCGCCGAGACGCTGGGCCTGCCGACGCTGTGGGTGCCGCATTCGTATGCCGCCTGTTCGCAGCACGCGCCGAACGAGCACATCCTCGCCGACCTGACGCGCGAGTCGCTGCACATCATGGCCGGCCTGTTCTGGGACCTGGCCGAGGAAGGGCCGGCGGTGATGGAGGAGCGCGAATGAACGGGTCGACCAATGCTGCACTGGAGTGGCTGGCGAACCAACGTTCCGCGATGCAGGCGGCGCTGGCCACTCTGGTCGACATCGACTCCAACAGCCACGACAAGGCCGGCACCGACCGCGTCGCGCGGGCCATGCTGGGCTGGTTGCGCGACGCCGACGTCGAGGGCGAACACCGGGCCGATCCCGACGACGGTGACGCGTTGCTGGTGCGCCTGCGCGGCGCGGTGCCCACTGCCGCGCCGGTGCTGCTGATGGGTCATCGCGACACGGTGTTCCCGACCGGTACCGTGGCGCAACGGCCGTGGCGTGTCGACGGCGACCGCGCTTATGGGCCTGGCGTCTCGGACATGAAGTCGGGCCTGGTGCTGCAATGCTTCGTGTTGATGGCGCTGAAGCGGCTGCCGCTGTTGCCGTTCCCGGTGCTGGGCTTGTTCACTGCCGACGAAGAGATCGGCTCGCAGCGCGGCCGCATCGCGATCGAGGCGCACGCCCGTGGCGCGCGCGCGGCCTTCAACGCCGAGCCGGGCCGCGTCAGCGGCAACCTCGTCACTTCGCGCAAGGGCGGCGCGACCTTCGCGATCGACGTGACCGGCCGCGCCGCGCACTCCGGCGTCAACCATGCCGATGGCGCGAGTGCGATCGAAACCCTGGCGCGCAAGGTGCAGGCCCTGCATGCGCTGACCGACTATGCGTCCGGCATCACCGCCAACGTCGGGCTCATCAGCGGCGGCATGTCGACCAACACCGTCGCATCATCGGCGCAGGCCAGGCTCGATGTGCGCTTCTGTTCGTTGCAGCAGCGTGAGTTCATCTTCGAGCGCGTCAAGGCCATCGTCGACGCGCCCGGCGTCCCAGGGACCGAAGCCCGCCTCACGCAGACCTCGGAGTTCCTGCCGCTGGAGCCGCAGTGGAGCGAGGGCTTGTTGCGGCGTTACCAGGCGAGTGCCGCGCAGATCGGCTTCGAGGTGGATGGCGAGTTCACCGGCGGATGCTCGGACGCCGGGTTCACGGCGTCGCTGGGTATCCCGACGCTGTGCGGCGTCGGCCCGGTCGGGGGCAAGGCGCACACCGACGGCGAGTACTGCTGCCTGGAGACGCTGGTGCCGCGCGCGCAGGCATTGGTCGGAACCATCCTGAGCCTCGCGGGCTGAAGCGCGCCTGGCCGCCCGGTCACCGGGCCATGACCGGACGTTCAAGATTCCAGTTCGGTAGGCAGCGCACGACCCGAAGCTGTCGGCTATGGTCTTGAATTGCGCGTCCGAAAGCGGACGTTGACGGCGTGTTGGCGCCGCAGGCACCCCGCGTGCCTAGCCCGGATATTTCACCTACCCCCGTAGAAGCGAGGACGGCATTGCCCTTTGGATGCCCGTTTATCGAGGTGTCGAATCTTGATGAGCGAGCGGGCAATGCCGAAGCCAAACTGTACCGAAGAAGTTGAGGTTGGGACGATCGAGTTCGGACGTCTTGGCCGACGTGTGGTGGAGGGCCGCTTCGACGGCGGCAGCATGACCAGCGACGGCGGGGTGCTGCTGCTGGGCGAGGTCGATCGCAAGCTCGGGCTGATCGAGGCGGCCTCGCGCTGCATCGCCGACCCGCGCAGCCCGCTGCTCATCAAGCACGCCGTACGCGACATGCTGCGCCAGCGCGTGTACGGTCTGGCGCTGGGCTGGGAGGACTTGAACGACCACGGCGCGCTGCGCCAGGACGTGGCCATGCAAACCGCCGTGGGCGTAGACCGCGAGGTGGCCAGCGCACCCACGCTGTGCCGGCTGGAGAAGTGGGCCGACCGCGCCACCGCGTGGCGCTTGCACCAGGTGCTGGTCGAGCAGTTCATCGCCAGCTTCAAGACTGCGCCCGAGGAGCTGGTGCTGGACTTCGACGCCACCGACAACCCGCTGCATGGCCAGCAGGAAGGCCGCTTCTTCCACGGCTACTACGACAGCTACTGCTACCTGCCGCTGTACGTGTTCTGCGGCCAGCAACTGCTGTGCGCCTACCTGCGGCCCAGTTGCATCGATGGTGCGCGACACGCTGCGGCGATCCTCAAGCTGCTGGTGCGTCGGCTGCGCCAAGAGTGGCCCGAGGTGCGCATCATCTTCCGCGGCGACTCGGGGTTCTGCCGGGCGCGCATCATCAACTGGTGCGAGCGCGCGGGCGTGCACTACATCGTCGGCCTGGCGCGCAACGCTCGGCTGGAGGCGCAGGTCGAGTACGCACAACTGGCGATGAAGGACCAGTACGAGCGGACCGGGCTCAAGCAACGCCTGGTGGACGAGTTCAGCTACGCCGCGCAGAGTTGGCCGCACGAGCGGCGCGTCATCACGCGGCTGGAGTGGGGGGCGCAGGGCTGCAACCCGCGCTTCATTGTCACGAACCTCAAGGGCCAAGCGCAGGCGCTGTACGACGAGCTGTACTGCCAGCGCGGCGAGGCCGAGAACCGGATCAAGGAGGCACAGGTCGGCCTGTTCGCCACCCGCACGAGTTGCCACGTCCTGCGCAGCAACCAGTTGCGCATCCTGCTGGCCGCACTCGGCTACGTGCTCATCGAGCGCTTGCGGGCGCTGGCCTTGCAAGGCACGGTGCTGGCGTCGGCCCAGGTGGACACCTTGCGCATCAAGCTGCTCAAGGTGGCTGCGGTCGTCACGCGCAACACGCGGCGCATCCGGCTTGTATCTGGCCTCGCACTGGCCCAGCGCGGAGATCTTCGCCCACGCGATGAGCCAGCTGCGCTCACCCTGAACTTCATACAGCGCATGGCCCGCGCGATGACACAAAAATGGCCCGCAACCCAAGCCGGGGTAGGGGTTCTTGCGCGCGGATCACCACGCACTCCACCTCCCAGCTCATGCAATGCCCGCCACAGCACTCGTCGAGCCCTGAAACCGCCCACAACACGGCCTTCGACTCGTACAGTGGTCGCTGCGTGAAATATCCGGGCTAGTCCAGCGATCAGTAAAGTCAGGCAGTGAGGGAGAGCCCATCCAATGGCATCAGTAACAGTCGACCCCAAGAACGTCCACGAGTTCGCCGATGAACAGAGCTTCTACGATTGGCTCGCCCGGCACCACGACAAAGAGAACGAGGTCTGGATCAAGATCCACAAGGTGAGTTCGGGACTGGCTTCAGTGACACCGAAACAAGCCATCGACGTGGCGCTCTGCTGGGGCTGGATCGATGGCTTGCGAAAGGGATTGGATAACACGAGTTATCTGCAGCGCTATACGCGACGGCGCAGCAAGAGTGTGTGGAGCAAGATCAACGTCGGCAACGTGGCCCGGCTGATCCAAGAGGGCCGGATGACTGAGCACGGGCTCGAGGAAGTGGAGGCAGCCAAGGCGGACGGTCGCTGGGACCGTGCCTATGGCAGCGGCAAGGAGATGAAGATCCCTGACGACCTCCAGGCGGCCATCGACGCCGACCCCAAGGCCAGGAAGATGCTGACGAGCCTCAGCGAGCAGAACCGCTTTGCGCTCGCCTTTCGCGTCCACAACATGAAGACAGCGGCGGGACGCCAGAAGAAGATCGAGGCCTTGGTCGACATGCTCAAACGCGGCGAGACGATCCACCCGCAGAGAAAGAAGTAGGGTGGGGACCGCATCGCTCGCCCACTGACTCGGAGGGCCCAAAGGGCTGCTCCAAAGCGGCGATTGCAGGTGCCTGCTCCTGGCCGCGAGCGGCCTGGGCCATACACGCGGTGCGCAGGCAGCGCACTCCCGAGGTACGCGCTCCGCGCTTCCATTGACGCAGGGTCCGAGTAACCAGCCTGCTGCTCCATAGCGCTACGTTGCAGCGATGCGAACGCCGCAGACCGCGCGCGCGTCCGTTGCAGCGTCCGGTCGTCCCGAGCGAGCTTGGACGTCTTGGTGCGCCATTCCCCAGCGACGGATCGCTTCGGCCACCGGCAGAAGCGACTGGCCGTGCGGTGTCAGCGCGTAGATCACCGGCGCGGGCACCGGACCGCGCGCCTTGCGCTGGACCAGTCCGTCGGCCTGCATTTCGCGTAGCTGCTGCGCCAGCACCTTGGCGCTCATCTCGGGGAGGCTGCGGCGTAGCGCGGCGAAATGCATCGGACCATCGCTGAGCCGGTACACGATGAACAACTTCCAGCGCCCGCCCATCGCGGCGAGCGCGGCAGTGAGGGCGCACCCGGACACTGCGTTGACGCGGGCGCCTGCCGGACGGTTACCTGCAGGTGCCTTCTTGGTGGTCGAGACCGCGCTGGATACAGTCACTTCCATGTCTTGGATCCTTACTCTGTGCGCTGCGCGCATCGCCGTCGTTGTCATGGCCGCTGCGGGTGTCGCATCTTGCGCAGATGCCTCGCTGCAACCGAGCCACGGCCATGATAGGGCGCGCACGATCGCTCAGGCGCCGGCTGGCACGCCGCACGATTTCGACTTCGAGCACGGCCGCTGGCACACGTCGCTGCGAAGGCTCCTGCAGCCCTTGAGCGGCTCGCAACAATGGGCCGACTACACGGGCACCACCACCGTCCATCCTTTGCTGGGCGGTCGCGCGAACCTCGTGGAGCTCGAGGTCGCTGGCCCGCTTGGCCGCATCGATGGCGTTTCGTTGCGCCTGTTCGACACGCAGGGCCAGCGCTGGACCTTGAACTACTCCAGCGTGACGAGCGGAACGCTCGAACTGCCGATGAGCGGTGGGTTCGACGGCGGCCGGCACGGCGTCTTCTACAGCGAAGACACGTTCAAGGGAAAACCGATCCTGGTTCGATTCGTCATCGATGTTCTGGATGCCGATCACTGCCGTTTCGAGCAGGCATTTTCCGACGATGGGGGCACCACCTGGGAAGTCAACTGGATCGCTTCCGACACGCGGCTGCCTTGATGACCTGAAGACATCGACGTGCCGTCGGCCTGGCGGACTCGCAGACATGGCCCCGATCAGCGACGGTCGCCTCAAGCGACCGAGCGCGATCTCGCCATCAGCCGTTGCGAAATAGAAAGCTGTACGCGTTGAGCGCCGGTACGCCGCCGAGGTGGGCGTACAGCACCTTGGAGCCGGCCGGGAACTCGCCCTGGCGCACCATGTCGATCATGCCGTGCATGGACTTGCCCTCGTAGACCGGGTCGGTGAGCATGCCTTCCTGGCGCGCACACAGGCGGATCGCCTCGAGCGTGCCGGGGTTGGGCAAGCCGTACTCGGGGCCGCCGTAGCGCGTGTCGAGCACCACGTCGACGTCGGTGATCTCGCGGCCGAGTTCGACCAGCTTGGCGGTGTTCTGCGCGATGCGCAGGATCTGCGCTTTGGTCTGCGCCGGCTTGGCCGAGGCATCGATGCCGATCACGCGATCGGCGCGGCCGTCGGCGGCGAAGCCGACCACCATGCCGGCCTGCGTGCTGCCGGTGACCGAGCACACGACGACGTAGTCGAACTTGAAGCCGAGCTCGGCCTCTTGTGCGCGCACCTCTTCGGCAAAGCCGA
>Ga0307509_10006479_pt1 | contig 15730 bp, 15 predicted proteins | sample 10_EM_MG_FD_202245 | JGI IMG/M metagenome (GOLD analysis project Ga0307509, IMG submission 202245) | Populus trichocarpa ectomycorrhiza microbial communities from riparian zone in the Pacific Northwest, United States - 10_EM | ecosystem: Host-associated > Plants > Roots > Unclassified | place...
AACGAGCCCGGGCGGAAGCACCCAGAACTGGAGTTTACGTTATAAGCGCCTGGAACGTCCGGGGGACGGGGCGAACAGGATGCAACAGGGCGCAGGGCAGTTTTTTTGCTGATGAACAAAGCAGCAACCACTTGAGAAGTTCCCGTACAATCAGCACGGGGGACCAGGCTCGGCATAATCGATGTCCTGAGAGGGCAAAACGGGCCCACTGTGTTGGCAAGACCTCGAAAAGAAGGAGATAGTGCAATACCATCCTCCCAGAGCCAAGCCGTGATGGACGGTGGTCGTAGTCAGGATGGTGAAGAAGTAGTTGTGGATGCCAGCCAGGTAGTTGTGGGTACCAGCCATGAAAGTGGAGAAGCGGTAGGGTGCTAGCCGATCAGACCGTAGGAGGAGGAAGAGAAAGAGGGGTAGACCCAACTCTGTGCTGTAGAAACTATCGGAAAATGTGTTCGTATCATGACTAGGCAGCCTCTTAAAGAGAAAGAGAATAGAGAAATTGACCGCGGCCTGTTGAAGTGTTTTCTCTTACTGCAAACCATGTACCCGGCCGTCTGTAACATGGGCGGTGAGGAGAGTGTTGCCGACCGTGCAAATACTCTAAAGGAGGCAGAGCAAAAGCGGGGTAGGAAGAGTAAACATCATCAAAAGAAGACGAAATCCATCAACCCAGAGTGAAGAAAGCCCAAAGGGATAAACCTAAGAGCAGGAGAAGATGAGGTGAGATGCACTCCACCCCATAGGGCAAACTCATAGTGGGGGTAGAGTTGGGAAAAGTGGTGATAATCTCATAGTATTGAGATTTCAATCGCCGGGTGTGTAGAGGAGACAGAGGGTAATGAGAGCTATAGGCTACCCAACCTCTTTTGAAATCTCAAATGAATTAAAATTCTCTGAGGAGTAGTACACAGTTGAACTTTCAAACTCCACCAAGACACAGTTTTCTCACCAAAAATGACAGTCTTGATGCAATTTTCAGGAAATTTTTATTTCTCTACACTACTCCTCCCCAGGGAATTTAAATTCATTTGAGTTTTAATGGAAGTCCAGTAGCCTAGATCTTTTCTGAACATTCTATAAAGTTATCTTATTTTTAATCCAGATATTGGTGGTGGAATAAGTGGGTGAAATTGGCTGTTTTTGGTGTAAAACCCCACTTGTGCACTCACTTTTTTCTTTTTTTTAATAAACTTTTTGCATTTCTGCCACTCATGCTACTCTAAAGCGTATAGTCCTATACAAAGACTGAACTACAGGCATCTTTCTCTTTTCAGTTTCTAAAACAAAAGATAATTCTCCAAGATCAAAAAACCACTATGACGTGGAAAACCCCTGACACTATCCTCAAAACCTAAACCCTGGGCCCATCCCACTACCACCACCGTAGTCAACCCCACCTCCTCCGGCCTTCCCCTTCCCCTTCTCCTTCTTACTTTCCACCTCCTCCATCCGCTTTAACATAACCGCCATCATAGACCCCAATACATCGACGTAACCGCCTATGGCCTTAAGCCCAGCAACCGCTACACTCACCCTCTTCCCAACCTCTTCTACCTCCTCCTGCCTCAAACCCGACAACCCATCCCCAACATTCTTCCCCAGAGGTGCCACACCAACCACTCCCGTCAACCTCCTCACCTCTTCCCTCATATCCTTCATCAACCCCACCACACTCTTCCCTCCACCAGCCACCGCCTCCTTCACCTCATCCACCGCCTTTCGCCAAGCTGGACCTTTCCTCACCGGGGCCACCACCACATACCTCCTAACCGAGCACCACACTCCACCAACCCAAAGGCCAGTGCAGCACAACTGCCCAGCTACATTCCCTCCTCTTATCCTGACTACCACAGTGGACGCTAACGAGCCCCTCTCCTTCCTCTTCTGGAGCTCACCCTCGGGAACCAACCACTTGGCACCCTCACAAAACTCTACCCTGGCCTCCATCAGCCCAGCCTGCACTCCACCAATCCCACTCTCCCACCTTATACCACCCATCTTCACCGCCACTGGCAACCTCAAATTCCTCCTCTTTTCAGGGTCTATCGGGCCTCCCACCTCCATCTTCCTCCTCTTACCACCCTCCACCACCTGGGCCAACATCCCCTCCAAACTTCCCTCCCGGAAATTTACAACTCTCCTAGACTCACCCCTTGGGCAAGCCTCTTCATCCAGTGATGGCGACCTCTGGCTCAAGAAGCCCTCCCGAACTCCTCCTCCTTCAACTTCACTAACTCAAGCCTCACGTGCTTGAGCTCCTTCCTTAGTCTGTTGTTATTGTCCACAATCTCCTTGATCTTGGACTCCGTCAGTCGATTAACGTCCTAGTGTTCAGTTGTCGCAACACTGAAAAGCCTCTTGGAAGCCTTGGACATCGGGGTGGATCGGTTGGTAATTGGTCAAAAACTAAAATTGTAGCTTGTGTGACAAGTAATAATTTCAACGACTGGCATTGTAACGGTAACAGGGCATGCGTGCACTCACTTTTTCGGTGGCACTTGTACTTTGTTCTTGCGCCCTCGTTCTCAATCAATGCCCAAATTCTTCCAACGTTTTACGATACGCTGAACAGAGCTCTTTCCATAGCCTATTTGTTATTTGTTGCTGAACCTGACAATAGGTGTAGCCTTGCTTGTGTAGCTCGATCGCTCGAAATCGCTCCTCTTCAGTCGCTTCATGGTGCTTTCCAGTATCTTTTCTGATCGGCATGTTCGGTGGTTGTAGTCGGAGTCTCTCAATCGTGAGATGGGTCAAGTTACGATGACGTTATAATGCCGTAGCAACTATTACATAATATTCTGCAGAAATTATTCCACGATTGTCCCACAACTTTCTTACCGCGAGTGTACACCTGTAGTTTGAGCGTAGGTGGTTGGGGGGAGGAAGGAAGGGGAAATACTTGTTGCAATAGTTTGATACAGCACGATACAATGTAATACACGCTTATCCAATCAGTCGGTCAGTCAGTCAGTTGGTCATTCAGTTGACCAAAATCTTTCATATCCCCATCACGTACCGGTATTACGGTGATAATATGACCAACCGGAGGTTAGGTTACACCACCTCCCTAGCCACTTACCTACCCCGGCCCCCCGCCACCACAATCCGAATACAAGACTATGCCATACTCGGTAGATTCTAACATCCTCCATAACACCACTATCACGAAGAGGGTTCTTTAAGCGTGATATAATACCGGCATGTAACCAAAACACGGTAGATACCATCACCAGTACACTATCCTGACCTCCGTGCCATAACTACCTACCTGCCAGGATACTTTAATAACAAATAATCTAAACCCAGGCAAAAGTGTCAAGAACAATCTCCCGACTCCCCATTCTATTCCATTCCACTCCCTTCCCGTAGCTTACGTACTAGTATTCCGGAAAGAACAAACTGGAAAGATATTGCGAGTAGTGCAATGCACAGAGCAAGTCCAAAGTACCACATCTGCAACGGGGTCCACTCATGCAATTGTATTGCGTGGATTTAATTTCCAACGTACCGTCGGCTCTAATTCAATATGATTGGATGGGGTATTGTACCTTTCCGCCCACCAGCCAGGTGGGTAGCTATGATGGGCACCCAGTTCTACCACTGTGTGGTTTACTATGCTGTACGGGTGCGGCTCAAAAGGAAGAGCGGCGAGTGACGTTTCATGATCAGGGGCACCATATCGCGAACGGTCGCTGAGTGATTCCGCGGGATACAATGGATGGATCGGTGGCAGTGCCTATTCCAACTCTAGAAGCACCCCTACGGTGGCAATAACAATTATCATATCCAAATTGAAGTTAGAACCCAAGAACCCACAGCTCCCCCCACCAATCCTAGCTCACGACAAAGGTCAGCGTGGAAGGTAGACCGACAGATATTCCAAGAAGCACAGCAAATCCCCCAGGTACGATAATAGGTTGGTAGATGGGTAGTAGATGGGTAGTAAGTAGGTCCGCTAATAATGCTATTCTCAAAGGGGGCTCCCAAAAGTAGGCAAAGAGACCAAAAAGCGTTCCGACGAAGGAGAAAAAAAAGCTTTGATAAAGTTTTGAAAAAGAGTAGAAAGGGAGAAAAGGAAAGGTGTATTAACAAATGCCTGCAGATCACAATCACACTTCGTAAGTTCGTCCCATCGGAGTTCCCCCCTTCTTCCACCTTCAAGGTATTCATACCCCCGGATATCGATCCATCCCGTCCATCCAAACTATATATATTCCCCCACAAGCCCCATACAAGACTCGATCGAGAAAGAGAGAAGCGAAAGAGAGGAAGAAAAAAAAGAACCCTTTTTGCCCCACTCATTTCTTCGCTCGGCCAATCAACCACTGAAGCACCGCATCCAGGTTTGTTTCCTCCTTCGCCGATATCGCGTAGCAGCTAACTTCCCGATTCGTGATGTCTTTCAAATCCATCGCCTCGATCAGCTCGTCCACACCAATCTTGTCCGGAAGGTCGGACTTGTTGCCTAGTACCAGCAAGGGGATTCCGTTCAGCATTGGTTTCTGTAGAAGGGAATGAAGCTCGTCCTTTGCTATGGGAAGGGAAGAGGTATCTGCCGAATCGACGATGAAACTGTATATTTTTCGCTCGTTCCCGAATTAGCTCAGCTGGTCAGGGTAAAGTAAAGATGGGATCTACGGGGGAAGGAGAGTGGGGAGGGAAGGGTTATTACACGATAGCGCTCACACCCCGGCAATACCGCTCCCACATGGAGCGAAATCGCGGCTGGCCGCCGAGATCCCAGCTATTAACTCACCCGTTCCGCAATCAGCTGTTTGCTCCTGCTAAAAAAAAAGTCGCCTCTCTTTGCAAAGGCAAAATTGGAAAGTGGAAAGGGGAAGCAAACCATTTCAAGGTAACATGGCCCTTCTGTACTCGCTTCATATTAAATCCCACTGTAGGAATAGAACTAGAGTAACAAATAAAAATCACCTGTTAGTCATTCCAAAATTGCGCTCTCCATTCGCTTTTTTTATTTGCAAAAAAACAAAAGCTCCTGGTTTCGAAAAACATTACTCGTATGTAAACTCTCCGCCCTACAAGTGCAATAGCGTCGTTAAGTTAGCAAGCAAACTTGAGGCCGTATTTCGTCGGGACCGGGAAGGAGATGGAAAAAGAAACTCACAGCCAAAACTCTTAACAAGGAGGTTTTCCCGGCATTCTGTAGTCCAATCATGGTTACGTCCATCTCCGTAGCCCTGAAAGAAAAAAGAGAAGAAAAAAGTAAATCATATTAGCCTTCATAGTCGTTGTTGTAGCTTTTTTTGCCCTCTCTCTGGTAGAAAATGGGTCGATGACGCCATGTTCCTGAGCTCACCCTCTTGCTTGTCGCCGCTCTGTTCTGTTCTGCCTGCTCGGCAATCTGTCTTTTCTGTGGACCGCAGGATCTTGCAGCAAGCAACAGACTGTACAGGACAAGCGAAGGGGGGAAGGAATGTAAAAAGAAGGTCGCATACCAGAACATACGGAGTAGCCAATCATAGATGCGACGGAAAAAGCCCGACATGGTGACGCTGATGGCACCAAAGTATACAGACGGGCAGTAAGGAAGAGAGGAGGAGGAGGAGGAGGAAGGTGCAGCAGGAGAAGATGGTGGGAGGGAGGTGGGAGGGACGGATAGAATAATGACTGGCTAGAGTTAAGGTTTGATGAAGGTTAAAGGGGAAAAAATAAAAAGAAGGCGATGTTTGGCAAGGGCTCGAAACGTGCAGAATGGGAGGGAGTGAGGGAGGGGGAGGGGGGTTGAGGAAGTTGGAGAGGCGGTGAAGAAAGTCGAGGGAGAGCGTTGGATGCGGCGGTGGAGAAAAGGGTTGTGGTTCAGTCTGTTCGATCAAGTTGTTCTCAGGCAGCTCACTCTCTCACTTTGTCGCCGGAAGTATAATCTTCTATGACTCTCTTTCTCTTTCTTTCCTCCCCTTTCAACTTTCCCTCAAGTTCTCCCTTTTCTATGTTTGCTTTCTCTTTCCTACCATCTTCCCTCCTTCCTTCAAATTCTCTTCACAATATGTTTCCCCAACTCTCTCCTCTTCTTTTTCCTCCTCCCTTTCCCTCCTCCCACCCCTTGTTGTGATTCCCTTTCTCACAAACTCCGACTCACGCGCGAATAACCCTTCCGCGCCCCTCCACCCTTGGTACGTGTGTGTGGGGGGGGGGGGATGTGCGTGTGGTACGGTAGGCAGCTACTGCAGACGTGGGAAACGCTTTGTTTCTTCCCTCATTGCTACAATACGACCTTCCTTCTCCCAACACCTCTACTCCCTCTTCAACAGCAACAAACAGGAATTATTCTCCATAACCGAAAGTTAGAAACATGAAGCCTCCGTAAAGCTAACCGGCAAATTAAATATCAACGGATGATAAATGGCCAAAGCTACAATAGCAACAAATCCCCAAGAAGAAAAAAAGAAAAAAAGAAAAGAAAAGGTCACAGTCTCAAGTTATGAGCGAGGAACAAACCCCTACCGTACTGCAGCACACCCGCAGTACCTGTGCAGCGGGAAGCACGAAGCAAGCAAGAGGAAACGAAGGATGTGCAGGGCAACAAGTACTGTACTGCACAGCACAGCAAAAGTTACGGTGGAAGAAAAGAAAGACAGGAATAATCTTTTTTTTCCCTGGGGATCCCCTCATCTCGCGGATTCCCATTCGTTCGCTTCCTTGGTTGCAGCTGGCTATTGCTCGGTTAATATGCAATGGAATGCATCCTGGGGCTGTCTCCGGGTCCTGAGCACAGCGCTGAGTGCAAGTATGGTGCGAATTGGACCTGCACCCCATTAAAAATGCTTGTATGTACAGTACTGTACGAGTACTGTCCTGTATGGAGAGTGGAAGGAAGGAAGGAAACAAAATATCGGTTCTTTTGTTTTTTTCCTTCCCTACTACAGAATCTGATATGCTAGGAACAGGTCTTTGTGTGATAGAGAATATATCGGTCATGTGCCCTGAGCTATAATAATATCTGAACGAATTCCTCGCGAAATGAATATATTTTGGTTTCAAAACATGGTTCCTTAGCATAATCACGCCGTACGCCGCGTCCACAGAGTTGCTCAAGTGCTACCGGCCCTAAGAAAGGCCTCGCTTTCCCTGTCCCTCCGCCATGCGGTAAAACAAATTACCGGTAGGATAAGAATCTACAATGTCCCTGGGGGCATGTCCGGAAATAGTCATCTGAGGGGCTCTTGTTGTCCTGTTGCTGTTGATAGGTATTGTTCTCGAGGCACATGGAGGGGTATCGTTATGAGGACTTTACCGGCTTGGGCGCAATCCTTGACCAAAATCCGGGTAACTCCTCCCGCGCCACCACCACCCAATGACCCCGCAGCACGGGCCATCTTGAATACTCGAGTATCATACATGTACGAGTACTGTACTATGCCATGACCACAATACCGTAAGCAGCGCATCCGATCGAAAAACAAGCATTATGCAAGTGAAATATGCTACCAACACGTCGCTGAAACCCCCTCTCCCTCGCAGATAAATTAGGAAAGCTAAAGTAGAAAAAAAAAACCACCAGAACCTCTCTATCCCACAATTGCGACAAAAAAACACACAAGTCCTTGCTATGATACAAGAGAGAGACAACTAACTATACCAAGAAAACCTTAACCAGCAACCCTTCTCATTCCTCCTCTTACCCATGCCGTATTTTATACTCGGCCAATCTTAGCCCTTGGAATCCACCTCGCAATGGCTTCACATCTTTAGTTCCCCCATTCATCCTCCACTAGAGCCATAGCCCCATCCTAAAGCTGTTGTCCATTTCGTGGACCTCCGGATCCTATGGTGCCAACTTCACATCCTCCTCCTCCTCCTTCTTCTTGCTAGTGACCGACTGACTAGAGCCCCCATCAGTCAGTCAGTATCTGATGATCATTCACCAACAACACAGCTCTGTCGCGATTTTTTGCACCCTCCCCCCCCCCCCCTACGGTACCCCCTTTTCCATTTGGGTTTGCATCCAGAAGGCGCTTCCAAAGTTAGCCACATCTAATTTCATCCAAGCCGACGCAATCTAGATTCCTCAGATCGATTCCGGATCCGCCGGGAGGGGCGCTGGGCGGCCCACCGTACTTCATGTTTGATATAATTGCACACCTTTTCATACGAGTAGGCCTGAGAATTAACCAGTCGTGCGCAAGATGATTTGGTACCATTGGCGGATAACCCGGACCAAACATAGACTAAAATTTGTATCCACTTGACTACAGAGCTCGAGTGAGACTACTTTTAGTTCCAAGTTCCCAACTTCCTCGAGTGAATCTTGGACGTTTCAAATTGTTCCACTCTGCCATCATGGCTGGTCGCTCGATACCTTGGCTTGATTGCACTTGCTCTCTTGATCAAGCGCCAAGCTCCGGGATCCCTCACATCTGATGGTGGGTTTGGCGAGTTTTTACGGTTGTTGCGTTGCTTCCATCATCGTACCTCGCGTACTCGACTCTTTAACTTTACCTTACTGTATGATGATGATAGTGCCCGCCGTGTTGGCACTCGGATAAGAGAAGGAAGAGAAAAAAAACTTCCAATCCTCCTCCGTTTCTTCAAACAGCGCCTAATTTTCTACGGGACGCCCATGTTGCTACTTACTACTATTACTCGAGTATGTGCTCGCGCCACGCCGTTTCACGTTTGTGATTGTTAGTTTGTGAGAGTGATTGGTTATGTCAGGTTGTGTTGTGTGTGATACCCCGTGATTTTCGAATGCTCTCCTGTAATAAAAGAATAGATGCTCTCTGCGCAACGACATACGCTGGACAGCATGTGGTAATAACAGTAGTAGTAACACATTTGATAGCTCTCTCCCGAGCTAGGCGAGAGTCTTCGCCATCCTTCCTTCCTGAACGTTGCTCTCGTGATACGATACATGAAAGGGTAAAGAGGGAAAGAATGAAAGGAGAAATGGTGGAAGAAAAAGAAACCAAATAAAAAGAGACACCAATCACAAAAATCGATCAATCACTGGTGAGGGAGGGGGAAGGAAAAAAGGAAAAAAAAAATGATAGTGAAAAACACAAAAATAAAGCCCCCCCCAGTCTTAAGCGATAACCCTCGGAAACTCAGCCCACCTCTCCCGGGAACCACCGCCAACGTTATTATCATTATCAAAGTCCACTCCCACCTCACTCTCATCCTCCTCCTTACCACCCAGCGCAACCCTGCCCCCAATCCACGTCCATGTTCTCATAACCTCCCCGCTAATCTCCCGCTCACCCGCACGAACATTGCTATTCATCTCGACAATTTTCTGCACCCCATCCCATAGCTTCCTGCGCCGCTCGGTGTTGAATTCGTGTTGTAGCACTTGGTCCCTTAGATGCGCGATTGCGATCCACGGTTCACGTGGGTGGTCACGGGCTTGGCGGGCGAGATGTTTGAGGACAATGTGAACGAGTTTTGTTACTTGACTTTGGTAGACGCGGTTTGAACTTATGGATTTGCGAAGGCTGAATGCGAGGAAGATAAAGAACATTATTCCTGTAAGTGAAAAGGATATATCAGAATGCCATGATTGAATATTATATTTTACGCCTTAGTTTCTTGTTCGTATATAACCTACCACTAAGCTCGATTCGATATCTAGCCATGGATCCAGAGATTGATTTCCGGATCGCACAGCGGAGCGGAACACTTACGAGAGAGGTTGACTGGAGGTATGTTTGTCCTTGGCTGTATTGGGGGCCACGAACCCAGAGTCAGATAAGAGCGCTCTTCCTTCCTGAATGCAAAAAGCAAGCAGGCATAGAATAGAAGAAAAAAAGTGTGTAATCTCTCACCTGTCTTGATGATACACAACCTCCTCTCGATTCGAAACGTCTTCTAGAGCGTTCCGCCATAACTGACTGAACTCCTCGTCCGACAAGCTTGGCTATAAAAAGCAAAAGTATTAGTCATTTGACCCCTAAAGTGCTCAGGCAATCGGGATAAGCAAGGGATGGAATTATGCAATGAATCATTCCGCGGGACTAACGGCTTTAAGGTCATACAACACTTGCCTCAGATAGGCCTCCGAGACTCCTGCCTCCTCATCCTTGCCTAGTGCTACTTCCCCACACTCCACATCTGCTGCCCTAGCTCTCAATACTCTGATTGCCTCATCTGATAATATGGCTATTTTTCGGAGTTTTTGGGAATCAGGTTCGCAAACAGGTGCTAGAGGAATCAGTCCACCGAGCGACAATGGATTGGGCACAAGAACATAATCGTCATTGCAAGTTGCTTCAAAATCGGGCCTGCAGATGGCATTGGGCGGACATGGTTCGCATTGGGGGCGAAGAACATTTGTCCAATCACTCTCAGCGACATGCATGCTGGTAGCTAGTCTTCATTAGTAATTTTTCCAAACGGGGAGAGATAAATCACGCACTCGATTTTCCATAACCGCAGAAGCCAACCTCTAATTTCTCCTTCCTCCACCAGGCAAAGTAGCCGCTAAGAAGTGCAATTACGATGACCCAAAGCATACTTGTGCCCGCGGCACCTTGCACTCCACCCCTAGGGCGATGCACAATTGGGCCCGACTCAGCAACTTCCGCAGTGCCTTCTGGAGTGAATTCCTCCCCAGGCTCCAAAGAATAATCATCTTCTACTTCTTCCTTCTTTATAACACCATTGGGTGGTTCGCTAGGGCCCGTTGGTAATCTCGAGAGAGGAATCTCGAAACCCCGAGAGGCAGGAATTACCCGAGTACTGGATGGAGTGTAATTATCTTCCCGCTCATCCCCCGCATGAGAGATAGGAAAATCTGTTTGACGTCTCGCAGACCCTGATTTACGGCGTCTCTCGCTGGTCATGCCCGTGGTCTATAAATAGCTTGGTTAGCAAAGGGCGAAGCAAGGTGTTGAAAACTGGGTTTCACCTTGCGTCGATCACTCCGATCCGGGGATCTAGCAACGGGCGAACCGCTTTGAAATGGGTTCTGGGAAGAAAACACCGAAGCCTCGTTCTCATCATCCGAGGCAGAAAGCTTTATCTGTGGAATTAAAAAATCTCGTTGGCCATCGGTAGGAAGTATCGTCTGACGGGAAGCGCTGTTCCTAGTTTTTCGAGTAGAAGGTGGCGGTTGTTGGTCTTCCGGCTCGGCTGTTTGAGCCTCGCTGGACCTCACTGGTTTATTAAGCTGGCGCTTTGCTGAAACAGAACGTTTCCGCGGGCTCCGCCGGGAAGAATCCTCCACCTCGTCCTCGGTCTCGACAGTCCCCGTGCGAGTAGTCCGGCGAGAAGATCGTCTAGGGGTGGCCTCTGCTAGGGGCGCACCTTCGGTTTCCATATCGATTATCCCCTGGACCGAGGCTTTCACTCGTGATCGGGCGCCCAAGATACGGCGGGCCTTGGGCGCGATCTGGGAGTTGAATATTTCCACGAGTTGAGCCTTTTTAGCAGATGAGGGATAATCGATACCGTGCTCCAAAAGTATCCCCCGAAGCTCAGCAACTTTAAGGGTGTTAGGATCGAACCCAGGTTGAAGATATTCCTGTTCATCCATTGTACGATAAGAGATACCAACAGGTAATTAAGGACAGATACACGCAAAAGGGAGGGGGATTCGCTTAGAGCGAATGGAGAATGGAGACGAGCAAGTCTTGATGAATAAAGGGCTGGGGGGAAGCGCAAGATAGAAAACCCCGTTCGGAGGGGTGGTTGGAGAGGCAGTTGTGGTGGGGGAGGATGTGCTTAAGATGAATGTGGAGAGGGGGAAGGTGGATGGATTATTATGATGATGAGGATGACCATAGTTATGGTTGGTGGTGATGAAGGTGGCGGGTGAGTGGCGAAAACAAACACGTGGCAGTGCATTGTATTTACGCCACACCCATCGCAGCCTATCAAGCCAGATCATAATACCTGACTCACCACCAACAACCACGAACCCTAATTCTACCGATACCGGCAGGTGACTCTTTGTTTTGTTGAGGAAGAGTCAATACTGGAGAACTCCTGTGCACAGATCTCATATCCCATCGCAATGTGATATAAACAGCATTTGCAGCCTCCTTAAAAAGCAAGCGACCATCGGCCAGCACCGACAAGGGAATCGAGTGCATTTCTGTGATTACACCCCTCATCCGATCATGTCCCTGGAGTTTCCTCAATTCCGGGTTTCCAGTTAATTTAAAATTGCCCTTTTAAAACCGCAGTATAGTACCGGCCTTTCCAAATCTCACGGGTAGTGGAGGATTGTAGGCTATCGATGCAAGCCTGGTCCAACTGCATAACCAAAGTACTGGCGAGGCTATCGGTGGCTGAGAAGCTGGACACAGCTCTACAATCACTTCAGGTTATGTTCAAGAGCCTTGCCGGGGCCTAGTATATGCACTTAAAATATCGGGTAGCTAATGAGGCTTTAAACGAACCCTTTGTTGGTCCAAAGGCTCAGATCATGCTGAGCTGGACTAGGCTGCATCTAATATCCACTTAATCAATAGACTAATCCACGAAACTGGGCGTATTTACTATCGGGTGAAAGCATACCCTTACTAATAATACAACATGTGAGGAAACGATGGAGCAGCTTCTAACAGAACTCCAAAGATATATATTACTGAGGAGCCGTTTACCATTTAGATCCACAGTGAGCATACATTATACGCTTAATTTATCACTCAAATCGCTCTCTAAAACATACACGACACTACAAGAAACAATGCACAATGCAGGACGCAGACAGCAAGTTTGCAAAACACCTAGGATCGGGTAACTAGGGGTAAATGTAGAAGTATCACAATCATCAGCCTTAGACACGGTTCCGGAGGAGCAGAGGGAACTGCGAGGGGCCCATCAAGAAGTGAACACACGGAAAACATAAGAAATTATTAGAGCACTGCGGAAGTGGAATTGCTTGGATTTAGAGTAGCATGGTGTATTGCATAATCAGTGTCCCTTCGCTACTTGTGTTGCGTATACCTATAGTAAGAATTCGTAGGTTGTGGACTACATGTGTATTCCTACACACGGTTCCGCTATTGCCTGTGAAGATTCGCTTTCCTTTAATAGTGTGGTTTCTTCTCTTTCCCTTGATCCCATTCCCTCCCTCTCAGTTTGGATAGTTGACAAATACCTATTTCCTAGCTTATCTATCCCTCATGGAACAGACCGGAAGAAGGAAAAGCGATAAACGCTTTAACGGCGCTCCAAACAAGCATTGCGCACGCTGGCCAAATTTTTATACTCCTATTTTGATCATCCGAAGCTCAGAATCCGGCTTAGTCTCAATTATTTGAATTAATCTCCCTGCATGAGCGATGCCTTCTCCCTGTCTGACAGGCGGTAACATTTCTCAATACCTTCCTCTGTCCATCTCGGACGCTTCTATTAATGAAGGCTGCGGTAACCTCCCCTCTAAGGCTGGCTGTGATGCTAGTTTGAATCATGTAAAGTCACTCGTTCGAGTGAGGCTTAGTGACTTGATCGGACTCTTCTTGGGTAGAGATTCTTTATGATTGGTCTGGTTCTAGATCCTACTAGTCTTGCGGGCTTAAGATAGGCCGTACCCGCCTATATGCTATACCAGTACTAGTATTATCTCAGCGTTTGATATTTCTCTCTTTGTACTAATATGGGATTTGGCTGCCTGCCACTCTTCCCGAAGTTGATGTACTCGAGGGAGTAGATTGGATTGTTCATCGATCCGTCCATTATTGAAAGATCAGTTCCCCTATCGATTTCCGTTTTAGGGGCTCCTTTCCCAACCAAATATGATAGGGACCATCCCGTCATCAAACTGATTACTAGAAACAAACCTAAACCAATCCCACAGCCTCTCCCCCCCACGACCCATGCACCGCCAGATTGCGATTACTAGACATATAGCTACCCCATCACCCCCACCCCATTCGAAAACCCTAATTCAACCCATAAACAGACTTCGCCTTATCATACAGTAACCCACGCAGTAAACCCCCACTCACTTTACCCTTTAGCACTCAGCGCATATATACAATTGATTGGCGTCATCGGTCGGCATCGCTGTTCCATTGGCCTTAACTAAGAACCTAATCTAAGATGTAGCGTGGCAATCGTTGGGGGTTCACTCGTTTAGCGAGCGCCACATTTTTTTCGAAATATATTTTTTTGTTCCCCTGCAAAACACGAGGTCCGATTACTTGTCGTTTACTCGTGTGCCGGTATCACTTTCCCTGGTTAACGATGACAGAATGGTTTGCTGCGCATTTCCCTGTGCATGAGGAGTTGGATATGTGGGATGCCACGTGGTTGGAGGGGATGGAAGGGGGGCTGGAAGCACACTGCCGGTCGTAGAAATAGGGGTCGACTTCCTAAATGTGGAATTATGCATTGTGGTGTTTCTGGGTCGGGTTTCCTTTGCAGTGCGGGTATGGGCGCTGGGCTTCTTCTTTGGTTCTGTTTGGTGGGTTGTTGCTTGCACTCGAGTACGTCGTGCATCAAGTTGTGCAGATGTCTGAAAATGTGTTGGTTGCTGGTAATTGAGCGACGTTTGTGAACACGACTGGTGTTGCATGAAACCAGGGTTTGAACAAAAAAAAAGCCGAATTGTGACAGGATGCAGCATTGGGATGCAGTAACAGCCATGCTCACAAGGCTCGCTCGATTGCGAATAATTAGCATTGATGCATGGCTCTCAGTCCTTCTCGAGTACTGTACCGTACAAACCTTTATCGCAGTGCCGGTGCCTCGAGCTCACCCGTCATACCCGGTGATAACCAACCACCAGTAACTTAACTAACACCGGAGCCACAAACCACAGACTGCCGTAAATCCGAAACCAATCCCAAATACAGAGTTCATCCGGACGAAGCCATGAGTGACCCGACGAACATTATCCTGGGCGAGGCTTAGGAGAGGAGGGCAGGTTTGGGTTCTCAGGCGTTGGTTGCGAGCAAAAGCTAGTTATTATAACAAAGAGGGAGCCAGCCACAATACCGGCAGTAGCAGGAGAAAAGCAAGAAAGAGGAAGGGGAAAGGAAATCACGATGTTTCAGTTTTTGAAGGTTTAAGTTTGTGGAGTACTTGTATGATATACAGTATATGGGTATATAAGTGGGGGGGGAGTTGGTGGGCGCTGACCCAAGCTTCGCCTCCGCTATCTCCCTACCCCTACGTTTCTCAACACCACATTGCTTCTGGTACAAAATCTCACGATACTTTGCACTCTTAGTGAGCTGCCTCCTCTTGCACTCTCAGTGAGCTGCACTTCACCTAGCACTCTTCGTGAGCTGCGAAATGTCCGTCCATGGTGCCCCTCAGGGTTTCCCTCTCCCTCCTTCCTCGGTGCCCTCTTCTAGGCCCAGCTCTACTTCCCCTCCCTTGGAACAGATCATTTACGTGAGAAACTTCCTTGGGGAAACACTCAACAAACTGGGCTTCAATGATGTTGTCCCTCTCCCCACAAGCTCTGAGCTCTGTAGAGACCTCTCTACGGGTGAATCTATTATCCTCCCTCTTCTCTGCTCTACAATCAACGCACTGGCTTCTCTCCTTGAGAGGGTTGACACCCTCAACGACCGCATCACGCACACCCATGACTCCATCAGCCAGGTGGCAAACTCGGTTCCCAACAGGGATGAGCTAACCGCCTCGTTGGCCCCCATCACCTCTTCGGTTCGTGACCTGTCACATAGGGTTAGCACGGCCCCCGCATCACACAGACCTGCACCCCCGCCAACCAACCAGGCTTCGGCCCCAGCCCCCCCTCCCAGAAAGCCCTCCACCCCCACACCCGGCCTGCATCCCGACTTCCCCAGACACGACC
>Ga0307509_10006480_pt1 | contig 15730 bp, 21 predicted proteins | sample 10_EM_MG_FD_202245 | JGI IMG/M metagenome (GOLD analysis project Ga0307509, IMG submission 202245) | Populus trichocarpa ectomycorrhiza microbial communities from riparian zone in the Pacific Northwest, United States - 10_EM | ecosystem: Host-associated > Plants > Roots > Unclassified | place...
CCCACCACCATGACCGCCACAGCCACCCCCACCTATGCCCAAGCTGCCGCACCCCCTGCTAAAGGAAAGAAGAGTCGTCAGGCAAAGGGTCCTGCCTCGGCTTCCTCTGTTGCAGTTGCGTCGGGTGAGGTTTTTATGAAATCTCCCCCTCCCCTTCCCCAAGCTGTCCGCAGATTCTTCGCCTCCAGAACCACCTTCGAACCACACCCAGAAGCACTTAAGATAGCAGCCCATTTCCCGGACATCGCTGCCAGTGTCCTCAGAGAAGCTAACTGCTCCCTCCCTCTCTCCTTCACTTGCACAGTCAACGACAAGGGCTCAGTGTCACTGCTCGGTACCGACCTTCGCACCCCGGCCACCGCTTATACCCCCTACTTCGCTCCCCTCACCTCCAGGTTGAACAAGGCCTTTCCGATAGGCAACTCTCCTTGGGATATTTTCAAACCCGCCCTTAACGAAACGCAACTGTTGATTCATTCCGTCCCTCTTGCCTTCCTCCCCTCAGAGGATGACCAACCTTTCCCCTCTCTTCATGAGTCCATCCACAATGCCAGGGGAGTCTCCATTCTCTCGGTGCGCTACCTTAACCCAGACACAGAATCTCGTGAGCAGAAGAACGCCAGCTCCGTGGTGGTTACAGTGGCCCCGGCCGACGCTTACGCTATCCTCACCTCCTTCAACCTCTTCTCCCGGAACCGGAGAGTCGAACAAATGTTCTCCTCCTCTAAAAACTCCCAGTGTAAGAAATGCTGGAAGTTTGGCCATATCCCTACCCGCTGTCCCAGTTCGCTTCTAGTCTGCCCCTTCTGATCGCTCGCCCAGACCAAGGCGGAGCATCGCTGCCCTAACCCTTCCTGCCCTAAGGGTGGCAATCTCCGACCTGTCCTCGCCTGCTGTCCATCCTCGGTGGCATGCTGTCCTAACTGCCAACAAGAGCACTCTGCGCGCAGCAGGGATTGCCCCTCCCGCCCAAAGACCACCCCCGACGCACCAAAGGTGCTATCTCGACAGAGGCAGGACAGCATGGATCTCGCTGAAGACCAGGCTGGCCCTTCGACGATCCTTCCCTCAACTCCAGGTGACCCTTCCCACACCCCGAGTGCCCCTGTACTCCCACGCGATGCTCCTCCACCTAGGCAGAGAGCCCAGCGCACCATCACCGTCACCGATCTCGCCCCAAGAGAGAGCGGTGATGAATCCCTAGATTCAGACTGCTCCGCGGGCTCTGCCCAATAATGGAGAATTCTTTCACCCGCTACACTGACAGCGGTGCTGTCTTCCCGTCCTTTCCAATCGTTCAACCTAACTGCCTTTGGAGCTGGGATGTTTTTCTTTCACTCTTTCACAGCTTTACCATGCTGCCTCACCCTCCTTTGCTTGTAGCCATCCAAGACCCCCCCTCCAGATGATCGGTCCTTCCAACGTTCCCAGGATTTATGTCCATCGCCCCACCCCCTCCTGGCCGCCCACGGGTAGCCATTTATGTTTCTCGCACTCTGAACCAACACCAGTCCTGCTCAACCGTTTTTCACGAATCTTCGGCCATGATCTCGGTTGATGTTTTTTCTCTGGAGGGCCTTTTTGGATCACCCCACCACTCGCTCAGGGTCACTTTGGTGTACCTTCTTCGTACTAACAGTCCTCCCTACCGCTCTGTGCCGCCTGAGCGAATTTTTTCTTTTCTCTCCTACCCTCACATGGTTCTGGGTAACTTTAACCTCCACCATCCTCTTCCAGATCCTGGCCGCTCCCTATCCGAAAGGGAGTTTATCATCTCTACACGCTACTTTGATGCCGCTTTTGACGTCCCGTACCCTCTTCTCAACTCCCCCGGGGTGTACACCCGTTTCCCATTTGACACCACCCCGCGACCCTCTGTCTTGGATCTGGCTTTCGCGAATACCGCCCTCTCATCTCTTGTCTCCTCATGGGACACCCCCCTCCCCTCCACTGGCTCGGACCACGTCCCATGTATGGTAACTCTAAGACCACCTGCAGTTATGCTACCCCCCCCTACTGCACACTGGGCCCTCCATGACCTATACACGGTAGGAAAGGTACTGGATACCTTCTCCACACTACCTTGCCCGGCGAGGCCCACGCCCAACTCCCTGAGTAGGTGGTTTGACATCTCCTCAACCAGCCTTGCCTCCCTCCTTACCTCGCATGCCCCATGCAAGCGCCCGTGCCCCCGCTCGAGGCCATGGTGGTCCACCCACCTGTCCTCCCTGAGAAGGCAGTATCACAGGTTCGCGAGGTTGTCCCGCCTTGATCCCTCCCCCCTCAACTGGAGCAATGTCAAAAGCTCAAGAAGAACTTACTTCAAGGCCATCGCCTCGGCCCACAAAGCACACTGGTTGGACTTTCTGTCCTCGGCCACTCCACGCTCAGTCTGGACGGCCAAGGGGTTCGCGTTCGGCAGACCACCACAAAGGTTCCCAGCCCTGCCTGGGGCCTCCAACCTGGCCGAGGTAGCGGAGACGCTTCTTGACCACTTTTTTCCCTCCAAATACCCTCCTCCCCCTGTCCACCGCCTCACCCGCTATGAGGACTACACACCCCTAACCTCAGAGGAGATATCCAGGGCCCTCTCCAAATCCTCGAACACCTCCGCCCCTAGCCCCGACCACATCCCGTACTCCGTGTGGAAGTCTGTACACCACATCAAGCCTGCCCTTCTTCCTTCACTCTTCGATCCCAGGCTAGCCCACGGTTTTCACCTCCCCTCCCTCAAAAAGGCACTTGGTATAGTCCTTGACAAGCCGGGCAAACCCTCATACGACTCACGCTCCTCTTTTAGGGTCATCGTCCTCCTCCGTACGCTCTCTAAGATTCTTGAGAGGGTGGTGGCCTCCCGCCTCTCGGCTTAGGCAACCATATGCTCCCTCATCCATCCCCTTCAATGCGGCTCCCTCCCTGGAAGGTCCACCGCCGATGCCGCCCTTGTCCTACAACATAACGTTGAGTCCTTCCACAGCCTCCGATAGAGAGTCTCCACTCTCTTCCTTGATGTGAAGGGAGGCTTCGATAATGTGGAGTCCCCCTCACTCCTCTCTCTCCTCCGCAGAAAAGGGGTCAGCCCGTAGGTGGTTCAGTCGGTCGGCTCTTTCCTCAGGGACCTCACCTGTCGCCTGACAGTCCAAGGGTTTCCCCACTCCTTCGCCCCCGTCTTGGTCGGGGTCCCTCAAGGATCCCCCATCTCCCCTCTCCTGTTCGTCATATACGTATCCTCCCTCCACCTGGAAGTCCCCAGGTCACTTATCATCTTCTACGTTGACGACTTTACTGTCACGGTAGCATCGCCCTCCTACAGGATCAACGTTCGCCTCCTTCAGAAGTCCTTCTCAGCGCTCAAAAAGAAGGCCTCGCCGATCAACATCTCCTTTTCGGTTCGGAAAACTGAACTGATCCACTAGAGAACCACCAGGAGCAATGAGCCGCCATGCTCCCTCCCGGTACAGTTGGAAGACCAGCTCCTCTATCCGCAGTCCCGCCTGAAGTGGCTGGGCTTCGTCTTCACCCCCGCCTTTGACCCAAGGTCCCACTTCTCCATGAGGTACACGCTTGCAAATGCCGCCCTGGCCACAATCCGCCGCCTCTCCCCCCCCGGAATGGGCCTTCCCCCCTACCTTTGTCTCTCCTTGGCGCGTTCGCTCCTTGCTCCAATCCTCCTGTATGGAGCGGCTGTCTGGAACCCTCTCCCATCTATCATGGGCCTAATGTCTGTTTTCTGGCATCAGGTCTCTAGGTGGATCACCAATTGTTTCTCCTCCACCAACCTAACATATTTGCACAGGGAGGCCTGTCTTCCCCCGCTACCTATACTTGTACGCCACCAACGCCGCCTTGCCGGCCTAAGGCTCATCTGCTCCCCTCCAGAAATTAACCCTGCCACAGCACGTCTCCCTAAATCCGTCCCCACCTTCTCGCCACACCGTGTCACATTGATAGTGCGTGGGAAAGTTACCTCCCAACCTTATCTCTTCTTTAACCTTGACTGGCGTTCTGCCCCGGACAAATTAAAAAATCCGAGGTATCGACACAATGCCATCCCAGCCTTGGCTAGCGCGGCTACTCCCCTCGTCCACGATGTGGCCACCCTGCCACCCATCTCCCTCCACTTGACAGACTATCTACCCCCGGTGCCCGGGGTTGTCCCATCCTACGCACGCCTCAAGTTGAGGGGTAAACTACTCCTCCTCTCTGACTGGTCCGCCACCAGAGCCCCCTCATACTACCCCTATCCGCCCTGAACGCGACCCCATCCCTTCATGGGTTTGGGCAAGTTTGTTGCGGGCAGAATACACCAGAGGTGTTGTGGGAAAGGTTATCTCGCGGCACATCCCTCATGGGAGGATCCTGATGCCGACACGTCCTGCCCGTTATGCTCTGAGGCCCCGCAGACCTTGGAACATGCCATCCTGTCCTGCCCCTCCTTCGCCCGTCAGAGATCCCGCCTCCTCCAAGGGGTCTCAGACCTGGCTCCGGAAGCCCCGATCTGGCCCGACGAGCAGCTGCTCATTGCTCTGGCTGAGTTCATTCGCACCACTGCCACTGGTTTTCCACCTGGGATGCCCCCGCTTGCTCCCTCCCTCCACACCCCTTCAAACCCCCTCTTTTCCTCTACCCCCCCTGCCCTCCCCTGGCCCTCGAGGCTAGTCAAGCGGTTTTTATACTTTCAATTATTTTTAGCTACGGCTGCTTTGCGACGATTATTTGTCGCGTTGGGGGAAATGGTTACGGTTATTTCTTTTGTTGATTGTTACTTTGATTTTGGGTTTTGTTTTGGCCATATCGTTAAAGATGCATGTCATTTCTTGTACCGTAGAAACAATGAACATATGATTTAAAAAAACAAAAAAAAAAAAAGAAAGAAACACTGCTAAATTACATCACGCTTCCGCTCCCCTCTTTCCCCCCCCCTACATTTCTCAACACCATGTCGTTCTGCGCACGATCTCCTTTTCCACACTTTTCGTCCTCACTGTTGGGCCTCGCGTCCCCACCCTCACCTCCAGACATGGCCTCCCATCAGGGCGGCCCTTCGAGAATCGGTACTCCAGCCGCTCTCTCTCCCCTCCCAACCACTGGAAATCTCGACCATCTGGTCTCTCTTGTCCACCAAACTGCCGCCGACCTGGGGCTCCCCGCCGCAGGTTTTCCCCCGATCACTCCGGCAAACATCTCCACCCTCTCTATTGGGGAACAAATGCTCCTCCCTCTACTCTGCACCTCGCTACAATCAAGCGTCCATATCGCAACCGCTCACGAGACTCTCTCGACTGAAATCCACGACTTGTCCTCTCAGATTGCCAATCTGGACTTTTCTCCACAACCCCCAAAGCTCGCCCCGCTCCAAGCATCTCTCCGTGACATTGCCTCCCGTCTTCCGTCAGCCGCCCCGGCCTCTTTCCCTCCCCAGCGCCCTGGTGTTCCACAGCAGGCCACACCCTCCTCTAGTGGGGCTCGTCCCGCCCCCTTCAGCAACACCAACCCCGCTCGCCAAGAGAAAGGGAAAGAAAGGGCTCCTGCGGCTCCATCCCCACCACCACCTAATACGGTTTGGCCCTCACCCTCAGCTGACCAGGATCTCCCGAGATATGACATGTCAACTTCTCCTCCCACACTATATGGCAACCCAGAAGCGTTCGCGAAAAATACCCTGACACTTGGGAAGCGGAGCAATTCGCAAAGGGGAAATACCCCCCGAGCTCCTCTTGGACTCACGGCCATCGCGACCCCGACTGGCGACCCCCCACTACCATGACCTCCAAGACCACCCCCACCTACTCTCAAGCTGCCACGCCCCCTGCTAAAGGAAAGAAGGGTCATCAGACGAAAGGTCCTGTCTCGGCTTCCTCCGTAGCGGTCGCGTCAGGTGATGGTTATACGAAATCTCCCCCTCCTCTCCCCCAAGCTGTCCGCAGATCTTTTGCCTCCAGAACCACCTTTGAACCCCACCCAGAAGCGCTCAAAATAGCAGCCCATTTCCCCGACATCGCCGCTTCTGTCCTCAGAGAAGCCAACTGCTCCCTCCCCGTTTCCTTCACCTGCACAGTCAACGACAAAGGCTCAGTGTCGCTGCTCGGTACCGACCTTCACACCCCCACCTCCGCCTATACCCTCTATTTCGCTCCCCTCACCTCGAGATTGAACAAAGCCTATCCGGTAGGCAACTCCCCTTGGGATCTCTTCAAACCTGCTCCGAACGAAGCCCAACTTTTGATTCATTCCATCCCTCTTGCTTTCCTCCCCTCGGACGATGCCCATCTCTTCCCCTCTCTTCACGAGTCCATCCGCAATGCCAGGGGAGTCTCCATTCTCTCGGCGCGTTACCTTAACCCAGACCCAGAATCTCGGGAACAGAAGTCCGCCACCTCAGTGGTTGTTACTGTGGCCCCGCCCGACGCTTAAGCCATCCTCCCCTCCATCAACCTCTTCTCCCATAACCGAAGAGTCGAACAAATGTTTTCCTCCTCCAAGAACTCACAGTGTAAAAAATGCTGGAAGTTCGGCCAGATCCCCACTCGCTGTCCCAGCTCGCTGCCCGTCTGTCCGTTCTGCTCACTCACCCACACAAAAGCGGAGCATCGCTGCCCTAACCCTTCCTGCCCTAAGGGTGGCAATCTCGGACCTGTCCTCGCCTGCTGTCCATCCTCGGTGGCATGCTGTCCTAACTGCCAGGAAGAGCACTCTGCGCGCAGCAGGGATTGCCCCTCCCGCCCAAAAACCACTCCGGAGGCACCAGAAGTGCGACCTCGACAGACGCAGGACAGCATGGATCTCGCTGAAGACCAGGCTGGCCTTTCGGCGATCCTTCCCCCAGCGCCAGGTGCCGCTCCCCGAACCCCGAGTGCCCCTGTACTCCCCCGCGATGCTCCTCTACCTAGGCAGAGAGCCCAGCGGACCATCAGCATCACTGATCTCGCGCCAAGAGAGAGCGGTGATGAATCTCTAGATTCCGACTCCTCCAAGGGCTCTGCCCACTGATGGAGAATTCTTTCACTCAATACACCGACAGCAGTGCTGTCTTCCCGTCCTTTCCAATCGTCCAACATAACTGCCTTGGGAGCTGGGATGTTTTTCTCTCACTTTTTCACAGCTTTACCATGCTGCCTCACCCCCCTTTGATTATTGCTATTCATGACCCCCCTTCCAGACGCTCGGTTCTGCCAACATTCCTGGGCTTTATATCCTTAGTCCCCCCTTCTCCAGGCCGCCCACGGGTTGCCATTTATGTTTCTCGTACTTTGAAGCAGCATTTGTCCTGCTCAACCGTTTTTCACAACTCCTCGGAGATGCTTTCACTTGATGTTTTTTCTCTGGAAGGTCTTTTTGGTTCCCCCCACAGCTCCCTCAGGGTCACCTCGGTGTACCTTCTTCGTACAAATCGTCCCCCTTACCGCTCCATATCACCTGAACGGGTTTTTTCAGTCCTTTCCTACCCCATCTGGTTCTAGGTGATTTTAACCTTCACTACCCGCTGGGAGATCCCTGCCGCTCTCTATCCGAAAGAGAATTTATTATTTCTACACGATACTTTGATACCGCTTTTGATGTTCCGTACCATCTTCTCAACACCCCCGGGGTTTACACTCGGTTCCCGTTTGACACCATTTCACGACCCTCCATTCTGGACCTGGCCTTTGCGAATACCACCCTCTCCCCCCTCGTCGCCTCATGGGACACCCCCCTCCCCTCCACTGGTTCAGACCACGTTCCATGTGTGATAACGCTGAAACTGCCCGCCGTTATGCTACCCCCCCCTACGCCACACTGGGCCCTCCTTGACTGGAAAGCGGTTGGAGAGGCACTGGCCAATTTCACCACACTACCCTGCCCAGCGGGACCCACGCCTAATTCCCTGAGTAGATGGTTCGACATCTCCTCTACCCGCCTTACCTCCCTCCTGGCCTCTCATGCCCCGAGCAAACGCCCATGCCCCCGCTCGAAACCATGGTGGTCCCCTCGTCTGTCGGCTCTGAGCAGGGAATATCACAAGTTCGCAAGGATATCCCGCCTCGACCCTTCCCCCCTCAGCTGGAGCAATGTGAAGAGCTCGAGGAGAACATACTTTAAGGCCATAGCCTCGTCCAAGACAACACACGGGTCAGACTTCCTATCCTCGGCCACTCCGCGCTCCCTCTAGAAGGCCAAGAGATTTGCATTTGGTCGCCCACCACCAAGGTTCCTGGACTTACCAGGGGCCTCTGATCCTGCCGAGGTAGCGGAGACGCTCCTTGACCACATCTTTCCCTCCAAACCCCCAGCTCCCCCGCTCCTCCGCCTTGCGCGGTATGAGGACTATACCCCCGTCACCTCTGAAGAAATATGCAGAGCTCTCTCCATGTCCTCAAACACCTCCGCCCCTGGCCCCGACCACATCCCGTATTCCGTGTGGAAGTTGGTACACCGCCTCAAACCCGCCCTCCTTCCTTCCCTCCTAGACCCCCTTTTGGCTCATGGTTTTCACCCTCCCTCCCTCAAGAAAGCGCTTGGTATTGTCCTCCACAAGCCGGGCAAACCCTCATACGACTCACCCTCCTCCTTCAGGGTCATCGTCCTCCTTCGAACACTCTCTAAGATCCTTGAAAGAATTGTGGCTTCACGCCTTTCGGCCCAATCAACGATAGGCTCACTCATACACCCCCTGCAATGCGGGTCCCTCCCTGGGAGATCCACCGCCGACGCCGCCCTCGTCCTACAACACAACGTTGAATCGTTCCATCGCCTCCGCTACAAAGTCTCCACTCTCTTCCTCGATGTGAAGGGGGGCTTTGATAACGTGGAGTCTCCCTCGCTCCTCGCTCTGCTCCGCAGGAAGGGGGTAAGCTCATACCTAGTCCAGTGGGTTGGCTCCTTCCTCAGGGATCATACCTGCCGCCTGACGTTTCAGGGGTCCCCTCGCCTCTTCCCTCCTGTCTTGGTTGGGGTCCTCCAAGGATCCCCCATCTCCCCCCTTCTATTCGTCATATACGTATCCTCCCCCCACCTGGAAGTCCCCAGGACGCTCATCATCTCCTACGTTGACGACTTTGCTGTCACGGTAACCTCCCCCTCCTACAGAACCAACGTTCGCCTTCTTCAAAAGTCCTTCTCAGCGCTTAAGAGACAGGCCTCCCCAATTAACATCTCCTTCTCCATTCCGAAAACCGAACTGATCCACTGGAGGACCGCCAGGAGCAATGAGCCCCCGTGCTCTCTCCCGGTGCGGCTGGAGGATCAGCTCTTCTATCCACAGTCCCGCCTGAAATGGCTGGGCTTCATCTTCACCCCCGCTTTCGACCCGAGGTCCCACTTCTCCAGAAGGTACACACTTGCGTATGCCGCCCTAGCCACAATCCGCCGCATCTCCCCCCCCGGGATGGGCCTTCCACCCTACCTTTGTCTCTCCTTGGCGCGCTCGCTCCTTGCTCCGATCCTTTTATATGGGTCCGCTGTCTGGAGCCCTCCCCCGTCTATCATGGGACCGATGTCCGTTTTTTGGAATTGGGTCTGCAGGTGGATCACCAACTGTTTCTCCTCCACCAACATAACATGTTTGCACAGGGAAGCCTGTCTTCCCCCTCTACCTGTTCTTATACGTCACCAACGCCGCCTTGCTGGCCTAAGGCTCATCTGCTCCCCTCCAGAAATAACCCCTGCCACAGCACGTCTCCCTAAGTCTGTCCCAACCTGCTCGCCCCACCGTGCCACTTCGATAGCGCGCGGGAAGGTTACCTCCCAACCTTACCTCTTCTTCAACCTCGACTGGCGCTCTGCTCCGGACAAGCCAAAGAATCCGAGGTACCGACACAACGCCATCACAGCCTTGTCCAACACGGCCGTCCCCCTCATACACGACGTCTCTACACTACCACCCATCTCCCTCCACTTAACAGACTACCTGCCCCCAGTCCCGGGGGTTGTCCCCTCCTATGCTCGCCTCAAGTTCAGGGCCAGGGAACTCCTCCTCTCCGACTGGTCTGCCATCCCACCCCCCCGTACTATCCCTATCCGCCCTTGACGCGCCCCCATCCCTTTATGGGTTTGGGCAAGTTTGTCTCGGGCAGAATTCACCAGATGCGCTCTGGGAAAAGCTACCTTGCGGCTCACCCCTCATGGGGCAATCCTGATGCCGACACGTCCTGCCCGTTGTGCTTCGAGGCCCCGCAAACCTTCGAACATGCCATCCTTGCCTGCCCCTCCTCCGCCTGTCAGAGATCCCGCCTCCTCCAAGGGGTCTCGGACTTGGCTCCAGAAGCCCCAGTCTGGTCCGACCAGCAGCTGCTTATTGCCCTGGCTGAGTTCATTCGCACCACCGCTACTGGTTTCCCCCCTGGGATGCCCCCGCTCGCTTGCTCGCTTCACACCCCCCCAAATCCCCTCCTCCCCTCGACCACTCTTCCCGCCCCTAGCCCTCGTGACTAGTTAGCGGTTTGTACTTTCCTTGATTTTAGCTTGGGCTGCTTTGCGACGCTTATTGGTCGCGTTGGGGGAATTGGTTATGGACGTTTCCCTTGTTGATTGTTAGTTTGATTTTGGGTTTTGTTTTAGCCATATCGTTAAAGATGCATGTCATTTCTTGTACCGTAGAAACAATGAACATATGATTTAAAAAAAAAGAAAAAAAAAGACTGCTAAATTACATTGTCTCGGTCGGGGTCCCTCAGGGATCCCCTATCTCCCCGCTGTTATTCGTCATATATGTCTCCTCCCTCCACCTGGAGATCCCCAGGTCTCTTATTATCTTCTACGTGGATGACTTTGCTGTTACAGTAGCCTCACCCTCCAACAGAACCAACGTTCGCCTCATTCAGAAGTCCTTCTCTTCGCTCAGGAGAAAGGCCTCCCCGATCAACATATCCTTCTCCGTTCTGAAAACCGAACTGATCCACTGGAGGACCTCCAGGAGCAATGAGACGCCGTGCTCTCTCCCGGTGCGGCTGGAGGATCAGCTCTTCTATCCACAGTCCCACCTGAAGTGGTTGGGCTTCATCTTCACCCCCGCCTTTGATCCAAGGTCTCACTTTTCCAGGAGGTGCACACTTGCAAATGCCGCCCTAGCAACCATTCGTCGCCTCTCCCCCCCCGGGATGGGCCGCCCACCTTACCTCTGTCTCTCCCTGGCGCGTTCACTCCTCGCTCCGATTCTTTTATATGGGTCCGCTGTCTGGAACCCTCCCCCGTCTATCATGGGCTCCATGTCCATTTTCTGGCATCGGGTCTGTAGGTGGAAAACCAACTACTTCTCCTCAACAAACATAAAGTGTTTGCACAGGGAAGCCTGTCTCCCCCGGCTGCCAGTTCTGGTACGCCACCATCGCCGCCTTGCGGGCCTAAGGCTCATATGCTCCCCCCCGGAGATAAACCCTGCCACAGCACGCCTACCTAAGTCCGTCCCCACCTTCTCGCCCCACTGTGCCGCCTTGATAGCGTGTGGGAAAATTACCTCTCAACCTCATCTCTTCTTCAACCTCGACTGGCATTCTACCTCGGACAAGACCAGGAACCCGAGGTACCGACACAACTCCATCACAACTTTGGCTAACATGGCCGTCCCCCTCATTCACGACGTCTCGACGCTGCCACCCATCTCCCTCCACTTGATAGACTACCTGCCCCCAATCCCGGGGGTTGTCCCCTCCTATACTCGCCTCAAGCCAAGGGCTAAACAACACCTTCTTTCCGACTTGTCTGATACCCCAGCCCCCGCATACTACCCCTTTCCGCCCTCGACACGCCCCTATCCCTTCATGGGCTTGGGCAAGTTCGTGGCAGGCAGGATACACCAGATGCGTTCTGGGAAAGGCTATCTCACGGCCCACCCCTCATGGGGGAATCCTGAACCCGACACGTCCTGCCCGTTATGCTCTGAGGCCCCCCAGACCTTCGAACCTGCCATCCTATCCTGCCCCTTCTCCGCCCGCCAGAGATCCCGCCTCCTCCAAGGGGTCTCAGACTTGGCTCCTGAGGCTCCGATCTGGTCCGACCAGCAGCTCCTCATTGACCTGGCTGAGTTCATCTGCACCACCACCACTGGTTTCCCTTCTGGGATGCCCCTGCTTGCCCCCTCCCTCCACACCCCTTCAAACCCCCTCTTTTCGTCTACCGCCCCATCCGCCCCTGGCCCTCGAGACTAGTTAGGCGGTTTATACTTTCCTTTAATTTAGCTACCGCTGTTTTGTGACGTTTATTGGTCGCGTTGGGGGAACTGGTTATGGTATTTCTTTTGTTGATTATTAGTTTGATTTTCGGTTTTGTTTTGGCCATATCGTTAAAGATCCATGTCATTTCTTGTACCATAGAAACAATGAACATATGATTTAAAAAAAAGAAAAAAAAAAAAGAAGAAAAAAAAAAAGACTGCTAAATTACACCACCCTTCCGCTCCCCTCTTTCCCCCCCCCTACATTTCTCAACACCACGTCGTTCTGCGCACGATCTCCTCTGCCATACTTTTCGTCCTCCCTGCTGGGCCTCGCGTCCCCACCCCCACCTACAGTCATGGCCTCCCACCAGGGTGGCCCCTCGAGAAACCCTACTCCAGCCCCTCTCTCTCCCCTCCCGACCACAGCAACTCTCGACCATCTAGTCTCGATTTTCCACCAGACTGCCGCCGACCTAGAGCTCCCCGCCGCAGGTTTCCCTCCCATTACGCTGGCGAACATCTCCACTCTCTCTATCGGAGAACAGATGCTCCTTCCTCAACTCTGCACCTCGCTTCAATCAAGCATTCACATAGCAACGGCTCTCGAGAATCTCTCGACTGAAATCCACGACTTGTCCTCTCGGGTTGCCAATCTAGACTTCTCGCCGCAACCCCCGAATCTCGCCCCACCCCAGGCATCTCTCCGTGACATTGCCTCCCATGTTCCGTCAGCCGCTCAGGCCCCTTTCCTTCCCCAGAATCCTGGTGTCCCACAACAGGCCACACCCTCCTCTAGTGCATCTCGCCCCAGCCCCACTAGCAACACCAACCCCGCTCGCCAAGAGAAAGGAAAAGAAAGAGGTCCTCCGGCTCCACCCCCACCACCACCCAACACGGTCTGGCCCTCCCCCGCAGCTGACCCCGATCTCCCGAGATACGACATGTCAACTTCCCCTCCCACACTATATGCCAACCCTGAGGCGTTTGCCAAGAAGTACCACCACACCTGGGAAGCGGAAGCATTCGCCAAAGGCAAATACCCCCCCGGCCCCGCCTGGACCCCGACTGGCGTTCCTCCAACACCATGGCCACCAGAGCCACGCCCACCTATGCTCAAGCTGTCGCACCGCCTGCTAAGGGAAAGAAGGGTCGACAGGCGAGGGCCTCTGCCTCGGATTCCTCCATTGAGGTTGCGTCGGGTCAGGTTTTTACGAAATCACCCCCTCCTCTCCCCCAAGCTGTCCGCAGATTCTTCGCCTCCAGAACCACCTTCGAACCCCACCCAGAAGCGCTCAAGATAGCAGCCCACTTCCCCGACATCGCTGCTTCTGTTCTCAGAGAAGGCAACTGCTCCCTTCCCCTTTCCTTCATCTGCACGGTCAACGACAAAGGCTCAGTGTCTCTGCTTGGCACCGATCTTCACACCCCGGCCTCCGCTTATACCACTTATTTTGCTCCCCTTACCTCGAGGTTGAACAAGGCCTTTCCATTAGGCCACTCCCCCTGGGATCTTTTCAAACCCGCTCCGAACGAAACGCAACTTTTGATTCACTCCATCCCTCTTGCTTTCCTCCCCACAGATGAGGCCCAACTCTTCCCCTCTCTTCATGAGTCCATCCGCAATGTGCCAGGGGAGTCTCTATTCTCTCAGCGCTCTACCTTAACCCAGAGCCGGAATCTCGGGATCAGAAGTTAGCAACCTCAGTGGTTGTCACCGTGGCCCCACCCGACGCTTTCGCCGTCCTCCCCTCCCTCAATCTCTTCTCCCGAAACCGCAGAGTGGAACAGATGTTCTCCTCCTCTAAGAACTCCCAATGCACGAAATGCTGGAAATTCTGCCACATCTCTACCCGCTGTCCCAGCACATTACCAGTCTGTCCCTTCTGTTCGCTCGGCCACACCAAAGCAGAGCATCACGGCCCTAACCCTTCCTGCCCTAAGGGTGGCAATCTCTGACATGTCCTCGCCTGCTGTCCATCCTGGGTGGCATGCTGTCCTAACTGCCAAGAAGAGCACTCTGCGCGCAGCAAGGATTGCCCCTCCTGCCCAAAGACCACTCCAGATACACCAGAGGTGCGATCTCGACAGACGCAGGACAACATGGATCTCTTTGAAGACCAGGCTGGCCCTTCGACGGTCCGTCGTTCAGCACCAGGTGCCCCTCCCCACACCCCGAGTGCCCCTGTACTCCCACGTGATGCTCCCCCACCTAGGCAGAGAGCCCAACGCACCATCACCGTCACCGACCTCGCCCCAAGAGAGAGCGGTGACGAATCTCTGGACTCCAACTCCTCCGAGGGCTCTGCCCACTAATGGAGAGTTTTTTCACTCGTTACACTGACAGCAGTGCTGTCTTCCCATCCTTTCCAATCGTTCAACATAACTGTTTTGGGAGCAGGGATGTTTTTCTCTCACTTTTTCACAGCTTTACAATGCTGCCTCAGCCTTCTTTGCTTGTTGCTATTCAAGACCCCCCCTTTAGACGTTCGGTTCTGCTGACATTCCCGGGATTTATGTCCTTCGCCCCCCCCACTCCTGGCCGCCCACGGGTAGCCATTTATGTTTCTCGTACCTTGAACTAGCACTTGTCTTCCACAACTGTTTTTCATGACTCCTCGGAGATGCTTTCAGTTGATGTGTTTTCCCCGGAAGGTCTTTTTGGATCCCCCCACCGCTCCCTCAGAGTCACCTCGGTGTACCTTCTTCGTACAAATCATCCTCCCTACCGCTCCATATTTCCTGAGCGGATTTTTTCTTTTCTTTCCTACCCTCAGCTGGTTTTAGGTGATTTTAACCTCCACCATCCGTTAGGAGATCCCTGCCTCTCCCTATCCGAAAGGGAATTTATCATCTCTACGAGCTACTTTGATGCCGCTGGTGACCTCCCGTACCACCTTCTCAACACCCCCGGGGTTTATACTCGGTTCCCATTTGACACCATTTCGCGACCCTCGGTTTTGGACCTGGCCTTCGCGAACACCGCTCTCTCCTCCCTCGTCTCCTCATGGGACACCCCCCTCCCCTCCACTGGTTCAGACCACGTTCCATGTGTGATAACACTGAGACCTCCCGCCATTATGCTACCCCCTCCTACTCTGCACTGGGCTCTCCTTAACCTAGACGCGGTAGGGAAGGCACTGGATACCTTCACCACACAACCTTGCCCAGAGAGGCCCACACCCAACTCCCTGAGTAGATGGTTCGACATCTCCTCTACCCGCCTTACCTCCCTTGTAACGGAATCTGCCTATTGTTCTCGCTACTGTACCTACCTGATGTTGGATGTTTCCTATTCAGGTTCTTCAATAGTAGCGCTGTTTTTTTTACCTTGTACTTTCCTTATTTGTTATAGTTTCCTATTGGGTTATTTATTCCTAAGTTCGCTTATAGCTTTCACTACCCTTCTACCCTTTAGGCAACCTTATGCATTCCTACTAGTACTACTGGATTAGTACATTAGTAGCGATCCCTTATTGTTTGATTCCATTATTTGTTTTGTTAGTTACACCCTGTCGCCTGTATACCTATGTTCTAGGACTTAGTTGTTTGCTTCGATACTATCTCAGCATAGTAAGTGTTTGCGTAAGGCACAGGATATTT
>Ga0307509_10006481_pt1 | contig 15730 bp, 7 predicted proteins | sample 10_EM_MG_FD_202245 | JGI IMG/M metagenome (GOLD analysis project Ga0307509, IMG submission 202245) | Populus trichocarpa ectomycorrhiza microbial communities from riparian zone in the Pacific Northwest, United States - 10_EM | ecosystem: Host-associated > Plants > Roots > Unclassified | place...
CATGAAGACTTTCTCTTCCAAGTCTCCATTTAGAAAAGCATTTTTAACATCCAATTGAGATAAGGGCCAATTAAAATTCATTGCTAAAGATAATAACATCCGAATTGAGTTTATTTTGGTTATTGGAGCAAATGTATTTTGATAGTCAATGCTGTATGTTTATGTGAAGCTTTTTGCCACAAGCTTTGCTTGTACCTTTCTATGCTTCCATCAAATTTGCATTTAATTGTAAACATCCATTTGCACCCTACTTTCTTCTTTTCCCTTGGCAAGTCAACTACTTTCCAATTGCCTTTTTTTGAATAAACAATTGAGATATCTTAGAGTTAAAAGCTCAATAATTATTAGAAAGTTTTTGGTAAGATGAATATTTAGTAATAAGATGGTCGTTACAGGATTGGACTCCTTTTCTAAAAGCTACAAGAATATCAAAGTCTATAGGCTCATTATTAAAAGGAACAATAGAAACAGAAATAGAAGTAGGAATACCTGGAATATTCTTAGGACCATCTCTTGAAGAATTTGGTTGATCTTGTGTTGGGATGATAGGCAAATCTTTATCTTTCATATGAGTTCTTCTAATATAAACTTGAAGCTCATTATTTGGATCACTTGAAGATGAGTTTTGATAAAGTCAGGTTGATTTTTTATAGAAGAAACATCCATACTTACATGAATCTTCCATGGTTTGAAGATGGTAAGATTTGTATCCTTTTTTGTTGGGTGCATATCCGATGCCAACATATTTTTCATCTCTAGGGTCAAGTTTAGATCCTTGCTTGGTATGTGAACAAATATTGTGCAACTAAAGACTTTTATTGGCAAATCAAATCGCATTTGTTTATCAAGAAAATATTTTTTTAGACAATCTCATTGTGTAAGAAATTTCAAAACTCAAGTAGGCATATTATTGATCAAATAGGGTGCTGTCACATTAGCATTTTGGAATATTCATAAAAAAACATTATGGCAAGAGCCATTTCAAGTAAATGTTTATTTTTTTCTTTTAGCAATTCCATTTTGTTGTGGAGTGTCACAACATGTGTTGAATCTCTTTTTCTTTAAATTTTTTCTCTCAAATACCCATTAAATTATTCTGTTTCATTATCAGAATGAAGCACCTTGTCTGATATTAGTTTTCTATCATTTAGTAAAAATCTTTAAACAATGTGACTACCTTATATTATCCTTCTCGATTCTAAAACTTAAGCTTTTAGTTGAGATTCCAAGAATATTTACAAGATTTATTTTTAAAGGAGAATATAAGACATGAATCAAGAACTAATACCAAATATATTTTTTAATTTATAGATAAACTAATATAGAATCTTCTATTTTACATTAGTTTGCTACCAAATAACTCTCAAAGAAACTTTTTGAACTTTAGCCTAGGAGAGCAGTCCTGTCAGCTGTGGACGTATGAAAAGATTGATATGTATTTGTAACTATCAGTTTCTGTCACATGAAAGTATTCTCACGTTCCCTATCGTTTTATTCTTCATTCACTGTATGGTATAAACGTAGCAGGGTTTAAGAAGGGATTGTTCATTGCATGTCTGCAGGTGCTACTGTATTTTGAATGAAGAGAACATCTTGGGAGCTATTTTCAGTATCTGGAAGGAACTTAGAATGGCGAAGTCATGGGAAGAAGTTGAGTTGTCTGTGTGGGGTGAACTGAATAATTACAAGTGCGTCTCCTGAAGGCCTCTACATTCCTCATCTATTTCGGAGTCGCAGCTGTGCGTATTGAGGCCGGCACTGGTCTTATACCTTCTCTATTAATTCATTTAACTCGGGCACGTTCCATTCCTCGGGATCAAGTCCAAAGGATTTCCAATAATAACTCTAACAATTCAAGTTTTAGCTTGTTGAAATATCATTTTTTAAGCCAGTGCAATAAATTTGCTTGTATATTCCTTTGGAAAATGACAAATTACAAGTTTGTAGTCTGCATCCGTACCTTTAATTGTTTGAATACCTTTAAATGAGTGAGTAATTTTTTTAGATAGTTATTATTTCAAATCAAATATAGATATTTAAAATTTTTATATGATGAATAATAGATATTATAATCCGAAATTCGATACAAATTTGTCTTAAATATATAAACTAATATTATATACATGGATGTGTGTGGATTACGTCATTTAGATGAAGTGTTTTTTAGCTAACACCCTTTTACCATGTCATGTTATAAAATTATTTTTTTTTAATTGACACTTCCTATATATATTTTTAATTATTTTAATACATACACTATAATTTGGAGCACTTCTATTAAATCAATATTAGCAATGATGTCACAATCAAATAAAAGTTATATCAACACATACACTGTAAGGAAATCACCTGGATACTTAAAGAGACAAATTAACAGATTATCGACCATTTCTGGGTGCAGAAAGTGAAGGCTGCGGAGGGGAAAATAAGTTTCTTGCCAGAATTAAGGCAAGGAAAGGAAGTACCATTCAATTGGAGGAACATGATGTATATTGTCATGTGTTCTATGATTTTCTTTTAACTTGACATGCAAACATGTATTTTAAAGATTTTCCAAAAAGTGTATATTGTATTTCAGGTTCATCTCATTCTAGATATTATTTTCTAATATTTCTCTAAACTAGAAATATTAATTTCCATGCCTTTAAACTTTGGAGATCAAAATGAAAAGACAGGAAAAAAAAACCACTGCTCCAGTCGATTTGAGAGTTTTCTTTATAACAATATTGATTTTGAACACAGTTTGGATACCTCTTGAGCCATCCTTTTATTTACGAATCCTCAAAGCAGGCAACTAGTATTAGCACACAGCATTTTCCGTGGCAGGGCCCTCAACACACCAGCACTATACAATATTATTTTGACAGTGCCTGAACCCTGAATATTCAAATCGACCAAAAATCACAAGAACCACCTAACATTCAACTTTGCCAACAAAATTAAACTAGGACTGGAGCGGAGGTTCAAGTTTTAAAAAGATTCCATTTGATTGTAGCGAACAGTCATAATATCATGGAGAATCCAATGAACCAAGTGTCAAAGCACTTCCAAAACTATTCAAGTAACACCTCAAAATATAACAATTATAGTTTGAAGAAACCTAAGACAACATTTCTCTTGCTACCAAAACTCAACAACTAGAGAGATTTGTAATTCTAAGCAGCAATGGATGGCTTAGAAGCAACAGAGAGCCTGGACCTTTTCTTGGCTAAGCTCTCACTGCGACGTTCTCTCTGCTCCTTCAATCTTGTGGCGAGAAGTTTCTGGTACTCAGCAGCCTCGGACTTGGCCTTGGCGATTCTCTTCTTTTTATCTGAAATCCTTGCTCGCTTCCTTTGCAAAGTCAGTGGCGTCACCAACCTCTGAATTTTGGGAGCCTTACTGACCTTCTTTCCTGCAACAAACAAGAACCACAAGACATTATATTAAGCTAAAGACAAACAAATGCCAAGAAGCTATAAACAAGTATATTATAAGAAAGGAAGTCATACCAGATTTTGTTGTGAATGATCTCCTGTAAGTGTTGACATACTTGCGAACATCATCCTCCTTTGAGAGATTAAAGAGCTTGCGGATCTTCGATGCTCTCTTGGGACCTCTCATTCTTGGTTTCTCTGTGTCGGTGAGTCCAGGAAGATCATTCTCACCCTTCTTCACAATTACCAAGTTCAAAACAGAAAGGTCTTGACTGACGATGCACCCGCGCACAGATTTTCTCCTGCGTTCTCCATTGCGTCTTCCATATCCACGGAAGCAGGGGGTTCCTATGGAGGCAAAATAGAAATGCATTTTAATGTTCGTCAGGCAAACAAGACTGGTGCAATAAGGTTTTAACGACCAATATTTACCAAGAATGTTTAACAAATTTAGAGAATATAACAGAGTCTAACATTTAAGTAGTCACACCTCTGTGGAGCAAAAGACGAACACGGCCAGGGGTTAGCACCCCCTGCTTCATGGGAAATCCTTGCTTGTCACAACCTCCCTTTATCGCAAAAACATAGCCCTTGAATTCCTATCAAACCCAGAGGATAATTGGTGAGCATACATGTAAAATATAAGCATACAGTATTTAGAAAACCAGAATGTGCATACCTCTCCAAGAGCATCGCCACTGACCTCCTGTGAGATCCTCTTATCAAAAAATGCCCGACTGCAGATTCAAAGACGGAAAAAGAGATAAATCTCAGAATTAGAATTGCAACTGATAACTAAAAACACAGGGAAAAAAAAAGCCAATCAGATCTTGCTGCTGAATCTACGATCAAAGAATGGTTAATATTGAACAGATTTACCACAATTGAGTCAGACGAGTTGGTTGATACAGAATATCGCACTAGACAAGTAGCTAAGGTTCCTTACTTGAAGGAAGACTTTCCATCCAACAAGAAAAGGTATAACAATATGGAAGCTTCACTTCGGAAGTTCCACATTTACAGAAACAAACAGAAAACCCATGCAAATGGGCATTTATCAACATCAGGTTCTTAAAGGTTTTGTTGGAACTTATGTATGCTATAAAGAAATTGAGAAAGCCTTTTTTTATATCAGATTATAATATCTTTTCGTTCTATTTTCTTATTAAAGGTATTGGATTGCAATGCATTACATTTTGAATATCGAAACTAGCTACAGCATGCATTAAAAGATAAAAAAAATCTATTCTAAATAACGGATGCAGTAGATATTCTGGACCCAAACAAACACATATACAAAAAAAATTCTAAAGAAAAACTCTTCTATCACTAAATGAAGGCTAAAAATGTGTAAAAAATCCGAAAAATCCAGACAAAAAATCATAATTTGTTATCTTCATCCACAGAAACTAAATTAACAACACAAACACAGCATCTTTGTCTAAGTACGCGAACATCTATCTCTTTAATCGACAAAATCAAATAAACTTTGACAAGAAAAAAGGGGTGATTTACCAACAAAAGCAAATACAATTTGACAGAGAAAAGAGGAGCTTACAGCTTCTGGTCATCGTCGATTTCGAGCTTTTTCTGGCATCCCGTAGTGGGATATGCGATGTTGAACTGCAAGACACAAAACAACAGAGAATGAGACCGAGAGAAACATGAAATCGGAGTCGTTAGGATTTCATCAACAACGAAACTTTGTTTTTTTATTCAATGGCAGATTAACGGAGGTAAGTAACCTTCATGTTTGGGAGAGCGGAGCGGAGGCGGCGGCTGTGCCCGAAATGAGATGAGAAGAGACTAAGAGAGACTGCACCTTGCCTTCTGCTTAGGGTTTTATCGGATTAATTTTTTTCTAATATAAAAAAAATAATATATAGGTTATGATAATTCAAGTATATATATAAACTTAAAAAAAAATCGAGGTTGAATTAATAAAAAAAACACTAAAAAAAATTGAATCAACCCAGATTAACTTGATTAATTTGAGACCTGAGATAACCTTGACGAAGTTAAAGGCTCAATAACTTAATGTTGGAGGATAAAATTAAAAGTAAAAAGTAATTTCAAAAAACAAAACATAAAAAAACTAATTCAACTCATGTTAACTTGACTAACTCAAGATCCAGGATTTGAGAATTAAATTTAGTATAAAAATAATGAAGCAAAATTTATAATCATCAAAAATTAATAAAAAAACAAAATAAATAGAAATCAAATAATAAAGATCAAATCTAGTATAAAAATTAAATTAAATAAAATAATTAGGGATTAGATTGAAAAATAAATTAAATTAAAAAAATTATATATAAAAAAATTGCAATCAAAAGAACAATGATCAAAATTAAATATAAAAATTAAATCAAATCAAATGTTGAGAAACAAAATTAAAAAATATAAATAAATCATGAAAAAATTAAAAGAAAACAGCAATCAAAATAATAAGACTCATTGGAGCTATATTAGTTGTTTGTGGTTGCCATGTGTCTATCCATCGATAAGATCATGTTACGTCACTCTAAACACTGTCGCAAAAGATAGTGTTTGGCCACTGGAGAATCCTACACACTCTGCCATAAAGGTGCAAGCTTCTCCCACTTGTAGGTATGTGCGTCGCACGCACCAATAACTTATTATTTTTTATTTTTTATATTTGTATTTATTAAGAGACCAAACTAAACCTTACCTAACTTAACAATAAAGAAAAAACCCAGAGAAAAATAACAAAAATCTCTTAGACAACAACTATAAAATTTCTACTTTGAATGGTAATTTAGACTTTCAATTGCGCTTTTGAAATTAAAAATTAAAGAATGCCTTACACAAAAGTTATTTAATTATTACTTTTGAGGATATTTAAGTTATCATCATATGCAAATAAAAGGTAAAAATATGGATATGCTCCCCATTCAAATATATTAAACTCTTGCTATTATTTGGTTCAACCGTAATAATTACCTTTGTTCTTCCAGGCACCAACACTACACACTTCCCCTTAGTTTACTAAGGATGTATGTTTTTGTGTCGCCCATCATGCAAGATATTCCTATTATATAATCAATGATTCATTAACAATACATGACATGAATCCATGTAAACTACATTACACCATGTATTATCATAATTATTTTTTCAATAAAAAATAAAACAAGACATCATTTATCTACAACATAACATTACCGCAATAAATGATTAGATTGCATATCTTATCTATTTTTGTGCACATCAAATGGAAGATGTAATCATCACTCAAACCATTTGAAATTTAATAAATTCTTTGACTAAGATAACGCCACCATCTTCGTGCATAATCTTCCCATTATCATAACTCTAACAAAAAAAAATCATTAGGAAATGACAATCAAACCTCTAAAGTTAAGGCTAATAAATTTACATAATAAAAATACATGTGTAATTTAATTATTAATGACAAAAATTAAAATTATTATTTGATTCATGGACTAAATATTCTGATTTTTTACTCTTTAAAGACAATACAATAATTACACTGTTATTTAAAAAAAACGATGTTACTCTAAATAAATTAAGAATGATAAATTGATTGAATGTAAAGATTATCCTACCTCTCAGATAAAATTTTAAAATATTAAAAAGTAAAAAGTAAAAAAATAAGTTGACTATAACACTAGACACATTTCAATATATATGACCTACTGGAGACTTACATGGTCGTTAACTTCAGGGCTCGTGGGATTAGTCGAGATACGCGCAAGCTGGCCCGGACACCCACGTTAAACTAAAAAAAATATATATATATATATATATATGGCCTACTATGAAAAATCCGCTAAGTTTAATATTTTACTTAATAAATCCATGTACAATTTACCAGAACTTCCCGCGTCACATTCTCATTCACCTGTCCCCTCGAAGATACAATAGCTCGACTATTCATCACTTGACTTTACAACAACTCTACGCAATTAGTGAGTGAGCTAAAGCTTCACCACTCAAAACATCTTTTCTTCTTCTTTTAATTTAATTGTTAAAGACTCTCAAAAATGTTATTTAAGTGAAGATATATTATTATTTTTTGCACTTGAGACAAGTTTTTTAGAAATGAGCAATAGTTCTAGATATTACCTAATTGAAAAGCAAATTAACTCCTTTTAATTTATTAAAAACTTGTTGGCTTTCTTCTGTCATATTGTTCGATATATTAAAATTAAATTGTTATGACATTTCTAAAGAAACAATTATAGCCAAGTTTCTAACCAAGAGATTTTAGTAATGTTATACGGCGATACAATTTATATTCGTTGAGAAGAGACCGAACTGGAATTCTTTCGACAGCTCAAGTAAGCCGGTGAGCTTTTTCCACATGAAAATGGCTGGTACCAATCAGTTGTTTACAGGTCATAGGCCCATAATTTTAGGCTCCTTCGTTCTTTTCATGCTTTTTTTTTTTGTGGTTGCTTGATTTAGTGCACTAATGTTTCAAGTCCACCGCAAGTAAAAGCTGGTACTGCTGCTGGTCACAGCTGATGTGGCCATTGAGTTTGCGACGTGCTCATCTTATTCATCCCCAGACTCTACAAAATTATTAGGCTGTGTTTTGGATGAAATCAAATTCCTTTACCGACAGGCGAAGGTGAAAGGCAAAAGTTTGATGACAATAACAAGTATGATGTCTACCCCCATCCTCATGCAAAGTATCCACTTGAGAAACAAAGCAGAAAACTAATCTAATCACAAACACTAAAAAAGAAGCAGGAACTCCTTACATTAATGATAATCTGGGGTGGGATTTTCTTATATTATTTATTTTTTAGTTCAGTGGCTTCACAGTCATTCTGCTTTTGTGATTTTTTAGTATTGCTACTGCTAGCTAGTGATCTTTGTTGTTCACTGACATTAGTGAGTACTACTAGATGAATATATGTTCAGTATCTTGCACTACCTAACATAATAAACAAGATTAAATAGCCTAACGCACTAAATTGCGCATATCCACTTCCCCTTCATCGCTAACACAGGCAAGCCTACTGAATCAAGAAGGATTCATGGACACAGAGCTAGGAAACATGAATGAACCAGACCAGCATCAGAACAAGAAGCATATGAAGGCATTTCTGGTATTTTTAAACTGCATGTTAATGGCAGTTGGTCAAGTCGCAGGTCCATTACTTGTGAGGATTTACTATTTGCATGGAGGAAAGAGTAATTGGCTCGGTGCCTGGCTACTTACAGCTGGTTTCCCAATCTTGATCATCCCAATAGCCATATCTTACATAAGAGCTAGAGCTAGAGCACAGGCCGGTAGATTATTGGTCACACCTTGGCTTTTTTCTGCTAGTGTCATCTTGGGACTCCTTCTTGGCCTTGATAGCTATCTTTACTCCTTTGGCATGTCATATCTCCCTGTTTCTGTTTCTTCCATTCTTGGTTCTAGTCAATTGGCCTTCACTGCAATTTTTGCATATATAATTGTCAAGCATAAGTTCACGCATTACTCGATAAATGCGGTGGCTTTGATGACTTTCGGGTCTGTTATTCTTGGTTTTCATATGAATGGAGACAGACCGAGTGGCGAGTCTAAAGGAAAATATATTCTGGGTTTCTTCATGACTATTGGTGGTGCAGCTCTTCATGGGTTTCTAATGCCTGCTTTGGAGTTTACTTACTTGAAGGCTGGCAAGGCCATCACCTTTGACCTTGTCCTGCAAGTTCAGTTCCTTATATCAATGTTTGCTACTCTATTTTGCTCTATCCCCATGATTATCAACAAGGACTTTAAGGTAAGTGATAAATAGTCTTGATAATTTTCTCATTCTCCAGAACTTAACTCTGAAAGAAAATTGAAGTGCTTCCTAATTTCCATGTAACAAACTCTGAAATAAAGATTTCCGACTGAAAAGCTGGCACAAGCTTCTCTTACAAACCAGTTCTTCAGTGAAGCTTGAAATCTTCAAGGTTTCATAGATTTAAAATCTACCACGATCAAATATTGGTTTACCTATCACTTTACTTCCATCAAGCCTAATATATTAGTCTAAATAATCTGTCTTGGGGAATTTCTGTTTAAATATTACATACATACATACATAAACATGTGTGTGTGTGTATTTGCACTGGTTTCAGGATGGGTTATACCTATTGATTGCTCACCCAAATTGCTATCTCTTAGCAAATCGCATAGGAAACTTCATCATCTATGTGAACTTTTGAGGTTTATTTGAATCATTAATGTTGCATCGTTCAAAATAATTCTAATGAGCTTGTGTTTTGCTCAGGCTATATCCAAAGAGGCAGCAGAGTTTGGTCTTGGTAAAACAAAGTACTACACCATACTATTAATAGCAGCCATAGTATTGCAGTTATTAGTAATAGGAAGTCTGGGGGTGATATTTAACTCCTCGTCACTTTTAGGGGGGCTTGTGTCATCTCTTCTGGTTCCAGTCCAACAGGCATTTGCTGTGATGATCTTGAAAGAGGTCTTTAATGCAGAAAAGGGCATGGCCTTGGCCATGTGTCTATGGGGTTTTGCTTCTTACTTGTATGGAGAATACCAGAAGCCAGAAGCCAACAAAGAAGAATCGACCCATTAGTTAATCAGGAAATACTACATTTGTTTCTGTATGCATAATTATGAATCAACTGCATCCTTATGAAGCTATGCGCTTTTCTTTATTCAGCTGTATCTACTGTTGTGAAGAGTATGATCTCGCATATCTAAAATAAAGACTGCTGACTTGATTTCGTGAAGGACTCATCTTCAGAGCATTAGCATGTTTCTTGATGTAGAAGGAATTACTTCTTTCCCCTTCAAGTAGATGAATCATCCAATGCACATAGTTTTTAGAGGAACATTTGATTTGGTTTATTACATTATCTTCTCCTCGGAACAAGGTTTTTTTATTTTTAGGACTGGTTGGTGATTCTGTTGGGACTGATTTTTGCAGAGCAGGACAGGATATAATAGCCGTATTTACCTGAGTAGATTCAAAATATGTTGTAGTGGGATACAATTTATAACCTTCGACGAATAACAAGAGGCTCAACTGGAATTCTTTCAATAGCTTGATCTAGCTAGTGTGCTTTTTTCCACATGAAAAGTGATTTTAAGTTCTGCGGGTCTCGTAATATCTCCTTGTTATTTTACCTCGTTTGACTGCGCACCGTCCAGTTGTTTAATTACAAGCCATTCTTGGGCTCTTTTTGGCTCCTTTTCACGACTAACTTCCTAATTTCCTTTCTTTGGTAGCAGCTTCATGTACTTTACTAGTCTTTCAAGTTCAATAATGCAAGCAAGCTGGGTGGGCTGGTCTAAGCTGATGTAGTGTTTTGTCCAAGTTCATGGCAATCGGTGGCGACCACACTGCTTGTCTCATTCATCCTCGAGGATCGTAAGACTCGGCGGAATCATGTGATCACTATGTTTTGGATGAAATCAGTTTCTTTGCGGACAATTTAAAGTGAACGGGATAGATTTAATGGCAATAACAAAACATCATCTATTTACGAAACTCAAGTACATAAGAACAAGAGCATCAGCTTCTCACCTCAAATACTAAAAAGATGGAGCTCAGAACAGTATAATTCATTACATCATCGCCTCTCATTGAGGTTGTCTCCCTCCTCTTTCTACTTTCATCCCCCTCAACACAAATGACTCTGATATATTACTGCTCTATGATTTATCTAAGAATTTATTATTGGATAGTACATGCTCTTCTTTCTATTACTTCTCGGCCATCCGCTTGATCATCTTTATTGCAAAATCGATTGGTTGTTTTTGTATTTTAAAAAATTTATTTTTTTCTTTACTGATCTTAAAAAATCAACCCTTGTCGTTCCGCTTGTTGACACCCACGACATGTCCAGGGATTCCCCTGATGCTTTGAGGTTGATTGGTTTGCGTAAAGAAGGCGTCACCACTAGCTACTGATCTCAATGCCCGCAATTTCACACTTGTCGCTTCCCAAATAAGAAATTAAAAATAAATTGACTTCAATTTTTTCAATATTAATAATCAAAGGGATAAAAAGGCAAAAACAAATACCAAATATTGTGGATTATATTGTAATACAAGTGTTTATGAATGTGGAGAAATGATTTCTCCGCAACTTTTAGTTTTTGTTATGATAATTGTAATTCAAAAACATCCAAAGTTCCAAACCCCCTTTTATCGAGAATATATGTGTGTGTAAAAAAGCCCCTTTCGCTCCTCCGTGGTCCATGCAACTTGCCCTCTGGGACCAGGAGGTTTGTATTGATATAAGCCCCTTTAGGCTCCTCCGTGCTCCATGCAACTTGTTCATGCAACTTGCCCTGTAGGACCAGGAGGCTGGTCCTGGCCTGTCAACTCAGGGGCTCCCTTATTGTTCGTTTGATTGAAAGTCTACAAGACTCGAGCCCAGCATTTCAGAGTACAAAACACTAGGGCATGTGATACATGCTGGGTTGGATAATTTTTTTAAAACAAAAAAAAAATATGTAAAATTTGTAAATTTATTTTTTAAAAAAATATATATATAAATTAAAAAGCTTATGAGAATTAAAACAAAATGTTAATGTGTTTATTTAATTTGTTGGATAATTTTTTTTTCTAAAGCATAATTAATATATAAATGTTATTAAAAACAAATTTCACATCAAGTAAAAAATATAACTATGAATCAGAAAGTCAACACTTACATGTAATGAAATATAATAAAGATCATGTATATTAATAAAAACATATAAGATCTCGGGCTAATTTTTAATGTAGCTGAAAAATGAAACAATGTTGCAATTGTTATAGTGAAACATCATTTCCAAGAAAATCTGTGTAAAATAAATTTCCAACAAAAAAGTGTAAAGAAAAAAACATTAAAAATAAATTACAAAAGAATAAAAAAAAAATGAAAAACAAAAATTGTATAAATACATCAAGTGTAAGGAATAAAAAATAATATATTTTCAAAAAAATAAACGTAAAGAAAAAAAAAGAAAAAACTAAAAACAAAACATCAAAATCATCAATTTGGCATGCAAGTTATAATTTTTAAAAAAAAAATACTTGGCATGCAGGCTGCTCCAATGTGTTTTTTTACATGAAAAAATAAAAGTGTCATTTGAAAAGCCTATGCAAACATCGAATTAAATAAATCGATAATTATTTATATAAATAAAACAAAATATAAATTCACCCTAAAAAATTATGAATTAAACGATAAATACAAAAACATATGTCCAAATAAATTCACACCATAAAAACTATTATGAAAGACCAAAACATCAGAAAAATATAAGGAATGGACACCTGCTAATATAATGAAAACATATTAAAAAAATCCTCCAGTAAACATGATAGTCAATCCGAGTGAACAAATCAAACACATGACATAGAACATGAAATTAGGATGACCTTATAAATAGAAAGTGAAAAAAATACCAATAAAAAAAATACTTGAAAAAATGCTTTGAAAAAGACCAAAATCGACCTAAGTTAATCTTTCAGATTTATGACCCTGGTCATGAGACCAGGGTGACCCCCATTAAAGACAAACCTGAAAAAACAAAGAAGTGAGATTATTATTCAAACAAGTATCGAGGGATAAAATTTAAAAAAAAAAGTCAATAAAAAAACAATGCAAAACAAAAACAAAAATAGCAGTTAAAGAAATTAAGACTAAATTCAACATAAAAACTAGCTAAAATTAAATGGCAAGGAAAAATTTAAATGAAATCAAATGTTTAGGGATTGAATTGAAAAAAAAAACAAATCAATTAAAAAAATAACAATTAAAAGAACTGGCACTAGACTTGACATAAAAATTAAATGAAAAGAAATGCTCAATGATGAAATTAAAGAAAGACAAATGCATCAAGAAAATGATTGGAAAAAAAATAATAATTAAAAAAATAATAACCAAATTTGATTAAAAAAACTAACAAAATCAAACAACTAAGAATGAAATCAAAAATTAAATCCAATTATAAATGATCAATGTAAATAAAATAATTATAATTGAAAGAAGAATGATTGAATAAAAAAAAATTGAATAATAGGTATAATTTTTTATATAGTCAGCACGCAATTAAAAAAAATAAAATTAATAGATGTAAAACCAGACCTCAATACGTCACTAAAAAAGAAAGAAAACGCTGAAACGCATCTGGATTGATCCTTGGGCTTAACATCGGCTTTAAAATAAGCAATTGGCAACGACGACCAAATGTTTTAACATCTGGATTGACCGTGGTTGTTTTCATGTCAATAAGATCCAATAGAGCCAAAGTGCCCTAAAGAGTTGAAACAAGCCAATGGATTACATATGTGCCCTACGCACCCCATATCCATGAAAACAGGCCTTGCCACACATTACCGGATCTGATCAAGATAGACTGGGAATCCAACGCTGAGAAATACCAAGGGAGATCCTACAGCGATGAGCTCTGGGTGCTACTACGTACAGCGATGAGAAATACCCTAATTTTCAAACCAGTACCATTCATAAACCCAACAACGGTTTCTGGAGTGCTTCTGATGTTTAGATTACCTGCGATGAGCTCTGGGTGCTACTACAGCGAGAGTTTAGTATAAAGTTTCTGGGCAGAATTCACCTTAGATTTGCGGGGTCCAAGTTCTTCAGAACCTCCTCAATAAAATGGTTCGATGACAGGCTGAAAACAAGCACGGGAATGCAAGAGATCATCAAGATTTCATCATCAAGCAATTAGCGTGGTATAATTTTCCAAATTTGTGTATGTGTTTATTAGAAAAATATTCAATTTCAAACCTTATTATGTTCACGAATCAAGATCATAAAAGGATTACATGCACTTTGACCATATATATAGTTTAGAATCATCATCAATTTTATTTTTTAATTTTGCCAGAAATAAATATGGCTACTTTTGAATCCCGAACATGAAGAACACGTAAGCAATATGTTATACAAGCCAATCCTTCTAAATATTTCAGCTTGCGACTTGGGGCCTCCTGTATATCTCACCGGTTCTATTAAAAAATAAAAGATTCTTAATAATTTTTATCGTAAAATTAGTTGAGGTATATATTAAACATAATATTTATATTAATAAAAAAAATATTCAAAGAGCCTACACTTATTTTGGCAAAACACTTGATATAAGAGTTAGAACTGCATTAGCTTTTATATAATAGACGAGACCAAATTTAATTTAATTAGGATTTAAAGAACAAAAAATATATTTTTTTTAAAAAGGGATCTAAAACAAGAACTTTAACTATGCTTCATTACTAAATGATTTATTCTTTAATTATCTGACTCTCCATAAAAAATTACAATCCTTTATATCAGTCTGACACCTGCCCTTTAAAAACAAAAATCCAAAATTAAAGCAAAAAACTATAAATTAAATAGGAAAATAATAAAACTAAATCCTTTATATCACCCTGACAACCAGCTTTTAGCTATGTTAGCTATCTTTATTTTATTTTTTTTCGTTTCTTAATATTGGAGTGGTGACAACGCCATTTTATAAAGAGAAGAACAAGCGATCGGGTTCTAGAGGTATCTGAATTAACCATGCCATGCACGTCAAGACCTTACAAAATGTTGCTGTGATCGATTGAACAAAGAAACACAAGGGATCTACAGATGGGGCATCCATATGCCACATGGCCAAACATGGATTATACTGTGTAAAGAGTTCCTTAGTGAAGATCTGGTGCTCACAATCATTGAGACAATACCTCAGGAAAGTTGACAATCTATTTACATAGTTTTAATCATCATGGGCACACGAAATCACCACTTGTCTCGATATCTTCAAGGTCTGCGTCAGCATCCAAGTCATCAAGATCCATGCTGCCTCCAAGCAAATGCCCTACAGCCTTTGACAGGGAGACTGGTTTGCTTGCCTCCTGTATTATAGACAGGACTTCTTCAATGCTTTGGGACAGGTTGTTGACGTCAATGCTCTGCCAGCTTTGTCCTTCCATCAGCTCTATAGGCAAGTTCTTTAAGAACCATGGATGATTTTTTATTTCTGGAATGGTAATTCTCTACACAGTGACCAAGCATTAGCTGATGAGAACAATAAAAGGAGTTCAACAGGACAAAAAAAAATGGTGGCAACTGGCAATGCTTTAAGGAATTAATGGAAAAGGAGCTTTGCTGATTGCTCCCACCATCATTCAACTTAAAGTTGCTTCCATGTCATCATGTCTCCTAAATTAAAAGCTGAAAACTTTCAATCTGGTATCAAATAACAAAGGTTTATTTTAATTGATCCTTGACGCTTCCTACCAAAAATAAGGTACCTTATTCTATCCAGTACCAAAGCCTCATTACATAATTGAAATCTTCTCCCCTTTT
>Ga0307509_10006482_pt1 | contig 15729 bp, 19 predicted proteins | sample 10_EM_MG_FD_202245 | JGI IMG/M metagenome (GOLD analysis project Ga0307509, IMG submission 202245) | Populus trichocarpa ectomycorrhiza microbial communities from riparian zone in the Pacific Northwest, United States - 10_EM | ecosystem: Host-associated > Plants > Roots > Unclassified | place...
GACTCGCAATCGATGGTTGTCCCAGTGGGTGGTCAGGATCTTGAGCCACTGGCTGTGATTCACGAACCAGGTGTGCCAGGAGATGCCGACTTGTTTGTTCTTGTCGAGAGAGAGAGAGAGAGAGAGTAATGAGGTGACTGAGATGTAAAACGATTGTGCATTCCATCCAGGAAGTCTATACAGCCAGTTCTAATACGTCCCAAACCTATATCCAACGCGAAAAAGGTCAGCACACGGCCTCCAAGTCAAAAACTCTTAAGACAACGCAAAAAAGAAAAAAAGTCAGAAGGAAGGCAGTAATACGGGTTTTCCACATGGTACACTCTCGGACAGCAGTTGGACATCCGATGATTTTCATCACGTTTCACGAAGGAAGTGGTACCTCACACTCACCTTACACAAAGCGATGATCGTGGTTCTGGTAGAGGTTTTTTGGGTAGAGTTGTTGCCGGTGGCTGGTGGTGCCTGACCTGAACTCGTGGCAACCTCGGGCACAAGGAAAGGAAAGCTGTTGGAATCGATCCCAGGGTATCTGAGGTTGTAATTCGTAGAGTACTAGAGAAAATCCCAGATGTGCGTGGTACGAGGAAACAATTACGAGAGGGAGGGTTCAAATGCTGAGGGAAGGTACGATAAGAAAGCTTCCAGCATGAGAACAAGTCAGAGGGTCGGAAAATGCGTGCTCTTGTCCAATGGTTGCGAGAAAAGTAATAAAAGTGGGGATGGAGGAATGCGGCGTGTCGATACCACAGAACAGTATCATAAGGAAAACGAGGGTTCAAAGGAAAAGTGGACCAGCGACACCGCCCGCCAGGGTAACGATGAGAGCAACGATCACTAACCCAGTGTTAGCTGGGCCGGAGGTCATCTCCCCAGCGTTTCTCTTCCGGTTCTGGCTCTTCACGGAGCCGGGACCAGGGGGAACAGTGACGTTACGCAGAGACTTTGTGGGGTGCATAATCGGGGTCGCGGACCTAAAGAACATGGGCGCATATGGCGCGCCCCCCTCGTCGAACAGATGGAGCTTGTTACCATCGGTGGGATCTTGGAACATTCGGTACTCCCGGTATTTCTCAGTCATGTTGTAGTTCTCGATGAAGTTGGTGATCGCCTCGCAAGTGTTCTGGATTTGTTGGTACCCATCGCCAAAGGGAGTGAGCGTGATGGAGTTGACGGTTTGGTCGACGGTGTAGGTGCCGTGGTGCCAGTTCAACAACCCGGTGATGCACTTATGCCTGGTGGCTGAAGATTGAAAGATGGTGATTACACATCAAGGTGGCGGTTCGCAGGAGGCTTACCGTTGCCCTTAAATCGGTAACGCGCCAGTTCGTAGAACCCGTCAGCGGTGCTTGATACGCAAGTCAGTCGAAGGGATCACGCTGCCAAAGACCGTGCTCACAAGGAGACAGATACGCCAGTGTTCTTCGGGTAGTTAAATGAGGTCTTTTCAGGGGTGGAAAAGTCCTAGAAACGAATACATCCATGTCTTCAGTCCCAAGTTCAACCAATAGTCCACCAAAAATACGCACAGGACCAGTAGTGACGGCACCGCTACCTGTCGACCAGGTTCCAGGGAGGAGGTTGGCGTTGGTGACGACCTGGGAAAAGGCGGGCACGGAGAGAAGGAGAGTAATGACGAGCGAGAGGCCAAACATTGGGAGAGCGATCTACAGCGACTAGGCTGAGAGGAGTGAGGAGGAATCGAGAGATATTACAGCGGAGGGCGAGAAAGGATTGGAGCGACGACAGACAACAACGGCAACACAGAAGGGGACCAAGTATGGCATCAATTCCCACGCCATCGCGCACGTGGATATCCGCCTACATGCGTAGCCGTGAACCTAAGCTTCGTTCCTGGCCGAACCACTCGCTCGTGCACAAAAAATTGTTCCGCGCTAGGCGACCTGTGTGCTATGCGCCCCTTGAACTCGTCGAATTGGACCGCCCGGACCCAAACCCATGGCGACACGTGCTGCATCACGGTGAAAATACTCTGTGACCCCCCTCCTCTCCCCTCGAGGGGGAAGCATGGCACCCAGCACAAGATTTATACACCCCTGATGGTTTTCTTCCGTATACCGTCATCCCAGGATCTCCACATGATCCCGCCCGTTCATTCTTCGATCGGTCGAGCGGACGGAGTGTCTTGTCTCTCAACTCCTTTTTGTCATCCTTCGCGATAACGGCCGGCGGTGCGCAGTTCCTGTCGCAGGCCCCCAACCCACAGGGTCGACTATCCAAACAAAGCCGACTTACTGGAGAGCCAGTACCGCAAACTAACAGTCTTCCGACTCCACGATACAGACCGGGTCTTGATCCCGCCAGTCGAGTGGAGGAGTTCCGTCGAGCTTCGTAATTCACCATTCCGCAGTCTCTTAATCTACTTTGTGGACAAGAGGAGGTGTTTAAAGATTGTCAACTCCCCGACGTTCACGAGAGGATATCCCTCCCTGTTTCTTTTTTTACATCCGGAGATCGCCGGCGCCTGTCACCTTTTCTCACTTCTCGCTTTTCCGACAACGCCAAATCCTTTGTAGCGCGCTCCAAGCTCGAGTGTATTCGGATCCTCGAGCGTTCCGTCACGAGAGGGTTACGGCTCTTCCGCGAGTCCGAGCGTCTCGAGGTGGCGGCGTTTCCATTGCAGGTCCTCTCTGGCTCCCTCACTGGTTCTCGGTCCTGCTCTACGCTCCCTATCCCAACGAAAATGGAACAGGGGGTTCTTCGTCCTCGCTTAGAGATCTCCATACCCATTCCGCCTTGTCTCCAAATGGGATAATTACCCCCACACCCTGCACTTGCTCAACGGAGTTGCGTGGTTCCCACGGCAGTTGCTACTTAATTTTCTGAACCACAAAATACAGTTTTACAGGCGAAGAAATGGAGAAAAGGGTACGACCGAGTGCCGCTGGACAACCAGCTTGTATCAAAACCTGGTCTACCGGATTTACGAATTGTGTTGAGTTTGGGGTGCTGCTGCGGGATATGAGTACGGGACGGTCGACAGTCGCCTCACAACTTGATTGCAAGACACAACACCTCCTCACCCTTCTTCAGGTGCGCCATACCCTGTGGTTCTCAGCTTGTTCTATTAACCGTATTCACAGCGTCCACCTATCACCGCAGCAGATGCAAGACCCGCCTCCACCATCACGCTTCCACAAATTCGATCGTTCGCGATCGCGAGACCGTGGCGAAGGAGGGAAAATTTGAGGCAACAACTGAATTCGAATATTCGCCGGTCCACTCGGGAGCGACCACCATTTACGCGAGTGTTATACGTATCCAACCCGGAACTGATGTCGAGGGCGAAACCATTTGCAAACTCTGGTACTCAAAAACTCCTAGATGATAGCTTGCGTATGTGCTACAAATTCATCACGGCAGAAACAGATACCTCACGTCACGCCAATCGCATAAACGGGGCGCACGCCCAGGTGTTACGCATCCTTCCACGTACGCACTCACGGTGCCCGGAACGAAAGCCACGCAGATCAACCCTCGCGGTCTCAGATACAGGTAATAGGCTAACCCCACAAATGCGGGCGGCCCGTGGCCCCGATGGGCTTCGGCGATGACACAACCGGTCTAGCCAAAGAATGAGCACCGCAATCGAAGGCGAACGGAGAAGTGGCGGAAGGGTATCAGCTTCCCAGTGCACCATATCATCTCGATGGGCTAGGCCGACGTTATCTACCAAGATAATGCACCCTAGAGATCCGGAGATTGGCTCGGGAAAGGGGTTGCTCCAACCCAGAGCCTTGTCAACGATCTACCTCGTCAAGCCTTGGTGTTATTTCCACCGAGTATCCATAGGCTCATACATCGCAATGGTGGAGCAACAAAACCGTGAATCCACCGATCCCCGTCACCGGACGGCTCTCCAGAAGACTGGATATATCTCTGAACATTATTCGGGGGTGCCAGTTGCCGAAATTCGGGCTACGGTTGAGGTATCCGCTCTTCTGGTCTTCGGACATTCGTTTGTTTGCGCCGTGCGTGGTTACAAACTTACGGACAGTTACCCATTGCTCCCGGGGTGAAGGTATGCAAACAGTGCATCAGGAAACCCGCAAATGGATTTCAATGCCAGTAAAGTCGTAGAAAACCAGAAACTCCAAAGCCGTGAAAGTTAAATCGAGTGTGCAAGGGTCCCACTGTTTGCAATTCAAGGATTGGGGTCCCTACCCCTTGAGCTAGATGTCCGAAAATATTGTCGCAGAAGGTCCACAACCCACTCTCGCCGTAACTCCAATCCCGGCGTCGGGCAAGTGCATCTTTGACGAAACTGGGGCGCAACGCGAACGAAATTGTCCCCCTATTTGTGTTAATGAACATCACGGTTATGCAACTCCACCGAGCTTCTCCTCGCGACTTGGGTATTAAATCGTGGAAAAAAAACGACTGGGTTACTCTTATGGATGGGAATAGCACGTCAGCAAATATGTTTGCTGAATGTCGAGGTTTCGGGAACTAACCGTGATGTATTGGTGCAGTTGCGCAACTACGGTCACCACGGTATTGAAGGCCGAAGGCCATTGTAGATTTCCTGATGCAGAGAAATGGACGCGGTGTCTATAAGGGAGAAACTACTGTCGGAATAACACTATTACACAACAGAGAACACTAAGCACCTCCAGAGGACGGTGGTTACGTGGCAGCACAGATATCCATTCATCAAGTAACAAGGGAAGGAGGAAAAACACAACGCGCAACGGGGGCGTCGGGAGAAGACAAGGGGGTAGGGGGGAGGGTCGCGCGAATGTCCATGGGCGAATGCGGATAATCTGTGCATACCATAAACTGATATACAACTTTGGTTCGTGCTTCGACTTGAGGGTTTCTTCAAAACAATTGCGGGGGACAGAACAAGAGAGAAATGGGAGGAAGCAATAGCTCGGGGAGGGGGGCAGAGGTATGCTCAGTCTTTCTTCAAGTCCCGACGTAGGACGAAGATTCGTTCACCATCGTCTGTAACGGTGAGTTCCTGGGTCAGGTGAACGTTCCTTGCCCGGATGGCGTCAAAATCTTGGGTGTCCCTACCCTTTGCGAGGACGACATATATTTCGAGACCATCACCAACCTGATTAGAGAGGTAAGTAAGGTCGTTCAGGCAGACGAGTAAGTGGAACCAGAGGAGGGATCAACTTACTTCGATGTGCCGTTCGGTTGCACTTGTGAACGAATCGATCACGATAGATAACACACCGGGTAGTGATAGATGTGCTGGGTGTGTCGTTCCGGGTGCCGCCACCTGGTTCTTGAAGTATATCTATGAAAGGAATACACCGCGTGAGCGATTTGGACGGAAAATTCGCCAGACGGTACAAATTCGGATAGAGTTCGGTAAACCTTGCATATGTAAATGTCCCGAAGGGGAAGGGAAAGGAATTTGGAAGGATATGAAATAGGGAGGAAAGAGAAGCGGAGGGAATAGAGAAAGAGACTTACCTGGTTGTCGAGGAAGGGCTGGACGAGAGACTGAGCGGCACCGGCAGCCCTGCAGGCCTCACGCTCATATGACCCGACGGGATCAAAAGAGTAGACAGCACCAGTTCCTGGTAGATTGTGAGGACGATGCGATGGAAATGAGGGGGAGGAAATGGCGAACCATCTTCCTCAATTCCACCGAGAATGTTGTAGACATAGTAAGGGAAGAACCGTTTGGCATAGAGCATAGTTTGGATCAAGCGGGCAATCGCTCTTAGAGGCATGTCCTTGGCATGGGCATGTCTGTACCACTGTAATACCAAGATGTTGGCGTCTGATTTCGAGGAGGAGAACGGTGCAATACCTCGAGGCGCTGTTTGACCTTCTTGACGAACATGTTACCATCAGCGGCGAAACCATTCACTGCCAAGACTGCACGATCGGTGCTGTCGCGACGCGTGGGATCAGGATCGTTGTGGGGGAAGACGTGGGGGGAGATCTGGGACATACAGCCTGAAGACTTTTGGGGCGTATCTGGTCTGAATGCTATAGCCCTCGCTCTGTCGCGTGTCGCCTGCGATGACTGAAAAGTCGTGACCAGCGATGGCGAGGATGGTGCCACCGTTCTCGGTGTAGGGGTTGAAGGATCTTGTCTGAGCCATGAGAGAGAGGTCTGGGGTTGTTGAACTGGGAAGTGAAGAGAGATTGAGGTGTAGAAGAGCTTTTGATTTATAGTTGGGTGACCGGAAGAAGGAGCCGCGTCAGTCCTCGAGATCCCGTTCGGTGCTTTGATTCCCATCACGGCGTCTAGCTTTTCCACCACCCGGTATTTTTCCGATTTACCCACTTTCCGTCTCCCGGCCATCTGGAATCCTCCGAATCCGTTGTGTCCCAAATTTGTTGCTATCCATTCCCTCGGATCACCGCTTCCCTAGCTCTCTCCGCGTGCTTATCTCCAGGCCCCTTTATGTTTCTTACGAGACCCTCCAACACGCGATACGCCGTCCAGCTGGGTCTCGTTGCTCCCCATCCGACCTCACGAATCTATCAATCCTCCCTCCACTTCGTAAAGTGGATCACAGTTTGAGTCTGAAACTGTTTCGTCGGAATTACTACGCTATACATGCGATCGTCTCAAACCGTGACCTCTCCTCCGCCCAGAACTCTCCATATCGGGTCACTCCGATCTACCACGGCCCATCCTCGGTGGAATCCCAATACATAAGGGCCCACCGTATGTCACCAATTGTGGGGGTGGCCAGCACCGGTCGTCAGTGCAAAACTTCGCCAGTTTGTACCATCGCTTTTTGAAATCCGGAGAGCATGTCGCAATCGATCCCTGACCTTTCCTCAAGCCAAAACAGTGTCGCCACCTCGCGAGCGGTAGCCGAAACATTCTCCGAAAGGTCGTAAATTGGGCACTCACGGCTTGTCGCTGTTCCTGTGATGCAGAATCGCATCTCCGGTCACTCTTCCCCGCAGTGTGGATACAGGCCAGTGTAACTCTCCTGCATTTGTTTATCTCCGGCATCCGACGTAGACCAACAGCCATATCTCCTTTCGCCGAAACCTAGGATAAACTTCCATTTCTCCAGGGTTTCTCCGTCCCAACCCGGCCACCCACCGGGACCCTCGCATATATCGGCTCACACTCTCCCGGACGCCCCACTTATCCTTCCTGCATCTGCTTGGTCATAGCTGCTCGCCTTGGGTCTAATTTTCATCCCCAGAATCGTCCTGGGAGAATCGACAGGGCCGGCGAAACCCTAGAGCGCCAATCTCATCTCCCCTCCCGAGCTAGTTCATGCTTCCCTGTAATGTCACCACGCACATAACCCCTTTCGAATCCCAATATGTCCTACAAAACGCATCGGTCTAGAATATCACCCGGCTCCAAATTCAACGACAGGTTTCACCGAGGGCGTTGTGCCGGTCCGCGCAGTTTCACGGGACACCCCATCCCGATGAACGAACCCTACTCATTCCTCGTGGAGGAAGCGAAGGTGTAATCACGATAAACAGCTCTCTTAACAAATCTTTCCGGAACGCCGAGCATATGAAACGATCGCCCCGGAAGCGAGGTCGAAAACCCTGGGTCTGGATGGTCATTCCGACTACCCCGGTTCCATTCTCGCCCCGCAGCCGTCACCTCCACCAATAAGTACACGCCTCGCGCACACGTGAGTGGGGCCGGAAGGATTACCGTGCATAACATTCGAGGCTCAATGTCGGGCACCAACGGATCCGCCCCGTCCAATACATGGGAAGCCTTTCTCCCGCAGGATCAGGCATCGGAACCGGGGCGTATTCAAACCCAGGCGGGGGGTGGGGGGCTCCTTGCAACGTGAGTGTCTGGCCTCTGGGTTCGACAGTGGGGTAAGAACTACGATCGATCGCCGCAGCACTGGAATGTCAAAAGTTAACGTTAATAAACGATCAGGGGGGTGGAACTGAAGCTGAGGGTCCCATCCCCACAGTCGGGGGGTCGCATCCGCACTCCGCGCATTCCGCACTAATGTGGGGTTGTCAAACTTTTTTTTCTTCTATTCCCACGTTCCGGGGGACTCCACTCATCCCCAACCTTCTGTAAGTTGTGCGAGAACGTTACCAACTGCTAAAAGTTGAAGCACTATGTACAGCGGGGAATCCAGTCGTTTGGCTGGTGCTAAAAAAAAAAAAAAAAAAAGCAAGAAAGAAAAAGATAAGGGCGATCTTGCCGATGAGGTGGGCGCAGATCATCCGACCTACTTACTTATCGCGTTCGTGTGCGTGCAACTGGACCCAAATTTGATTTAGTTTTTAGCGTACCGAGAAGTAACGCCGGAGGGCGTCAGTTTGAACCGTGAGGCTAAATCAAGCGTAGAACGGTCGACGGGTCGAGATCACAGACCCGGACCCACCACACGAAGCATGCACACAATGGGGGAAAAACAGGGAGATGTCCGCGGCCGAGGATGCTTTCTATCGAAGAGTCCCTGTCCACCTTTCCATCAACGTTAAAACCGTGGGCACAGTCCATGCCGGGGACGCTTACAGCTCCATGATCCAGAACCGTGTACCTGAGACTCGCCGAATCGCTGGAAACTCTTCGGAACCGCACCGACAATCTTCCGTCGCAGAATCCATCATGGAGACCACTGGTCAGGTACACCAGATCCGGCGAACGTGCATCATGCGCAGCACTCCAACCCGGGGACGGCTACCATCAGGCGTATCCAGTCCGGAAAAAAAATGGAGAAATACGATTGTGACAAAAGACGTCAGTCAAGAGACGAATTTGTGTACATAGACGTCCAGGGTGATGCAAAAGTAGGAGATAAGCTACGGTATGAGATGATAAAATGAAAGTGGGGAGGGGGTAGGTCATGAAGAGATATGTCTGTGTGTCCGAGAGACATGTGTGAAGTGACGGAGGCGGATACTGGGGAAACGTCCGTGAGGTGTGTAGCGTTACGATGACGACGTGACCAGCGAGAAGTGTGGATGAGATAACAACGATCAAAGGTGTATAAGGAAGAGTGAGTGATACCGATAAGGGGATGGGAGAGAGGGGCGTATCGGAATCACTTAAGCAGCGTTCATTGGAAGTTGGATTGGGCAATTTGCGTCCGTAACCTGTGTCGACGTGAATCGACTTCCAATCAACCCTGCAATTCGCATCTCCAGCACAAGCCTGAAGCGGAGCCCTATATGTCACACGAGGGATAGAAGAGTTGAACACTATGTCTTGTAGAGGCAAGCGACAAGGGGACGTACCTGGCCTTTCGCCAGTAGGGAATAGTGCCGCGTTTCTGCAAGAGTTGTACCAGTTTGCCCCTAGAAGGGCCCAGGTGTCAATCCCACCACATTCAAAAGGGGGAGCGAATGCAACGGAAAAAGGCTTACACGTGATGTCGCTGCTATTATCCGCAACATACGAAAAGTTCATCGGTACCTGAATTTTCGTGAACCGTTTCGCGGGGACGGTAACTCCATACAGATCGCCAGTCCCGACCTCGACATTGGTCTGAAGGTCAAAGATGAGAGCATTCAAGTGGGTGAACTTCAAAGGTATGAAGTTAGATCCCGTATCGACCTGCAGTTCCGCATAAGCAGGGAAGGAGAAGTTTGCGGGGGCCACCAAAAATCGCGTTGGAATGGAGCGGTTAAAATCGCCGGTCGCGGCTGAGAGTGGTGTGTCTTGATTGAACTGGAACTTGGGCACACGAGGGATCAGGAAAGCAAGGAGAATTCCGGTGCTTGATTTTAATCAGCCACAGTATTTTGAGGGTTGGACGGACAACTCACGCAATACACAGCCCAAAGACGAAGAAGACGGTGAACTTCCAGGTAAACCAATTCCCACATAGGCCACGCTTTCCTCTCCTCCAATCCTTCCACTTTTGGTTCCGATCTTCGGCCTTCCGTTCCTTCTTGGCACTCCGGGTCATTTCGTGCAACTCCGAGGCCTTCCACTCGGGGCCGAGAGCAGGGACGGTGACCATCTCTACATGTGTCCCTGTGGCACTGGCGGCATCTTCATGCTTGAGACTTCCATGAGAGCGAGACGGATACCTGTGCCACAGCTCAATCAGCAACGAAACCTCACACACCGACGAAAAGAGCGCATTTACTCACACAGGCTCAGGCTCAGGCGTAGGATCGACAAAGGCCTCACTGTACCTCGGCCCAGCATTATTAAAATCCGCGAAAATGTCCCAATTTCCACCGGCCTTCCCTCTCAAAGGGTCCTCCTCGTCGTCTCCGCCCTTGAGCGGTTCTGTCCTCCCGGCATCGAAAAACGAATTTTGGTTATAGCCAGCCGATCTCGTACCCCCGTTCAGAAGTTCTGTGCTTGACCTCGGTCGGTCAACGTCTTGGTTATAGTGCGAAGAACTGGAGTCGTATCGGTTTCTTGGGGGCCGGGCCGGATTTCCAGAGTAGTCGTTGTTCAAGGCGTCGCCGGAAGGTCTGCCGCGGTAATACGAGGAGACATGGGATTTTCCGTCGGGATCCATGACTGAGACAGCGTAGATCTGGAGAGAGAGTAAAAGAATGTGGGTGGGTCGTTGAGGTTTGGCAGAGACGGCCGCTGTCGATGAGCGACGTGCAATATCGGAGTTTCAAAAAATGCCAAAGCCGTCGCGTATCCCGCTGTCGGAATTATTTCCAACTTTGACCACTCCTCCTCTCCCTTTGCTGTTTTGGCTCCTGTCTGGGACGAGTGGCCTCTTTCCTAGAAACTGGCTCTGCTATGACGGAACGATACCCAACGTCCTTGCGTTCTGTGGGAAGCGCCCGGTCACTCCGGAGGCGCTCCGGGACGTTCAACAAAAACGAGCAAGACGAAACGCCGGAGCCGGACACCTCCAGGACGCCCTCTAGGTCTTCTACGCGTGCTAGCTCTTCGTCGGTGGTATCTGGGAGGTCTCACAGGATGTCCACCATCGTGGAAGATGGGGACGTATCTCAACGACGAACTTCCAGACGCGCTTCTACACGCAAGGACGCTCCGCTCCCACCCTTGCCGCCATCATCTCCGAGCCGATCCAGGGACACGTTCTTGGGTCCCGACCACCATGAGCGACACGACGACCGTCCACAATCGTTCAGTGATGTACCGCTGTCCCCCTTTTCAAGATCTCCAGATTTGGAACGCGACGGAAACTCGTCCAGATTCAGCTCTCGTCTTCCGACTCCGGATTTCTCCAGACAAAACTCTGTCCGCTCTCGCTTCTCGATACCAAGAATCTCGCCCGCTTCCCAACCGGCTGGCTCCAACCTTTCGGGCCACGCCTCTTCCCTCCGGACAAGAACCAACGGCTGGAGGTTGGACGACGAAACCCTCGCGAACAATCGACCACCCCTGGTGCCCGCGCCAAGCAGCAACTGGACACAGAAGTGGCCGAAACCCCGTCTCAATCCCCGATCGCTCGGAGGGCTGGTCGCCGCGGTTGAAGAGAGCGAAGGGCTTGGGCTTGACAAACCGGATAAATGGACAACGCACAAATGGGTTCTCCTAATGTCAATCCTGATAGGTTTTGGGTATTCCTCTGTGGGGTTAGGGTACGCTATGCTTACGTGGTTCAGAGGTGAGTGACATCCGCCTTCCTAACTGCACTATTTTAAAATTCCAGCAGGCTGGAAACACGCTGAAGTTATGTACACGGCGGACAGCGATATCCTGGTCTACATCACCGTCGCTGCATCTATTCAAATTTTCACCTCCTTGGTCGGACTCTGCGGTGTTATCCTGAATTCTCGCCCGATCCTGGCCGTGTACTGTCTCCTGCTTTGGCCCTCGTTCATTTCGCTGGCGGTTGTAGGCTATGCTGGCTACAAAAGGACGGAATTTGCCTTGGACAGGAAGCTAAATCTGGCGTGGAGCCAATGGTATAACCCTCACGACCGACTCGCGGTCCAAACTTCCCTCGGATGCTGTGGCTACTATAACCCTCTGCACCAAGCCGCACCTAGCAAAAGGTGTTTCCAGAGGACCACTCTGCCGGGATGCAAAGCAAAACTGTACCTTTTCGAGAAACAAAACCTAAGGATGATCTGGTCCACGGCGTTTTCTTTGGTTCCCCTGCATATCCTCGTCATCTGCATATCCCTGCTTTGCTCGAACCACATTACGAAAACGTTCGGCAAGGGTATCGTGCCAAAGAAGTATAGATTGGGCTTGGGTGACGTGCAGTTGGCGGCCGAGTCATTTGGCTACGGGCAATTTAGGAACAACGACGGCGCAATCGAACGACCGAGGGAATCAAGAGCGGGCGCCACGATGATCGTTCGAGAAGATAGGAGGGAGATTGGGCCGATCTTCGCCGGGGGACGGGATTAACGGGCGGGAAAGCTGTGGAAAGCGCGCAATGGAGCCAGGGAACCGAGCTGATGCGCAGCAAGTGGTACGAAACAAAGTACAGGTCGGACCTTACGCGCACACGCAGTTGACCATAGATTCCCTTGCAAAGGATAGTTCGCGCACCCTTGATCCGAGCCCCACACACGCATAAATGCGTCATTCTCGAATAGCTTTTGAGATAGCGAACCGCCTGATGACCTCAACTCGCATGATCCGCCATCCGACAAGTAAAAGTTATCAAGTTTTACTTATGGAAGGAACGCTGGACCGTTAAGTGCTAAGTAATTTGGAGTTTGGGAGGAACGTGGCTCCCAGTACGCCGGATTGGGAAAGCCACGGATGAAAATAAAGTGAATTTGACCTCGAAGACGGGGTGGGGTCGGAAGCAAAGAGAGTGGAAGCAAAACTCAAAGCTTCGATTTTCGATCCCGAACGACTAGCCTGCATTCTTGGGCAGATCATCCCGTTGCGGGCCAATACTCATGTACTACGAAACCCCCCCTTGACGTGGTATCTTCGAGAACGGTCAGCTTATGCGGCCACATCCCCCAAACCTACAGCTGACAAATACAGCTGACGGCCAGTGACAAATCCCGTACCACACACGAGTATCTGTGTCCTTGGATTACCGACGTCACACCCACCTCCTTACGGAAGCTTTGGGGACTGCACCGCCTCAGGCGACCGGGACGAAATCCCCGTACGAGTCACACTCAACAGGTCATAATGTATAGTCGGTCATCGAGAACGAGATACTTCATTCCGGTATTAAAAGAAACAATCGAAAGTGAGAACGTGAGTAGCAGCGAGATAGAAAACACGGCCGGCGAGCCTGGTAGTATGCGACAACAACGACAATATATGACAGATGGAGGGGTAATAAATGAAAAATAACTATGCTTAAAGGCGAGTGGCACAGCACTCGGGGAGAGACATGCGATATTGCAAAAAGTAGGCTGGTTGGAAATTAATGTCGTTATCGGCCGCGGAGCTCATAGCGTGGATCTATGGAAATGGGATCAATAGAGTATAGAATAGAACAAAGGTATAGACTTACGGATGTCATGAGGGACGACCACCTCCACCGTACGGCGGTGGGCTGTTATCGTATTGGGGAGGTCGAACATATGCAGGGGGAGGTGGGCAGGGGGAGGACGCCCGCACCGCCATGGCTGGGCGGCCAAGCGAAGGTGAGCCTCGGATTTGAGCCATACGGATGACGTCGCTGGTCGATGGCTTGGGGGTAGAAAGAGGGCTTGTGGTCACCACCGACTTGACCTTCCACGTCCAGAGCTTCCAGAGGAGGGCAATCAACAGTGCTGTAGTATGAAATCGTTATCAGCACCGAGTGAATGCGGGGAAGGGGGGACGGGGGAACCGACCTCCGAAAAGAATCGGCCAAAAGATTAGACCGAACTTGAACTTGTTGCCTGCGACCGGCAAGTGTTCTTCACCGTGGCCGTTGTGAACGGCGGTGGGGAAGGCACTGGGCACGGCGGTGGGGGGCATCCGGGGGGATGGGGGGGAGGGGGGGGAAAGATGGTGTGGGTAGAAAGATTATTGGGGGGGGAAAGGAGACACTGGTGACTTCTTCTCTGGCTTCCTGGCTTATATACTGGCATGATGGAGCGCCGACGGTGGTCGGATGTGGCTGCGCAGTGGAAAAAATTGCGAGTTTAAGGGTGAATATCCGCGAGAGATCCTCTGGGCAAGGAGTCAGAGGGCACGTGCAACTTCTCGCCCAATCCAGGGAGGCTGACCCCAGTCTTGGTTAGAATAGAAAGGAGGCGTCAGAAGCGAGCCGGTCAAACCGTCGAAGCATCTTTTCGGCCACTGATATTTCCACGGGTGTGGGTTTGTTGGGTGGGTGAGAAAATGCGATGTGTTGGTGAAACAAGACGGTGGATTTGAGAGAGATAATAGGCATATTTAATTTTCTCTGTCCCACAACATCGCCACTTCGAGTCGGAGTGTAACATCTAACAACTCCCATAATCTTGGTACCCCCGGCGGACGGCTGGCTACGTGACGGCGCATCTACTGTATTACGGAAACGAGACCCCTCGACCCTCGGTTACCACGTCGTGGCAGGTGTAAGTGCACACGACACGAGCGTCCGCTAAACAGGCTTCTTGATGTTGTCCCGTTGTCGTCATATCAAAAAATAGTCCGGGGTACCCTCTAAAATATCGTAATCTCCGAAATCGGGGAGATGGTCAGCCATGCCCGCCGGCGTTACATTCTGTGGGGGAAGGGGTCGGGCCTTCAGAAGGGGTATATGGTGGGAGGGTGTCCACGGAATCCGGTCCGCGGTGTCTTCTATGTGCGTAGATGAAGATGGGAGGGAGGGGCGTGATGCCGGGGGTATCTGGGACGGGCCTAGCGGGTTGTGGCGGGGCTATCGGACAACGCTCTCAGCGACCTGGTGAGGGATACGGGTCTGAGATTACGCACACCGTGGAATATACGCTCTGGCTTTATCCCTGAGCCATTTGACAAGTCCCTGGAGAGACGGATATAGTCTCCGCCACCAGAGAAAGGTGGTGAGAAGGAATAGGAAGCAGACTGATTGATTGCGTTTGGTTAACCGCTGACCCAAACAACTGGAAACAAGACCCTCACGCAGCATGCCAAATATTACTCCAATAAATCTTGACGAGGTATCAGGGCCTTTGGGTTTATCGTGAATAAAAACTGGGAGGTTCATGGGCAAGGGACGTAGTACAGGACGGCGAACGAGTTTGAAACTTAAATACTTTGAACCTTCCCGTCCGTACGTCTGGATGCTGTGCCCCAGTTCTATAGGAATGGGCGGCAACAACTGCGGATGCTCAATCTTTTTCCCGACCCGCTCTTCCTGGGTGGGAATGGTCGACGAGCTCTCTTCACACAGAGATGGAAGGCTCGATAAGCGTGAAGAGAAAAGAAGTAGCGGATGATTGGCGGTTCTGTGACCCAGAAGCCTTGAGCAATAAACGTCAAGAATAAAATCAAATTTCGACGTCATCCTTTTCGAGCAAATCCACTTCCAAACTTGCACAGAACGGGGCACAGCCTCCTCGCATCCTTCAGCGAACTGGAGGCCATGCCTTATCTGCGAAAGAATACGAATGCGTCATCGCCGGCAGGACGGGAAATTATTCCAAGAAAAATAAATAAGAAAATGATAGGGAGTCGAAGATAACAGGCGGACAGGGAGCTGAAGTTCGACGTAGATCCGTCTGGCTTGAGTTGTCTCGCAGTCATTGGAAATCCTCAGATTTACATGAGCGTTCCCACCCTGAATCGTGTGTGGGGACGGGAGAAACCCCACTTGGAGCTCCGCGGTCAAGGAACCGAGGAATGCCAAAACGCTTCGGGCGACCCGGAAGAAATCTTTCGATTCCCAGCCTCCGCCGCGCACTCCCACGTGCGTGTCCAATGACCGCAAGGCTCGATAACTGGAAATTGAACAACAG
>Ga0307509_10006483_pt1 | contig 15728 bp, 9 predicted proteins | sample 10_EM_MG_FD_202245 | JGI IMG/M metagenome (GOLD analysis project Ga0307509, IMG submission 202245) | Populus trichocarpa ectomycorrhiza microbial communities from riparian zone in the Pacific Northwest, United States - 10_EM | ecosystem: Host-associated > Plants > Roots > Unclassified | place...
AGAACAATAATAAATAGCTATCATGCAAAGCTTGCATGGTCAAGACACTGTCACGAAGCAGAAGAAACACGATTCTAATGGAAATGAAGAACCATGAATAACTGAACTTGAAACTTTCAGAAAACAACATCAACTGACTTGGAAACATGCTCAAATAGACGTTTATTCCTTTCATTCCAAATTAAGTGCACAAGGAGAGGGAGAGCAACTCGTCTCATTCTTTGGTGCAACCCCTTACTTCTTCCAGAGAGACCTCGAAGCGCACCAGATAAGGAAGACATAGAACGATTTAGACGAAGCCGCTGCTTAACACGACTTCATAACAATGAAGTCCAATCACAGCTGAAAAACAGGTGAGCATGGGATTCCTCCTCTCGATTATATAGGACACAAATTGAGTCAATAGAGAGGAAGTTGAGTCGATCCTTTGTTCTGAGCTTACCTAGGACAGTAAGCCATATAATAAAATTGTACCATGGTAAGGACCACTGCTCCCATACCACACGATGCCAACTGACAGGATTTCCTTTAACCCGAAAGAACTCGTGAGCATTGGCAATGAAAGACCCCGATCCATGATGCCAACCCTGAAGAGTATTAATAGCATCCGAAATACCTGCAAACTGGGCTATCAAATGACTTTTAAGAGAACAGATTGATTTCCATAAAGGAGAAAAGGATTTCTGCATCTCCAAAGGCCATATAGAGCTTTTGGCTGAAATCTTTCTAGTAGGGATCTCAAAATCTTCTTTACTCTTCATGATTCCTCCACTGTTTTCTCTTATATTGAACCTGAAATTTACAATATCAAGAAGTTTTGCATAAAACTCATTGAAAGATTCATCCTCCAGCATTCTTATCTCTTCAAGTCTTAAGGTTAGCATTTATAATTTGGAGTTTTTCATTGTCTTGGTTCCTTCATGAGTAACTTCAAGAATATCTCAAGCTTCATTGGTTATCTCACACATGGAGATTCTTTTAAATTTATCAGGAGACACTGCTATGAATATAGCATTTAGGCCTTTATTATACCAATTACAATCAGTGCATTCATCTCTGAACCAATTATTAAAAGGAGTTTCAGGCTTGGTCCATTTATACTCAACTGAGTGTTAGACTTTCTTTTTCTAGTGATTTGAGGAAAGCTTTTTTCACACTCCACTCGTGTGCCAAAAGTATATGCTGTGAAATTTTGTGTAACTCCTTAGTTGGTTGGGCAATCTTACTCCGCTACAAGTGTTGCTCTGCCCAGTGATACTCTTGATTCTTTAATGCTTCAGATTGTCTTTTCTTATATAAATTTTTATATGGTAAAGATAAGAACCTTTGATAAATATTATCTTCAAGCTTCCTAGTCCGTTACGTTCTTAACAGACTGTTATTCGTGTTTCAAAAAAATATTATCTGATAGTTATCTTTGGATAACTTGTATTTACTATTTTTTGATAAAACCCATTTGAACTTCTTAAATAATTTATAAACAAACTAGATAATTACAAAAATAATAATGTTATACCCTATAAGATAAACTTGACTAATCCTTTATTTATTTTGGATAAAATAACAATCTAAATAAATTCATCTTTAACAACGCAAATAGTCATTCATTAATCAAAGCCAAACTTTTTGACATTTACAAATGATAACTTCTCTATAACTAGAAAATATATTAGGATTATGTTATATCATATAGTTAGGATCTCTATAGTAAGTGGAAGCGATATCGAACCTATTAACAATATTGATTCTCCAGAAAACATATGTAAAGGCGTGTTGACTTGCTTAATCTTTTTCTTATCAACCTTTCCCTGCTTAAAAAATCATAGTATAAAATATCAACATTAATCCCTATTAAAAATAAATATCCTTCACACTATAAAATTTATGATGGTATTTGTTTTGACTATTATATCATCCACATAAGAATGTCACATCTATCAAGTCTTTTTCTCCTAATGATATTTTCTCCATTAATTTTTGTTTCATAAAATTAGACTTAATGGTTATAACTGACCTTCTATAGGTCTTTATGTTTTCCAAGTTTCCATTTGTTATTCCTATGCCACTAATAATTGCATCGATAACTCTACTATGCCTTTGTTTCAAGATCCCTTCACTTTTCTCAAGCCTTTCATTTTGACTCCTATCTCTTATTTTAAGTCTTTCATCCACGTAACTAGGACCTATCTATCATTTCTATTTAACGTTCTTCCTTTCCGTGTATTTCTCATATCATTTCTCTTACAATCATCTCTTACATCAAACCATGTATATTCTCACTTTAAAAAGTTCTTTAAAAGTTCTTCCCCAGTAAAGTTTTCAATTTCTTTTTTAAAGTTCTATAGTGCCCAATGTCGTGACTATACCACCTATAAAACTTGTAATAACCCTATTTATTTTTTCCTTTGCAAATAATTCTTGCTAGCTAATGAATATCTTATCTACTCATGTTAATAATGAACATCTTTATCTGAATTATATTCAAAGAAGTTTGATTATGCAACTACCTTCTATACCTACCTGTTAGGCCTACAGACCATTGATCCTTCCTCCAGATTTGTCTATCACATCTTCCTTCCTTATTTTTCTTTTGATTCATCCATTCTTTTTTTTTTAATTTCATATTTCCTTGGTTTCTAGTGACACCCATCACTTCTTCAAGATGATTATATCATTTAGCCTTTTTTTTCTTCTACTTGCTACATTATTTTAGGTTCCTTCAATTCAAGAGCCTTTTTAAATTTATAACTATTTATTATTGATATCAACGTTAAGATCATCTTATAAAATCTTATCATTAAATCCCCTTACCCCTCTCATCTCTTATATCGTATGATCATCAACATCTTCAAATTTGTTTTTGGTCTACTACTCATATCAAATGAACTGGAAATATGTTATGAAAATATTCTATATTAGGTTGTCTATAATTGTAGATAGATTTGATATTAGTCAACTCCTATAAATTAAAAGTCATTTCTAATTGGATATATGATTTGATTTAGTTCATAGTTTCATGCCTTATTCTCATTTAAATAGGAACATTGTACAAACTATTTTGATTTAAGTTAATATATTGATTTCCAAATAATACTCTTTATTTACATGATATCAAAGCCCAACAATTCATGGTGGTTGTGGTTAGAGGTCATAAAGGATGTGTATCAGGGCTCAATTATTTCTAGTGGTTTTTCGTTGTGTTCTGATAAATAACCATGGATGAAAAAAGTTGCATAACAAGACGTGCTTATATGAGGGGATTATGAGTTTTCCCTATAGAAAAGGAAATCTAAGAACTAGTGTATTTTTTTCCATTTGTGTCAATTACTGTTATTAAAAATCCTAGTGGTGGGATCCAATATGGGGTGACCCTCACAAAGGTATTGTATTAGGGACCCACGATGCGGTGGCCTATACAAAGATATTGTGTTAAGAACTCATGATGCGGTGACCCACAATTAAAAGGATATTTGTGGTTCATAAAGGTTGTTGATTGAGGTCTAAACTTCAGGAGCTTAACTACAGTAGCTACAAAGAAGGAATTCCTTCAAAAGCTTAGCTATAGTAGCTACGAAGCTACAAAGCTACATTAACAAGTTTCCCTGGACTTCAGGTGTTAAGAAAATCCTCCTTTTGTATTCATTATTGTAGTACATAACAACAATACATATATGATCAGATGTATATATATGGTTAAATTAAAGGATACTCGTATTTGTTTTGAACGTGAATAAACCATATTCTCTAAAAGATGGTCCCGAGAATATTCCAGGTATTCCTACTTCTACTCCTCCATCTATTTTTCCTTGTAATAATGAGCCTATAGACCTTGATATCCCTATAGCTATTAGAAAGGGAGTCTAATCTTCTACTAGCCATCTTACTACTAAATATTTATTTTACCAAAAACTTTCTAATAATCATAGAGCTTTTACCTCTAAGATATCTCAATTATTTATTTCAAGAAATATTCAATAAGCTCTTGATTATCCAAATTGAAAGTTAGTAGTTATGGCAGAAATGAATGCTCTAAATAAAAATGCCACTTAGAAAGTAGTTGGCTTGCCAAGGAAAAAAAAGAAAGTAGGATGTAAATGAGTGTTTATAATTAAATGCAAAGCTCATGGAAGCATAGAAAACTACAAGTCAAGACTTATAGTAAAAGGCTTCACTCAAATATACAATATTGACTATAAGGACATATTTGCTCGATAGCTAAAATAAACTTAATTTAAGTGTTATTATCTTCAGCTGTAATTTTTAATTGTTCCTTACATCAATTGGATATTAAAATGTTTTTTTAGATGGAGACTTAGAAAGGAAAGTCTTTATAAGTGTATCATCTAGGCTTGAAAAGAAAATTGACATAGATAAAGCTTGCATACTTAAAAAAAAAGTCTTTATATAGCCTCAAGCAGTCTCCTAGAGCATGGTTTGAGCATTTTGACAAAGTAAAAACATGGTTGTAAAATGTCTTTGTTATTGTCAAAGTCAAGTATAAACATTCAAGAGAAGGTAAAATTGTTATCTTGATTATTTATGTAGATGATATAATCCTGAGACAATGTTAAGCTGGAATGACTTGAAAAGAAACATGTTGATGAATTTGAGATGAAGGATTCGGGTGCTTTGAAATATTGACTTGGAATGGAAATTTTTAGGTTTAAGGTATATTTATCACTCAACATAAATATGTATTTGATTTATGAAACAATATTGTTAGGATACAATGCAACCAAAACACCAATTGAAACAAACTTGGAGCTCTAATCTGCCAAAACTATAGAAGTGATGGATCAGGAGACTCACAAGCAAATTAATTTTTTTAGCTCACAAACCTAGATACGGTCTTTATAGTAAGTATGGTCATCCAATGCATGCACTCAAGGGACTCCTAAAAGATCTTACGAGCTAAAGTCTATAATGATGCAAATTGATATCGTTATCATACCCATGTTGGAGGGAATTTAGTTATTGGCGAAGCAAAAGACAAAGTGTTATAGCAAGGAGTGGTGCAAAAGTTGAGTTGAAAGCAATTGTATTTGAGATTTGTGAAGTTGTGTAGATTAAAAAACTTTTAGAAAACTTGAAGATTCTTAACTTCTAAACCATGAAGGTATAATATGACAATAAGGCAGGATCTTAGTTGCTCACAATTCAGTCTTTAAGATAGAACAAAGCATGTGGAAGTTGATAAACACTATATCAAAGAAATTAAAGATTGATAATGAAATGATTTGTATATTATATGTTCCAACCACAAAGCAAGTTTACTAATATACTAACAAAGGAACTTCACATAAACAATTTTACTACTTGATATCTTCGAGCTAGTTTAAGGGACATGTATTGGGTGGTGAATTAACCACACAAATCTGTACAACATTTCTTCCTTGTACAATGGACATCTATCCCCGGCATTGTAGAGAGAGAAAAAATATGAACACAGAAAATGATGGCAAGCCATGCTTTCATTTCACACTGGCCTGACGCAAGTGAGCTTTAATTTTGCAAAAGGGAAATGAAAGAAGTCATTATCTCGAAGGTTAACAAACTTATTTTCTCCTATACGAAAAAAATACCTTATTTGAAAGAAGATAAGATTCAGATAAGTAATAGGATATTCACAGAGCGGATGTTAACTCAGTGTGCAGCCAAATGGCATTCAGTACAAGTTCTACGCAAAACACTTCCCAGGCTTCCAACATTGCAAAATACTCTATAAATCTTTAAATTATTCTGAATTACCTATCTGACCAATCTTATTTGAAAAAGATTGTCTGAATGATGACACCCGTCCTGCATACAAAAGGAGAAGTGGACTGATTGACTCGTGAGTTATGATAGCAATAGAATTTACTCACCACTTTGGATAACACTTCATCTTACACCAACAATCTTGATTCATTCTCTACATGCTTTCTTTCGCTGCATATTATAGAGCTTCGCAAGTGATTTCACTTGGTGAGGAGCACTCACCAAGAAACTCTGACCTTATGAGCATCAGCAGCCTGCCCAGATAATTTAGGCCTTCCCCTTCCCGCCCACCACCCCAAAAAAGATCATGTGGAGAAGCTTCAACAAGAACAGATCCAGCAGTTGATAGCAACATAGATTGCAAATGAGGATAAATGGAGAACTTGCATTTCAATGCTCTATACATGACATCAATCTTCAAACCTTCCCAGTCAGACCTCACCTGGTTCATCACAGTATTGGCTTCTATCAGATTACCACTAGGATATACTCAAGGTATTTAATTCCAGCATGCATGCTGTTCCCAAGACGAGTATCTTCTTCTTATATTGGAAGAAAGACATGGAAATAGGTGTGCAGGCATCCTATGTTAGAACATAATGTTCATAAATAATTGCCCCTTTTTTCTACTTCTGTAGAGTTTTATAATATCAAGGTCCCAGCCTCTCCTCCTTAAAAAGATGCTGACAGCTAGAAAGTACCCCAAAAAAATCACGGACATGAAATCACAAAATTGTTTCTTAACAATTCAGGGCAAAGAGTTTTATGTTTTAATTAAGTACCATACCACTCCACACTGGATTGCATAACCATCCAAACTACAAGTATCAATGTCTTCACGTGAACTGATCAAGGAACTTGAGTCTCCCTCATTAATAACTTCTATCATGCAATTCTAAATTATTTAGTATTTAGTATATGTTTGTAGTACATGTTTGTCAATCGTTTTGCACAACTGCTGAGAGGAAGTAAGAAAAGACTTGTGAGATACTTTACTCTTGTATTTCAAGTTTACTTAAGTTATGTCATGCTGATTCCTCCTAAGGTTCAGAGATAGTATGCAAACATAACAAAATGAGCTTCTGCCCATTACAAATAGTCATATGTCAGAAAAGGGCCCAAGTTGAATTTCTGTTAAAACTAGGAAACTCACCAGATCTGGGCGCTGCTTCTGCATTGATCTTCCCATTCGTGCTGCTTCCTCAGGGCTCTTGGCAAATTTGATCTTCTCAACACAATCCTTTGCCACAGGTTCATCCACCCCCACAAACTTGTGTGCCTAAAATTCCAAAAAAAAAAATATATATGACAGCCTTTACAGATTGACAAAGAGAAAACAGATTGATGCTGAAAAGTTGAGTGCCTGGTAATAGTGCTCTACGCTTGACCATGTGGCATAAGCACCACTTCCATCAGGCATTTGAATTGGATGCGGAGAAAAATTCGAAAAGGCTCCATAAGGATCCCATGTTTTATAGAAGAATATGATCCTCGATTCATAAGGGGTGATGGAAGGATCAATTGCAAAGGTTTCATCCTCTGATGGAATAACTGGTACCAAGTCCGGTACAGGCTGTAAAAATCCACTGATAAGCATGTCTGGTCCAACCTGTAGTTCAAGCATAGGAAGCATCAATGCACACATAATCAAGAGGATGAAAGACATTTTGCAAAACATACATGCAGAGTATAGTTATTACTAGAAGGAGGGCTTAAATATGCACATACTTTTAATTCCTTTCATTCTGATTCTTGAAGGCTTGTTTTCTCAATTGTAATGTCCATAGACAATTGGCTTGCTATTTTTTTTCACATTGACATTTCAAAAATAATTGACATATAAAACAATGCAATCAAGGAAACTTTCACCAGCCAAGTAGCCATTTGAGGGAAAAGAGCATCATAATAATTGCATACTCCAGTTGATCTAAAAGGTTAATATTCACTAGTTAAATGCTTTTACATGAACAATTGTTTGTATTAAAATATTAGTTGAAGTTAGATGGGTGAAGAATTATAGCTCACTTGGAAAAATGAGGAAAATTATTGCGTTGCCACATGCCTCATTAAACTGGATGGAAAACATTATAACATACAATGACTTCTACTAATAATCAATATACTAACAATAAACAAAAATGTTCAGCGAACTGGAGAGATTTTTTATAGCTTATATTAGGTGACAAGCATATGGCACAAACAATACAAAGCTTTAAACAATACAAAGCTTTAAAGTCAGGTCAAGTATTTTCATGGACAAGAGTAGAGGGCAATATTCATTTCATGACTCTTATCGCATATTAAGGTGATGCAGGAGCTCTCTTTAGAATTATTTTAATTAATTTAGGATCATGTGATTAGCATGTGACTTTTTAATTTTTTTCCTTTAGAGGCCAAGTAGTTTTACTTCAGGACTAAGACTAGGAATCCATTTAGTCTAAAGCGATATAGGCCTTAGACTAACATAAATTGGCTCCTGCTAGGTTATTCTAGAAAGTAGTTTTTGTTATTTTATCAATCTATTCAGATTTTAGAGGTTTCTTATGACCCCTAAACCTTAATTATCTCGTTCCAACTTCAGTTTACCCTAAATTTAGCCATTATTCTGCTGTGATTTTTGTTTTCTGCTGTTTTCCTCTTCCAACACTAACTCACAAGGGTCAATAGAGTGACAAAAAGTCCTGTTTTAGTATTAATTAAGTCTATCTTATATTTTAATAAATCAAGCAGCAATTATTCACAAATAAAAAAAAAAAAAAAGAGGACAGAGGGTATTCAGAATAGGATAGTGATAACACTGTCATAAACTGTCAGTTTGCCTTTTGATTGTTATGCTCGTTATTAACTTAATAAGGGTCTAGTCTAATACTGGATGCATTTATAATGCATGTCTGGGTTCAAAGTTCCAAGTAACTTATAGAAAATAGGTTTTTTTCTTGATTTTTTAAATATTCAAAGTACTAAGGGCACCTTTATTAGAAACCTCTGGGAAATGCCTGTGGAAACAGATATCACCCACAACCAATAGTTAACACTTTGTTCTCTATAATCGAAGCCCAGGTAACACTTCTGTTACTCATGGCCTTCTCTTCTAAGTCCAGTGGAAGAGATGGTCAGCTGTTAAACAAAGCCCAGAAATCAAGTGATAACCCTGTTGCTGGTTTTACCCTCGGTGTTGTTGCATCAAAGGCATCCTAAGGCTTTAGATTTCCATGTTTAACTGAGGCAACAGGCATATATATGCACTTGACAAAGTAAAGACATAATAGTCATTCCCTGTTCCTTGTCAAACTCTTCTTGTTCCTACTATGCACATCGCAAACACTTTAATCATAAAAAGCCAATTAAGAACGAGGAACTGATTCAAATTTCTCAAACAGGTCTAAATTATGGATTAAAGCATTAAGCAGAGTATGTGTCACTGCAATACAATCAATTAGAAGCAAATTCCGTGAAAATATGTTCATCAATCATAAACTATCTTGGAAACAACTAAAACTAATTATGCATACAAGGGAGAAAGAGAGAGAGGAATGATAACCAACCTGCTCGAAGCAAACATCAATTAGATCCAAGGCTTGTGACATCTCAACCATTCCCAGCTCACCTACAGGAGATGGCGCATTCTTTCCACCAATAATTTTAGGAGCAACAAATGCAAAAACCTGCAATGGAGTTGTAGTAAGATAACAACATTAATGGAAATCAAATCCCTATAGGAGTTGCAATGCAAAAGTTGGAGAAATTACTTTTCTCAACACCCTTGCATGTCAATTGACAATTTTTTAGCATATAACTCTGTCTCTCCATTATTTGGACTTTTTGAGAAAGCGGTTGGTGGACAAGAAGTTAGAACAGGAACTAGAAGCAATTATTCAGCATGGTGTTAGATCAGGAAGTGTTTACATTCGGACCATATTCACTTCTCAAATTACCAGTATTACAGACTGTGCTCATTATTGGGGGAAAGTGAGCCCATGCATAAGAGTAATTGATATAGAAGCATCTCTCAAACACTAAAACTCAAATGCTGATGTAGGTGATTGCTTAATAAAACTCACCTGACAAGTTTAACCAAACCAATCCAAGTTTCTACTAAAAAACTGGTCAACTAAGGCAAACAAACAATCTGCATTAAAGTTCTTGGTCCATAAAAAATACTGAAAATATATAAGATACATTTGCATCAAGCTAGAAAAATAAAAGCTAAATTAATAATTGATGGCACATTTAGAAGACACCCAAGCATAGATAAACTAAGCCACTTTAGATTCATAAGAAATAACTGAACAAAATTTGATTGCAAATGTAACAAAATTGCAAGCATCACATAATATGGCAGTGGCTAATTATAACGTTGGATTTTACAGAAGTCAAAGAAAAAAAACAAAACAAAACAAAACAAAAAAACTATGAACTGCTGATTGTTAGGCATTCAGCTGAAGTTGAAAGGACTTAACTAATGCCAGTATTCACAGAGACATATTTAAGCTGAGAGAAACCATGCTCCCCACACTACGAAGGATTGTAAATTTTATTTCCGCATGTCATAAGATAGGGTAATTGTTGAAAACTACTAAACCCATCAACACCCCTGCTCCCCCACACCCCCAAACCAATGCTACATTGTTTGTATTTGAGGCCGCACTAATCGACCAGTTTAGAATATACCACCATTATTAAAAACAAAAGCACCTACTCCACTGGAATTAAATTTCTAGAGACTAACCATGCTTCAATTCTATAGATGATCATTTGGAAAAAAATGTGCCTTGTTGAAGACTAAAAAAAGCTTCCGAATTATACATAAATATCTAAAATGCTGCTTGCACACTGACATATGATATCTCGCAAAGAGAATAAAAAATTTGAAAAAAGAAAAATAGGAACCTTGTGTATCACACCAGATGAAATAGCAGATGCTGCCAGTGTCCCTCCACACTCCCATAATATGGAAAGATACCCACGATCATGAAAGTATTCCATAACTTCTCTAGGATTTAGGATATCAAACTCAACCACTTCGACTCCTTTGGATGCAAGTAATTTCTGGAAGCTCCTTCTGGCACCCCTTTGTGTCACAACAATGGTAGATACATCAGAAATGTCCCAAAGGTTTGCCTCCTCAGGAAGATTAAATGTTTGTGTCATTACAATCCGTATGGGTGTATGCCCACCTCCATGCCTGGCTGTCAAACGTGGATCTAATTCAAATAACAAATTAATACCACATAATCAGCAAAAAAATTACAAAGTCAAAAAGTAATGATCATACTTACTGTCCTTGCGTACAGTATTTCCCCCAACAATAATGGCATCGCTTCTACCCCGTAGTTCAAAAACTCGATTCCTTGATTTCTTGCTGCTTATCCATGTTGCATGCCCACTAGTAGTGGCAATTTTTCCTATTTGCATCAACGAAGACTATTGTCAGACTTCTTTACCAAAAGTTCAAGGTATCTGTTTAAGTAATTTGGAAGATAATTTACTTCACCCTCAAAAAAAAATTTTATTAAACTTCTCCCTCAATTCTGAAACGGAATTAAGAATCAAGTTAATCCATACAAGCACCCCCCTGGCTATAATTGACACCCCTTGAATTTTTTTTATCTGATTTCAACCCCTGAAATCACCCCTTCCATTACAGTCCGTCCATTTGTCCATTAAATAACATGTGAGTTGCAAAAGTTTCGTTACAAAATATCATAAAAAAATTGAAAAAAAGCATCAAAATTAATAAACTCCCCCGATATAATGCTAAAAACATCATTTACAACGATATGACAAAATTATCATCAAGAAATCAACCATCGATGGTTTAATGACTTTTTGATGACTTTTTAGTATTCTTACAAGGAAAACACTGAGACTTGCATGTGATCTTTAACAGCTAACTTAGATGGAATATAACAGAAGGGGTGTCAATAAAAAACATTATAGTTTGATGAAATCAGAAAAATAAAGATGTTAATCAAAATGGCTAATAGTTCAAGGGGGGGTTTGCACGGTTTAGCCTAAGAGTCAATAAGATCTCTATATCTCCATAATGCTTACCGTCAAGAGTCATAGCATACTTGAGAACAGAGAAGGGAACTTGGGAAGTTGCTCGATGAATTAGAGGAGCATTCACAAGTAGGCAAGATTTTCGAGCTTCCTGAGTACATAGTGTAAAGAAAGAGAGAATATATAAAGCATGTGCCACTAACTTTCACAAGTTTACACAAATGATTGTCAAATTTAAAGAAGTATGCCATATACAAAAATTAGTACCTAAAGTTAATGCATATGCATCTTTTCATAAAATTCAAAGCAAGCCTACTGTACCTCTTCAAGCTCTAATAATCCATCAGCCATTACTTGAATCAAGACACAAAAAACAAGCAACTGAATAACCTACTTGATATGGGGGTACATGTATTGACAATCTGTACTTATCCATCATATTACTCAATATATTTGATGATTACCATGAATGTTTGAAGTTGTTCTTGTTTGCCCTTCTTTTCTTTTCTTTTTTTAGACAAATTATCCAGAGAAGAATCGATCAGTTTGTTCTCTTGTCACATCAAAATACAGTTAATATTAGCACTGATGGCAAAGAACTGTAAGCAATTAATCAAGAAACTATGCCGAGTTCTTAGAGCTCCGTAGATGATTTTTTGGAAAAACCATGTTTGGATTTTATTGTTCAAATAAATTGTTGTCCCAAAGCTCGATTAGCTGACTAAGTGAAATTTAATTATTTTTTTCCTGCTAAACCGGAGTGAATCAATTCACCAGGAACTAGCTTGCTTCTGTGCCGTAAAACTGTGCTTTACAAAGCAATTGTTAGCAAAACCTAGAAAAAAAAATATATGGTTGGCAAATAGAATCAGCAAGGACCAACTTAGCAAATGACATGGTCAGTAAAGAAGCTGTAGTAGATTTGCAAAAGTCAGATGTACAGCCTCAATGTCTCGGAGAATAAAATGGTTGTTTACAGACAAACAAATTCTTACCTCCATAATTTTACTCTTTAGATCCTCACCAACAACATCAACCTGCAAACCTTGACCTCTTAGTGAGCGTATAGCATTCCCATGAAGATGCTGCAAAGGATGTCTGATTCCAACCACAACTCTTGTAATTCCTGCCTAATCTACGCAAACGTCAATCAATCAAACTACTACGTCACAATGTATAAATCTAATTATCACAGAATAATTAATTATCATCAAGATTATTAAATTGTTTTTATCTTACATATCAACAAACTAAACAATTAAAAATCCAAGTGAAAAACCTGAACAAGAGCAGAGACAGCGGATTGGTCACCATGGCAATCACCAGGTTCCATATTCAAATAAGCAGTGCTGCCTTTGCTAAAACCGCCCGCAGCCTCCACCGCAAGAACCTCCGCAGCCTTGGTCCCCTGCGCGTACAGATAGCCCTCTCCGGCGACAATTCCGGAAGTTGTGGCGATAACGCACCCGAAATTGGGGTGGGGAGAGGAGAATCCGGCGGAATTGTCAGCGATTTGAGCGGCGCGTTTGATGTAGGCAGCGTCCAGAGAATGGGCAGCATGGCTGTGGTTGCTGTTACTAGCAATGGACTTGCAGAGTATGGGAGAAGAGTAAAAGTAGGATTTGGTTCCTGAAAAGAGAACCATTTTTTGTATGATAAAAAATTATAAGTAATTTCGAAAGGGATATGAATTTCGATGGATTGATACGATGGTGTTAGCTTCTTTACACTATAATGTTTCTTCTTATCTTATATTCTTTATATTCTGTTTTATTCGTGGTAAACACATTAACTGCCGCAAATACAAGCTCGAATAAGAGTTATTCGATAGTAATTCAAAGTATTTTCTATTTAAAAATATATTAAAATAATATTTTTTTATTTAAAAAATTATTAAAAATAATTTAAAATCATTTAAAAATTAATTTTATTATTATAATTCAAAGTATTTTTTTACTTGAAAATATATTAAAATAATATTTTTTTTATTTTAAAAAAAATTATTTTTGATATCAACATATCAAAACGATCTAAAAACATTAAAAAAATAATTTTAAATAAAAATAAAATTTTAAATTTTAAAAAAATACAGTTTCAACCACATTCTCAAACACTACTTACAAATATTGCCTTTGGTTGCACCCTAAAGGAGGAGTTGGTTAATAATAGATGGATCGGGTCTTTGAATCAGAGTGAGCCATACTTTAGGTTGGGTTGGGTTGGGTTGGGTTTGGTTAATAAATTATGTAAATTTTAATAGTGGATTTTGCTATTTTGCCCCTCTCATCCTGTCTCTCGGTAGTAATACGGTTTTTTTACAGGGTCCATTTGTCTTAGTTAAATTAATAGGGGGTATATTGGTCTTTTCAAACTTTTCATGTTGTATAATTAATTAAATGCTTCCAAAAGCAAAAAATTTATATACCTGAGTCTAGGAATGTTTTAATATTTTACATTTTATAACATAAACATTATAGAATGAATCAATTGCCCTGGGAATCAAGATTTTTCTAACCTAGGACTAATTCATACTTTCCTTTTGGTTTTTTTTTTTTTTGTTATTATCATGTAATTTTAAAAGCAATTTTGATCTTTTAATGAATGCAAAGAAAAAAAAATGGTTGGCATGTTTGTTGAAGGCGTTGGCGAGTAAGTCACTCTATCATGCTTAAACGGTGTCTGTAGTGGCTTACGACGATAAAAAAATGGCTTTCCTTTGTGTTTTTCAATTCATCATGGTAGGTATTACATCCTTGGGTGGCGCGTGTGATGTAATCCTTTTGGATTTTGCACCGATTAAATTTTTATTTTTTCTTATTTTCTCTCTCCTCCTCAATCTCCACGCTAGCCTTCCAAAATTTCACAAGCAACTCTTCAATTTGTTTTTTCTTTGGACTTAGTCCCTATTATTTTCAATTGATTTTTTTTAGTTTGAATTATTTTATAAAATTGAAATTTATTTTCAATTTCATCATTCTTTAATTTTTGTAATCTATCATATTTGGTTCTCATTCTTTTGTTTGTTATTTATTTTATTTGATATCAATTTTAAATTATTTTTTATGATTTCATCATCCTTCATTTTTTTTATTGCTATTTTTTTATTTTAACAAATTTTTTAAATTGATTTTTTTTTATTTTATCCTTTGATATTGAATTGAGTTTCTTAATTGAGCCTCGGTTTAAGATTTAACGGGTTGTGAATTTAGGAGATTAACCTAGATTGAGAAGATTTATCTAGATTCATTTGTTTTTTTTTTTTTTGTAAGCTCTTGTTTTTTCAGTTTTACTTTTTAGCATATAATTAAATTAGAGATTGGCCTCCATTATATTTTTATTTGATGTCCATAGGATTTTTTATTGATTTTAAAAATGACCTTGTTCAACTCGATTATCTATTTTTTGTCAATATTTTTAAAATTTAGCTTTTTTAAAAAAATAAATTAAATTAAATGAATTCCTTAAATTATGCTTCCTTATAATATTTTGTTTGATTTGTTTTTTGGATCATTGTTTAGATGGCACATGTAACCTTTTTTTTTTTATTTAACTTAAAAAATCAATTTTTTTTTAACTTAAGAAACAACTATTTTTTTGTCCCGCAATTTTTGTGTAACTAAATGAAAAATAACTTCATAAATTAAATATTATTAAATTTAGTTAAAAGCATGACCCGTATCATAGGTATAATAAATTGACCCAAGTTCACTCCTGTAATTGTTTAAACCTTTTTTTCATTGACTATTTTTATTTTCATTTTCTAGTTTTATGGCCATGTTTGTGGGTGGGACATGTACTTGACCTAATTGTTAATTTGTTTTTAATTTTTTTAGTTGATGCAATTTGAGCCCTCGAAATTAAAACAAAAAACAATCCTTTGTTATTTAGATTTTTTTATTATTATTTTACTTAAAAACAATTATCTAATTTTAAAAAAATAGGTCTTTCTTTTCAACCCCACATGCCTA
>Ga0307509_10006484_pt1 | contig 15727 bp, 17 predicted proteins | sample 10_EM_MG_FD_202245 | JGI IMG/M metagenome (GOLD analysis project Ga0307509, IMG submission 202245) | Populus trichocarpa ectomycorrhiza microbial communities from riparian zone in the Pacific Northwest, United States - 10_EM | ecosystem: Host-associated > Plants > Roots > Unclassified | place...
CACGAGACGGGTCGTAATCACCAACGCACCTGTTGTGTCTACTTACTTTTCTCCAGACTGCCTGCCTTTCACAGCACACGCTTTCTCTCTCCAACCTATTCTCATCTGCCTGTCCATCCATCCATCCTCACTCACACTCACTCTTTTTTTTTTCCTTCTTCCTTTCCCTTGCCGCTGACTCTCCTCCCACCCACTCATCCTCACCCCACGCTCACTCGCCCGACTGTTCACTGGCCGTTCCCGCTCCAACCAGCCCTTCGGTTCCACCCAATCCCAGCTAGAGCTCCCCCTATTGGTTCGACAGTGTTTCGACGCCCCCTTCCCAATCCTGCTCTTCCTCCCCGCCCTCTCTTCTCCCATCCATTTCCTTCCTATCTTGTAGTTCATCCTCAGCAACAACCGCCAAACCTGGACTCCACGATCCGTTTCCCTCTCGCTTTCCTTCTGCCACCGTACTTTGCTCTCGGGATACCTTCACTGGTCCTTGGGACGGTACCGAGTCTGAGTGCTTCAGCTCAGATCAACCAGCCTTCGCTTGAAGGCTTCAGCGGTGCTCTACATCCTCTCGCTCTGGCGTTGTCGACTACTATTTTCGTCAGGCAGCAGCAAGGCTTTCCTTTGCTGATCTGGATCGTATCTGCAGAAACTAACCCCATATAACCTGATCTGGACGTTCTTTCTCTCTTTTAAAATTCTATAGGGGGTATATATTTCGTTGCGGGCGTGTTGGTGATTTATTTGATTTCTTGTTTGGGATTTTTTTTCTAGCGGGAGAAAAAATTAGCGATTGTGTTTACCGTCAAAATTATAATACGTTTTCTTTTTAATAGTTTTCCCTTTTCCTTCTCTAAAAGGTAACGGTTGACCATTTCTTCTGTTAACAACCCTTACACTTTCTTTTACTAACAGTGTTTTTTTTCCTTAATAAATAAAGTTCGAAAATGGTTAGCAGCACATCAACAGCAAATATGGCGTTGACGGATCGGTTCGAGATTCTTAAGGAGATAGGCGATGGGAGCTTTGGGAGTGTTGTTCTCGCCAAGGTGCGGTCGGCAGGCTCCAATGTTGCTAGGCGAGGCAGTGTGGTATGTTTGGATCGTGAGAACCTCTTATTGGTGACAGCGCTGATTTGTTTTCCAGGTCGCGATCAAAACTATGAAGAAGACTTTTGAGTCCTTCACACCGTGTTTGGAATTAAGAGAAGTAATCTTCTTAAAACAGCTTCCGGCCCACGCCCATCTAGTTCCCGCGTTAGATATCTTCTTGGACCCATATAGCAAACGACTTCACATTTGCATGGAATACATGGATGGGAATTTATACCAGTTGATGAAAGCTCGTGAGGGAAAATTATTGGAGGGGAGCGTTGTTAAGAGCATATTGTGAGTTTGATCGGCTGTCGCTTAAAAACGGCGGTAAATTAACCGTTTGTAGGTTTCAGATTTTGTCGGGACTTGAGCATATTCATGCACATGGATTTTTTCATCGCGATATCAAGCCTGAAAATATTCTCGTATCAACTTCTGCACACAACCCCCACGATTCATCCGGATCTTTCCGCCGATACTCAACACTGGTCACACCGCCGTCAACACCGCCAACTTATACTGTGAAGATTGCGGATTTCGGACTCGCTCGCGAAACTTCGTCCAAATTACCTTATACAACGTACGTCTCCACTAGATGGTACCGAGCGCCGGAAGTACTATTGAGGGCTGGTGAGTATAGTGCTCCAGTAGACATATGGGCTGTCGGCGCGATGGCTGTGGAGGTTGCTACCTTGAAGCCTTTATTTCCCGGTGGAAACGAGGTTGATCAGGTGTGGAGAGTATGCGAAGTAATGGGATCCCCAGGGCAGTGGGTTGGACGAAATGGGAAGAAGATGGGCGGAGGTGAATGGAGAGAGGGTTCACGGCTAGCAGGCCGGCTAGGGTTCAGCTTTCCTAGGGTGCGTCTGGTTCTTATACTGTCCATCACTGGCTCAGTTGCTCGACATTTCGAGAGGCCCCTTGCCTAATATTTGGAATGGAATTAAACAGCTAACGGTAAACAGATGGCACCAGTACCAATGGAATCTATTCTTGCAGCCCCTACATGGCCTGCATCGCTGGCGGTATTCGTCACTCAGTGCTTGATGTGGGACCCAAGGAACCGACCAACATCCGGACAAGCCCTTCAGCATGACTACTTCAAAGATGCCGTCGACCCCCTTCAACCACGATCGTCAACCCCATCGCGTATGCTGAGGAAACAATCTGAATTGGTGATGAAGCAATCAAGAGATTCTATGACCGATTCACAGCCTACGCTGGAGAAGAAGTCCTCTTGGTTCCGTAAGTCCTTCATTGGAAACTCACGGGCCGACGGTATTGTTTCCCCACCACCTACAACTGTAGAGAGGGACTACAAGCCGCGATCGGAGAAGAGGAGCACCTGGCATGCGCCCAAAATTTCGTCCGGGAACGGTGTTTCAAATAACGCAGCCCCTATGATGATTCTACCAACCATTCGCCCAGTGTCACCACTGAGCGATGCGGTATCTGTTGAGGCAGCAAGGGCGAGGCGAGAAAATGATTCCCCTTCAATTGAGAAGGAACGGAGGAAAATGGAAGAGAAAACAGTCAAGAAGCTGGGCCGTCAGTTATCAGTGGCCTCAACAAATTCTCAAAGCAATGGCTATTCCAATCCCCATATCGCGATGGCAGTAGATAAGTTGAATGGTAACTCTGGAAGTGGTATGGTTAGCCCGACCTCTGCGGGGACTCAGAAGGAAGGATTCTTTTCTCATTTACGGAAGCGAGCGAGGAGACTGTCTGCGAAAAATGGAGTTCCTTCGAGTCCCGGCGATGAGGACCTGGAGGCTGGGATAGGTTGTGGAATTGCGTGGGGCGGAGGAAGGGAGGGGGGGGAGAGCAATAGGAGTAGTATGTTGGTGGAAAGTCCAAGTGGAGGCGAGAGTGGAGGATTTGATCGGGCGATCAAGGATGTAGATGGCGTATTGGACGACGCAAGCGGGTTGGTTTCCAAGAGTGGATCGATTCGACGGAACTCAAGTTTCCCCCCCACGCCTAACGGATCTCGTGCCGGAGAATCCGTTCCTAGCAATGGAGTTGTAACGGCGCCAATTAGCTCCCGAACACGAAGAAGTATTAGGAATGCAAGGCAACGATACGAAACGCCGGATGAGAACGATGAACTTGTCGACGAGGTGATGGCTGCGGCATCAGGAAAATATCGACAGCCAAGTACCAATGAGACACCAAGCAGGAGAAGCTCAGCCCGGGATTTAAGGCACCAAAATGGGGTGCAAGCTCCAACGGGGTATCCCACACCAAGCCCACAGATGGGGAGCCGGCACTATCCTTCTGCGAAGGCGGTGGACGTGGTTGGGCGAAGGAGACGAGATGAAGATGTTCAGCAGCCTAAGTGGCCGACACCCCCTAGTGAGGGAGATGGATGGGGGTCATTTTCACCATCGCTGTCGAGACGATAGTTGCGCATTTATAATTTACAAACTGGCAGGACGCTACCTTTTTCCTTTTGTCTTTGATTCCCTTTTTTTTATCTCCCACCTTCCCCGTAATCTATTTCCTTTTTTGTTGTAAACTTATGGCTCTTTCCAAATTGGCACACAGAACCAGCAAAACCAATTTTTTCCTTTTTTTCCTTTTCTCTCTTTTCTGGCCATTAAAAATGCGGTGAAAGTAACCACTAAAATTACTTGAGATTGTTGGGCATATGGAGTTTTTTTTTCTGCTTTAGTTCATTTTTATACCTAGTCAATTTTTCTTTTTTACTGATTCGGATTTGCTGTTTTTGCTGTTTCCATGCCATGCCAAAAACCACAACAGGTATCTGGAATTCACTGAGGCCAGGCGGGCGGGCGAGTTGGTCGGAGGCGGGTTATCATAAGCATTATCATCATTTTCCAAGTCTTAACATTATTTCTTCCCATCTTTTCGAAACCGTTTGTACTCAGACTTAGTATTTATAACCCTTTCTTCTCCCTCTTCTCGTTTCTATTGGTGCCATTCTTCATCCTCTCTCTCCACCACCTATTTGTGCCTCTCACCGTTGGAAACGAATGTGGTTGATCGGTTTTCTTTTTTTTTCGTTTGTCCTTGTGCTTGTTTTTTTCACTCTAGCGTATGCTTACAGCCGTTTTGTGCGGTCTCCTCTCACGATTGTTTGGTATCTACCGTACCCGTGTTACATTTTTCAGGGAAGAGGGGAGGTTAGGGTGCTGAGAGGGCCTGATCAGAAAGGAAGGTGGAAAAGAGGGAGAATTGTTAAATATTTGTCCATCATCCTAGTAGTTGGAAAGGAAATTTATCTTTGTTCAACGGACACGTCTTTATCGTCCTCACCACGATGATGGTGATCGGGACCTATCTGACAGGAAGTTAACTGAAGTGCAGGATCGAGAAAGGTAGCAAAAAAAAAGAAAAGAAAGGAAGAAATTTTTTTTTGTCGCGGTTAAGAATTTGTACTTGTAACTTAGAGTAGCACATCCATCATGCGAGCACCCACCCCCTTCCCTCCCCCGCGAACTTTAATTTTTTCTTCTTCCCCCTTCATATGAATCCTATTGCGGGGTACAGTATGCTCTAGAGCGCGGCAAACCCCAGATTATTTCCTTTTTTTCCCTCCTTTTTCTTCCACCAACCCCCCCCCCCCTAGTTGTGTTACATGCGGCAGCAGTGCAGGAAACTTAGTACAGCAGGTAAATTATGATGGGAAAAGTTTTTTTCTCGATCTTGTGCGTTTGGTCCTGGATCGGTCGGGTTGGTACAAGTAGGTTGTTGTTGGCCTTGGCTGGGCGGCTGGGCTGGGCTAGGCTTGGTGGGGGTGGAGCGGAGTACTATACTCGTACAGTAGCTCAAAAGGACAGATCGCTAAGTTGGTAGAGTTGAGAATTGGGCTGCGGCGGGAAGGTAAGGTGAGGTAAGATAGGTAAAAAAAAGTGGGGAGGGCTTGTTTGAGCCACATGGTGGTATGTTTGAGGGGGGGAGGAGAGGTGGGCGCGCGAGTGATTAAGGGTGATGGTTTGGTTTGGTTTGGTATGATGGGTGGGTGGATGAGTGGGTGAGGGAGGGGGGAAGGCGCGGGGGGTGGGGAACTGGGTGAGGCTGGGTAGGAGGTGTATCTAAGCTTTTGAAAACGGGTAGCTGGTTAGGTACCGGCAGTTGGTGGTGTTCGGTCCTCGATCTGCGATCGATGGTGCGTTTGCCTCGGGAGGAGCCCCGGGGAGTGGGTTACTGGTATGGGGTGTGGTAGGGTGTGTTGAGGCTGAATTGGTTGTTTGGATGTTCGGCTGTAGGAGGGTGGGTGTGCGGGAGGTGGTGGTGTGTACTTGATGGTTTGAGTTGTTTGGCTGATGTGATAGTATGGGTTGAGTGCGTGAGCGGTCATGGGTGCTCACTCGGTGGGATTTGGAGGTAGCCGAAGTCTAGAGTTAGCCTTGGATAGAATCTTATTCGTTTGTCTTGTTGCCCTTGTCTGTCACTCTCTAAGCATTAACTATAATAGATTATATGTACAAACTTCCAAGTCTGGCAAAGCCATCTGGATTTCGTCCGCTCCCATACCAGCCGTCATATTTTTAGCGCTCAACGTCATTACTTGTCTTGCCATACATCCCACTGTACCAGCCACCATTCCTGCGATACCAATCATTTCCGAAACGCTAGTACATACATTCTGAACAACCAGCACAACACGTCCCGGACAACGTGAGCCTATTGCCCCCCGCCTAGGTTGTCTTAGCGGTATCCTGCGTGCTGAAGACTACATAACCTTCTCCGGGCTCTGGATCGCGGAGCATGACCTCCTGGAACTTTATTGTCAAAAGTCCCCCAGTGACATCCCCCGTAACGATGTCGGTTTGATGGTTTTTTCTACCTCAACGACGGAGGGACTGGAACCGGCTCTTGTTACACATGGGTTCGGCATGGTTACCAATTCCCATTTCTCTAGGTGCAGGCTTTTTTCCAGTCGCAAGACAGAAATGATGATGGCCGTTTTTACCTTCCCTCCACTGTTCTCTAACCACCATCGAGCTCCCGCCTGGAGGCGTTCCATTGACTCGGAGACTCCGCACTCGAGCAGTGAAGTTGGCCAATCGCGTTCGAGATCGTGAGAAGCAGGCGTAAAAACATTGCAGCCCCCAGAGGCGCAAGCTCCATATCTATACCCATCCCAAGGGCCTTCCTCTCGAACCGGTGGACGAATTTCCTGTGGTCCAATTCCTGGGCTAGGCTAACAATGACTCTGGTAATTAATGTGCTTTCACCGTCGGGGTACATTAAGCGGAGTCCTTTGAAGGGTCTTCCGCGAATATGGTCGATATCGGCGAGCTGTTTTTGGGTGACAGGGCTAAAGACCACATGCGGGGCCGCACCGCCAGGTCGAAATTCCGAGATTTTCTTATTGACGTTATCGAATGTCTTAGCATCGCGATATTGAAAAATGCTCAACGCCTCCCAATCCTTCCGTGGATAATACCGCATGTTAGCTGGTGTGGGCTGCGTGGCGACTTGGGAGGAGGGATAGGCACTGGAGGCTCTGGCTTCTGCGGCGGGTATGGTAGCCATTGCCGATAGGGGCTCACACGGGATATCGAAGAAAAATATCTAGGTTCGGTGATGCCGGTCTTAAAGCGATAGCGAATGCCTGGCGGCAGAGGAGGAAGGAAATTGTGTGGTAGAGGGAGTTGATGTGTTTGGCGGGTGGCATCTGGACGGTTTGGTTGCTTACTATAGTAAATAGTGGAAGGGTGTGCAGTGCTGCTTCCCCACGCAACAGAAAACCAGCAGTCGCCCAAGCTTCGGGAGGCGCGGGCGCCTACGGCTACATCCATTCTAGCTAGATCCTGCCATTCTCCTAGACTAACAGTTATACCATACTGACAAACAATTGGGATTAGCAATCCGCCACACAGCGCAGTCAAAACTTGAGCAATTGGGAATAAGATTACCGTAGGACGACTGTGACCCCCCCCTCTGGACATATTGGAGAAAATATAGCGAAAAGGTTCCCTCCAAATCATTTATTGACACAAATAAAAGAAAGATCCGACAGCTTCACTAGCAGAGGAAACCCTAATACCTTGCTGAGGTCCTCAACTATTCTAGTTCCTAGGTAACTGGGGCTCGCATCCTGATAGTAATGATCCTGGGTGGAAATCTGTGTTGTTTGTTAGCCTACCGGTTCGGCTGAGCCTAGTTAGCGGTGAGGAGCCAGTCCTGGCTTTGAGACGCAGGCTCCTTACTGGTAATGTGGGGGAGAATTATAGTTATAGATTTTTCCGATGATACCAGAATTTGTGTACGCGGTGGTAGCCAGCGTCCAATAGGGTTTTCTTAGGTGGCTGTCATTGGGAGTGCTCGTGGGGGAGAAATGTTTTCACAGGGCGATTTTTATCTATGATACAAGTACCTGCCTCTCAAGAAGGGGGGGAACGCAGACGAAGGGAGCGGCATCGGCAGTGGTACTAGGATAATAACATCGGTAGGGAAAAAAGTGCATGGTCTAGGTATTTGTTGCTCTAGCTTTTGTTGGAATCTGTTTTGCTTTCCTTTCTTTCTGAAACTGTGATGTTGGGGACGGGCCTTGGTGCTTTGTTTGGGCTGGCACTTCTTCATTTAGCTGGAGCTTGTTGAGGTGGGGCAGTTTTTGATGTATCGTAGATGTAAAATAGCGGCTTACGGATGTTAAGGGCCTGAGAAGGAACTATCGTCTGAGCTTAAGATTTCCTAAGAGGGGGGGGCCTTTGAGATAGTGAGGAGTACAAGGATGAGGTCGCAGTTTTTTTTTCACTTTGTAGGGCAATTTATTGCCCCTAATATGAGGACGCGTGGAAATCTCATAGATAATCACTCGTGATACAATGCTAGACGCCAGCAGGAGACCTCAGCAGAGTAGGGAGACTGCAAAGTGGTCGGTAATTTGATTTCCTCAAAAAGGCATTATGTAATTCTGGTTTTTGCGGAGAAATATGCCTGATCGGTCTGCAGTGCAGATTTAGGGAGAGGGTTTTAGCTATTGGGATTTCATTGGTTAGTGGCTGGAGCATTTTGTTGTTGAGGCACCTGTGTCAGATCAATAGGAAGGTAATTATTTGTTAAATCGGGTATTATGATGCAGTCAGAGGTTGCGATATGACAACAGCACCGATGCGTCATCCAACATTGGATACGGGCGCTGCTCTTCTGCCAGTACTCAAACCCGACTCAACCCAACTACCCACCTCTGCATCAATCAATTGCTTCAATACGAACACAAACAATGTCGCTCCTGAGTCTACCAAACGAAATAATCCTCGAAATCTGCAAAGATAAGAGCCCCCAAGACCTCTATTCCCTCGTTCTAACAAATCGGCGTCTCGCGAACCTTCTATCCCACGCCCTCATCGACAGCTTATTCCGCTCCTACTATCGGCGAGGAGCATACGCCAGAAAATCATTTTACTCTGCGGCCGAACGCGAAGACAAAACAATGGTGCGTCTCCTCATAGAGAAAGGAATCCTGGATATTTTAGGCCCGGGTCACAGGAGGCTCTTCAGTTACGTACCAGAGCCACACAGCGGTAAAGCTGTACGTACGCTCCTTGACTGCGGTGTCTCTCCGGAGCTGCGCGACAGCGCGTCCTGGTCCATGATACACTGGGCGGCTCGCTACGGCGCTATAACCGCGGTCGAAGAATTCGTTTCTCGGGGGGAGGTCGCTATTAACGTACTTGACGATGACAGCTACACACCGCTGTATGTTGCTTCACGCGACGGGCGTAGGAGCATCGTGCAGGCCTTTGTGGGCTGTCCTCGGGTGGACGTGAACATTGCGAACGCGCAACTCATGACCCCACTGGGGGTGGCGGCGGAGAGAGGAGACGTGCAGATGGTCAAGATGTTGTTAGAGCATGCGATGATCGAGAGTAGCTTGTTGGGTACGCATGCAACCGCACCGATATATCTGGCTGCTAGGAGCGCTCGGGTGGACGTTGTTCGGTTGTTGCTACGCGACGGTAGATGCGAGGTCAATTGGAGGAGCCCTGCCGGTCGCACCGCGTTGTATGCGGCGGCGAAGCGTGGAAATACCATGATAGTACAATTGCTGGTGCAGGATGAAAGGGTGGATGTTAATATTGCCGATAATGTCGGTGCAACTCCGTTGTACCGGGCCATCAAGAATGGGGGGGGAGCGGTGGTTCAGTTGTTGCTATCGAGGGATGACATTGAGGTTGATAGGGTCAATACCAATGGGCGCACAATATTTTCGTTACCGCGCTCTGAATCATTGGAAGTTAGGAGGTCTCTATGGGATTATGTAGCAGCTACGGGCAAGGCTTTGGTCGGCAATGTGAATCCATGGTGGAGCGAATACATTAGGGAAGTGGACGTCGAGTAGGCGGCCGAGAGTTGCGGTTGGCTAAACGCGCGATAACAGTTGTGAGCATTATACTTGAGTTTTATCCTCTGCATAGACTATTTTGAAGCGATAAATGCGGTCACAACATATCACTCGCTAAGTTGCCGGGGTGGTTAGATTGCCTTGGTGAGAGCAAATGATGATGTGTGCGCTCAAGCAGAAGAGCTAGTGCTGAGGAATGAAAATTCAATAGATATAAAAATCGCGTCAAAACGGTGAAAACGGACTGGGGGCGGGCAGGAAACATGCCAAAGAGGCGACCAAATAGGTCTTGGGGGGGAGAGCATTCGAAACAAGCACATGACATCGCAGCCACCGGCCCAATCTATAACCGACGGTTTTTGGGCCAGCTACTTGCTGCGAGGTAAAAAGTCGCACTTCCATCCATACGGCACTACCGCCCAGCGGTTCTCATATGTCCATTCCCCGTCCCCTGGGCGTATATCAAAGTCTCGCACGAGTGTAGCTGTAATTTTCGAGATCTCCAATTGAGCGAGAAACCTACCCGGACATTGATTGAATCCAGCTCCCCACTGTGATGTATTAGCCGTGGGCGGTGTCACTAGGGAGGAAGGGGTCTACATGAAGTAGGTGCTTTTCTATAGTTCTAGAATTTGGCTGCAGCCAGCGGGTTGGGTTGAAGGTGTCTGGGTTCTCGAAGATGTCGGGGTTGCGGTGGATTGCCCAGGCGTTTAGGCTCAGGATCGTCTGGGGGTTGTTAGGGGCTTCATCCCAAAGAGTGGAGAGGGGAGAAAATAAGGGGAAGGTCCTCCAGCAGGAAAGAACCGTCCGGCCAAGGTTATCCCTTCTTTAGGCGCTACTCGCGGAAGCCCGGTTCCAACAACTGGGTGAAGACGATAGGTTTCTTTGATCTGAATTACACATATCGTTAGCCTTAGGGAGCAATAGCCCTAGGGGAAGCCAGGCTCACACAAGCCTGCAAAAACGCCAACTCTTTCGCATCAGCATAGGAGACCACCTCTCCTTGCGGCTCCGCCTCATCAATCTCCTTCCTCAGCCTCTCAGCCACTTCCGGAGTCCTAAACACGTAATAAACGAAAGCCTGCAAGGTGGCACTAATCGTATCAGACCCTGCAGCCACGCTCGACGTCACCGCCGCGACAATTTCCAAATCGGTCGTCTTATCCGGAAACTCCTTTCTCCTCTCCCTCCACTTCCCAAGAGCGTCCTTCCCGCCATCCCAGCCGGGTATCTTCTCATCCTCCGCTCTGCAGGCGAGTGCCCGCGCCGCAGTTTCAGCGATATGCTGGTGGGGGTGAGCACCGAACAACTTAATCAACGGATTCCCCAAAAGGAAGTCATGAAGCCATTGGGCGTGACCGAGTAACGCAATATAGATCACCAAAGCTCTACTATTGGCAATAGACCCGCCCACGTCCTCGCCTTTCTCGAGGAAGCCGAAGGGGCGGGAGAGGTATCGCTTGCCCGACGATGTCGAACGTCGCAAAGTTGAACCACACGCTTGGCTCCACCCTTCCCAGCTTGAGCAGGTGGGCTTTCAGTTTGAGGATCAGGGCGTCGATGTGCGGTTCCGTGCGCAGAAGGGTGGAAAGGGAGTAGCCGGGCATGAGGTTCTTGTTCTTGCGGATGTGCTCCGTTGGGTCGAGCTCTGACATTTGGGCTGGGCACGTGTTGCCTGGTATGGTAAATATTCTGTAGAAAGGAGCCTTGCGTAGGGGGGTCGTCAGGATTTTGAGCGCATCTGGATGGCTGACGCTGACCTCACAATGACTGATGCGGATGAAGGTACCTGTTGATGCCAAGTTGGTTAATTGCCATGATTATTTGGGATCATGGATGTACAGGTAGATAAGGTTTTGGGTGCAAACCGTGTCTTTTGTGTAATCTTACGATTTCAACTTCTTGATGGGAGCTGTATAGCTGCAGGATTTGCCAGAGCTCCGAGAAGGGGGCTAGAAACGGGCCGGGGATGTCGGTTATCGGGGAGATGTAGCGTCTTTTGAGGAATAGTGCTGCAAGCCAAAGCACCGATCCTAGGAGCACGTTTTGGAAAGACTTCTCTTGAAGTAGGGGCGGTAGTTCCCAGCTCATGATTACTCTTTTCAGTTTTGTGGAATAGAGTTGATTTTTTTTGGGGGGAGGGGTTGCTATGGTGTCGGGAGAGGTCCTGCTTTAATATATGGACAAAGATCGTTTGTCCTGGGGGGTGACGAGTCCCGTGCTGAAGTGTGACCTGCGGGGATGGGCCAATTCGATTGCTCACCAACATCGTGATCTAAAGAGTAATGTCTTATAGTGAAGGGCTGCGAGGCGGATAGTAGCTTCTGCTGAGGAGGCCGGTGAGGCAGTAGTAGATTAGCAATTGGGATAAGAGTGTTGACTTGTCGTTTGCGGCTTAGGTTAGCCTTTGTCCCGGAACCGAGTCCTTGCACTCCCTGGGGTACGCTAGTACTCATTTGGATATTGTACTATTCTCCCCTTAATTGTGTTCGGGTGTTTCTGCGGATGGCGGTGGCTAGTGATATTGGTGGTAGTACAAGCTTTGACAGGAATTCCCCTCTATTGAGTGAATACTACTACTTTGGAGTCCTATTACGTCGTTGACTCGGTGGTGGTTACTCGGTCGATGGCTTGGTCGTGGATTGTGGTCGGGTGAGAAAAACACTCATCTACAGGTAGGGAGTATATCTATTCCTTCAGTGATAATTCAATGCCAATATCCTACGTGCATGTGCTTGACCTCTACTATTTCTCTAGCTTACACAGGCTTTCCCGCTCTCGTGCAATAACTAACATATCGCCCTCTATTAATGGGCCACACAAGACGCATAAAAACCTTTTCGAGCATCCGTGAAATCTCACCAATATATGCCCGCGACCATACAACATTCTGAATCAGCAAATTCCGATCACTTCTCCCGACACCCTTCCTCACAGGCTCCTCCTTCACCTGTCCTCCCCAATTTCTCTTCCGCTTCCACTTCCGCTTCTTCTCTGCACCCCCCATTCCATTCACCAATCATCCCCAACAGCCCCCCACGGACTGCGGAAACCGCCAAAGATCCATACGCACGAGGGCTGGGTACAAGGCACTGTGCCGGAGTGTGGAATTACGGGTCTGGGAGACGAGTGGGAGTGTCGCCGTGGTGGATTCTCATAGTGGGGCCTCGGGCGGCGCGGCGGGGAGGATGCTCTAGTCGTGACAGTGCATTCTGTTTGATACTATGTTATGCAGAGCCGAGCCGGGTGGGACGAGGAAGAGGTCGGGTTGTGAATGGTGCAGAACTGGGGTGGTTAGGCGTTTGTAGGGGACAGGGGGGATCTCGATTCGAAGAAGAGGCTACATACGAACGCGCCGATGGTGTCTAGTGCTAGTGGAGCGAGTTGGCGGGGAGGCAGTGGGGCGGGGAAATGGACGCCGGAGGGTCTTGGGGGTGTTGAATGGGGGATGCGGAGGTTAATGTTGCGCTGCTGAAACCGCTGCAGGTGCCATGGGTCGGAGAGAGGTAGCGCGGTTGTTGCTGTTGATGTTGCAATTTGAATGGCGGTTGCCCTCGGGGGGCGGCGGATACCGTGGATGGTACTGACTATTTCTCCTTCAAGAGTTATTCCACCCCGGTAATATATGTCCTCGTGACGCCTCCATCCCTAAGCTTTCACACCTGGGTGCACGCTGCGAATTCTTGTATTTTCTCGATAACTCTGCGGCCTCGCATCACTGATGTCTAACTAAAAAGTGTGGTTATGCATCAAGCTTCGCCACGCTAGGCAACTTTGCTTGGCGCCCGCTAGAGCAGCAATTTTGAGATATGGAATCCTGGAGTATCACGTAACTCCCGAACAATAACCTAATGTTTCGCAGGAGATATTGAAAGGATTTTTTGAACGGTACTACTGATATCAGTTCCTCAAACTTGTACTGATTTGGAATGTATGAAACATATGGAGTACGACCATAATCGCTCATCATAAGGCAACTGCGTGCAAATCTGCTCACAATTTCCAAATTTACAGCAGCCAGTGCTTGCACGTTTGTGTAACGAATTCCGGATCAAGTGATTTCAGTTCGGCATGAGGCTTTACCATGGACCCCGCTTTCCTCAATCTCCAGCAATTGCCTTAACAAACCTCAAGTTAACCAACACCTTCCTCTTGTCATCCAAAGCCGTGGAATCCAAAAAAATGTCTCAAGTTTTCAGCAATAACAATAACTCTTTCATCATCGCAAATACCTTTAACTACAGTGCCCTGGATGATGAGTCTAAGATACTGGCGTGGCTGTCTCCGCTAGAGCCATGGGTACGGCATCGAGACATTGGAGCCGAGAGGGTAGACGGTATAGGAGCCTGGCTTCTGGAAACCGAAGAATTTAGGCGATGGCATAGTGCCCCCACGGAGGATGAATCCAATCATGCGACCTTATTCTGCGACGGCAATCCAGGAGTGGGAAAGAGCTACATCATGTAAGAGAATGTATCATTGCGGGAAATTAGAAAATGGTGATGCTGATAGGTTGCGATAATAGCTCGCTAGTTATAGACAAGCTGAGCGATGAGGCCGGGGAGGGAGATGCTGCCGTGATGTGTTTTTACTTCGACTTTGCTGCCCGGAACGAGCAGTCTCCAGTGAATATGCTCGGCTCCCTCCTGAGACAGTTTGTTAGTGGACTGAAGATGATCCCCGAAGTGATAGTCCAGGATTTTCAAAAGCAGAAAACGGGTACTGGGGGTAGAGGCCTGCAAGTCTCAGGAATTATGAAGATGTTCCAGGGCATCACAACTACGAAGCGCACGTTTATATGTGTTGATGCACTTGACGAATGTGTGCCGGAGCATCGGATGACAATTCTTGAATCACTGCGACAGATTCTTCAGGGGTCACCGAATACTCGTCTATTTATGACTGGGAGACCGCAGGTGCGGAGTGAGGTAGAGAGGAGGTTAGACGGAGCGGCAGCTTTTATATCGATACAGCCGACGGAAGATGGTGTTATTAGGTATCTGTACGATAAACTCCGGAAGGACACTACCCCGGAGATAATGAGCAGCACATTGGAGGCCGAGATTATGAGGACCATTCCCGAAATGAACTCGGAAACGTATGTAGAAGCGAGTGCAAGGGAAAAGCTACCCTAAGTTAATGGCTGACATTTGAATCTAGATTCCTACTCGCTTCTCTCCATATCAAGGCAATCCTGCGGGGGACCACCATTGCTAGGCGGAAGAAAGCGCTCAAGTTAATAAAAGATGGTGCGGGGTTAGGGGATGCATATGATGCGACGCTGGAGAGGATACAGGCTCAGGACGAGGAAAAGGCACAACTTGCGATGGCTACTCTGACATGGGTCTGCCATTCGGAGCGGCCGTTACAGGTGGATGAACTGTGTCATGCTCTGGCAGTGGATATAGGAGCAACAGATTTCGATCCTGAAAATATTCCTTCGATAGGTACTTTACTACACTGCTGCCAAGGCTTAATCACGGTCGATAAGGAAGCTTCAACTGTGCGATTAATCCACTATACCGTCCAAGAGTATCTTTGCAATCATCCAGGTCTCTTCAATAAACCCCACTCGATACTTGCCGAAACATGCTTGACCTATCTTAACTCACAGCAAGTCAAGAATATCGCATCTCACTCTTTCGCGGACGATCAAAGCATGTCATTCCTTAAATATTCTTCAAGATACTGGGGAGTACATGCGAAGAGGGAACTCTCAGACCATGCTAGGACCCTTGCGCTGGGGCTCTTGGATGAGTACGAAGACCACATTTCCGCTGTATCACTTCTAAAGCAGTCTATGAATCCCAAATTTATCGAAGACATCAGTACTTCTCCGTTTTTCTCCGGACTACACTGCGCATCGTTCTTCGGGATTGTTGAACTTGTGGCTGAAATTATGAATGCGGGAGGTTGCAGGATCAACCAAGAAGATTGCATAGGTAGTACGCCACTTGGGTGGGCGACAGGAAATGGACACGAAGGGGTGGTCAGGCTATTGCTGGGACGGGAAGATATCGACCTTAATCGCCCAGATAAGTATGGTCAGACACCACTCGGGTGTGCTGCTGTTGGGGGGCACGAGGGGGTGGTCAAGCTGCTTCTGGGGCGGGAGGATGTCGACCCTAATCACCTGGATCAGTATGATCAAACACCACTCGGGTGGGCTGCTGTCAATGGACATGAAGGGGTGGTCAAGCTGTTGCTGGGGCGGGAAGATATCGACCCCAATCGCCTGGGTGAGCATGATCGAACACCACTCGGGTGTGCTGCTGAACACGGCCGTGAAGGGGTGGTCAAGCTATTACTGGGGCGGGAA
>Ga0307509_10006485_pt1 | contig 15726 bp, 14 predicted proteins | sample 10_EM_MG_FD_202245 | JGI IMG/M metagenome (GOLD analysis project Ga0307509, IMG submission 202245) | Populus trichocarpa ectomycorrhiza microbial communities from riparian zone in the Pacific Northwest, United States - 10_EM | ecosystem: Host-associated > Plants > Roots > Unclassified | place...
CAGGTCTCTGTCTAAGAATGCGCACATGCCGGCGCGAGCGACCGATCAAGTAGAGAAATTCAGTCCACACCCGGGCTCGGTGCGGGAAGTATTTGTCGCGTTTCTCAAGCTCGGGCTGACCTCGTTCGGCGGTCCCATCGCCCACCTGGGCTATTTCCATCGAGAACTCATCGAGCGGCGCCGCTGGATCGATGCAGATCGGTACGCCCAACTCGTGGCACTGTGCCAGTTCCTGCCGGGACCGGCGAGCAGTCAGTTGGGATTCGCATTGGGACTGATACGCGCGGGATGGCGCGGAGCCCTGGCTGCATTCATTGCATTCACTTTGCCTTCGGCACTGTTGTTGTTTGCCTTTGCACTGGTAGTGCCTGCGCTTGATGACTCGTATGGGCAGGCCGCGATACATGGATTGAAGCTCGTCGCCGTGGCAGTCGTGGCACAAGGCGTTCTAAGCATGGCGCAACGGCTCACGCCCGACGCAGCCCGTGCGTTGATCGCTGCCGTCGCAGGTGGAATCGTCGCAGTCAGCGGATCTGCGGCGGCGCAGATTCTGGTGGTTGCCATGGGCGCCGTACTCGGCCTCGCGTTCTGTCGTCACGGCGCCGCGCTTTCGGGATCATCGTTCGCGTTGCGATATGGAACGCGAGCCGGCGCAGCGTTGCTTGTCTTGTTTGCATTGTTGCTGGCTGCCGCACTTTGGGCACAGTCCGCGGACAGTCCGCTCGCTGTGGTAGCCGCGGCATTCTTTCGTGCGGGTGCCTTGGTCTTTGGTGGCGGGCATGTAGTGTTGCCATTGCTGCAGGAAGCAGTAGTCACGCCCGGGTGGGTGAGTGCGGATGACTTCCTGGCTGGCTACGGTGCCGCTCAAGCTGTGCCCGGACCGATGTTCAGTCTCGCTGCGTTTCTCGGCGCCCGGCTCAGCGGCGCGCAAGGTGGCATGCTCGGCGCGATCGTGAGCGTACTGGCGATCTTCTTGCCAGGCTTGCTTCTGGTCACTGGCGCGCTGCCGTTCTGGCGCGCACTTCAACTTAGTCCATCAGCTGCAAGCGCGCTTGCCGGCATCAATGCCGCTGTCGTCGGTCTTCTTGCGGCGGCGCTCTACAATCCAGTGTGGACGAGCGCGGTGATTACGCCTGTGGATTTTGCAATCGCACTCGTCGGCTTCGCGGTGCTTGTCGCAACGCGTCTTTCGGTTCTGATGGTGCTGGCCTGGTGCGTTCTCGCCTCCGTCGCTCGCATGGGGCTTGGAGCATAGGAACCCTACCGTTTGTGTCGGCTTTCGGCCCACAGAAGCGGACCTCAGTGCGGACTACTCCGCCGCCCGACAATATACGCGGCCTCATGTCGGCTCCAGTCGAACTCGATCGTCCTTGAGAGGCCAGTGCGGTAGCTGATCGAGCGGAGCCGCTGAATGAGATTCAGATGTGAGGAAACGTGATATCTAAGTTCGACACGCCGCAAAAGCTCTCGCAATCCACGTGACGCACGATAGCGTTATGCAATCATCAGGAGTGTTTTAATGATCCCCACCATCACCGCTTTTGAACGCTCGCCCGATCGCGGCAGGGGGCTGGCGCGTGACATGCGCGTTCGCTGGGCACTCGAAGAAGTAGGCCAGCCTTACAGCGTTCGTCTTCTCTCATTCAACGAGATGAAGCAATCCGCGCATCGCACGCTGCATCCTTTCGCCCAGATTCCGACCTACGAAGAACCCGGTCTCACGCTCTTCGAGTCGGGGGCGATCGTATTCCATATCGCGGAGCGCCATGCGGGGCTACTGCCAGATGACGTGAACGCCCGGGCGCGCGCGATTGCATGGATGTTTGCGGCGCTGAATACGGTGGAGCCGCCTATTTTTGATCGCGCGATGGCGGTGCTCTTGGAGCAAGACAAGAGCTGGTATGCGGAGCGCCTAGCTATCCTCGAGGATCGCGTCCGTGTACGGCTGGGCGAACTTTCCAGTCGGCTTGGCGATGCCGACTGGCTCGACGATGCGTTCAGCGCCGGTGACCTGCTGATGGTGACGGTGCTGCGCAGGTTGAACGGATCGGGTCTGCTGGAGAAATATCCGAACCTCTGCGCCTATGTAGCCCGCGGCGAAGCGCGCCCCGCCTACCAGCGTGCTTTCGACGCTCAGTTGGCGGTTTTCAGCGGCAAGCCACTGACCCGCTGATGGGCGCCCCAAGGTATGAGCGCCGCAATCAACCAGCGCCGCGCGGGATCTGCATCTCGACGTAGCCAGAAGCTCTGGCTTCGGAATGACCGCGGGCTGCGGCTCGCGCATCGGAAAGGTTCATTACGTTTGATCGTGTCGAATCTTCTGGAAGACCTCGATGAGCGTGTGCAAATCCGCTTCGCGTAGTTGCAGCACCTCCGCTGGCGGAATCCGGTACTCGGCCATCAGTTCCTCTTTGATCCGTGCGCCCTCGATGGTCAGCCCCACCAGTTTCACGCGGCGGTCCGTGGCGCTCTCGCGCCGATCGACAAGACCGGCGCGCTCCAGTCGGGCAATGATGAAGGTGACGTTGGACGGGTCGCATTCCCATGCTTCCGCCAACGTGCCGATGGGTCGCCGCTCTGCCACGCTCAAGCTCCACAGTGCGCGCGCATCATTCGGTGTCAATCCGCGCGCCGCAAGGCTGCGCGCCCGCGTGGCCGTACTTGCCATCAGGACATCGAACATCAGCGTCCAGGCCTGCGACGCCAATGCGGCCTTCTTCGATCGAGATGAACTCACCCCATCACCTTGAGTTTTCTGTGCATGGACGGAACTTTCGTTTGCTGGTGTCGTTCAGATGATTTAAGCACTTCAACTAATTGCGGCTCGGGTCGGACCGCATCGTGCTCGCAGGAGGAGGAGCATGCCAGATACGTCGGTAATCATCGTGGGCGGGAGTTTGAATGGACTCACCATGGCATTGCTGCTTGCGCACCATGGGGTACGTTGCGTGCTGGTGGAGCGGCATGCGGCTACGACTATTCAGTACAAGTTCGCCGGCATCTCGCCGCGCTCCATGGAGATCTACCGTAGTCTCGGAATCCAGAAGGAGATTCGCGCGCATCGTACGGGCGATCAGAAGTCCGGCGAAATCGCGCGCGCCAAGAATCTTTCCGCGCCGGATGTGCAGTTCCAGGGCAAGCCCTGGGCGGATACCGCGGGTCTGAGCGCCGCCACGGCGGAAACATGTGATCAGGATCGCCTCGAGCCCATCCTGCGCAGCCACGCACAGCGCCTCGGCGCGGACATTCGCTTCGGCACGGAACTCGTCGACCTCGAACAGAATGAGCACGAGGTGATCGCGCGTGTCCGCAGGAGCAACGCGGCGGATCTGGAGGTCATCACGGCCTCTTATGCTATCGCCTGCGACGGCGTCACTGGCGAGACGCGCGAGCGCGTCGGGGTAGGGCGCCACGGTCCGGGTGTGATCCAGCATTGGATGAATCTCATCTTTGAGGCGGATTTGCAGCCCTACCTGCTGGGCAAGCGCTTCACCTCTTGTTTCGTCACGGACATCAATGCCGCCATCGTGCCACGAGAAGATCGCTGGTTGCTCGCTCTCCAGTACGCACCCGAGCGTGGCGAGAAGCCAGAAGACTTTGACCAGATACGCACCGGGCAACTAGTTCGCCAAGCCGCCGGACGCGAGAACGTTCGCGTGAAGCTCTTCGATGCCCGACCATGGCAGGTCACGGCGTACGTCGCAGATCGCTTTTGCGAAGGACGAACGTTCATCCTCGGTGATGCCGCACATTCGATGCCGCCTACCGGCGGCTTTGGCGGCAACACGGGCATCCACGATGCGCACAATCTGGCTTGGAAGCTGGCACTCGTGACAAGAGGAATTGCCTCGCCCGAGCTACTCGAGACCTACGACTCGGAGCGCCGACCGATAGCGCAGGGCACGTTGGATCAATCGCTCGCACGGCTCGCCGCCTGGTTCAAGAACCTTGGCGATCGGTTGCCGCCACCTGCGCAGATTATCGAAGACTCCGCCGTCATTCTAGGTCAGTGCTACCGCGCGGGCGCATTCGTCTCGCAAGACGGCGCGGAAAGTGCGTTGTTCGAAGATCCCCGAGCGCCACGCGGGCGGCCCGGCTCGCGAGCACCGCACGTGGACATCAAACACGCAACGGGCAGCGCTTCTGTGCATGACTTGGTAGGCAGGAATTTCTTGCTCCTCATCGGCACTGAGGGAGAACCTTGGGAAAAGGCTGCGGCGCTCACTGCACACGACTTTAAGATCGAGCTGCGAAGTATCCGTCTGGCGCAGGAAGACCACGCTGCGCAGTCACGCCTGCTGCACGCTTATCGTATTGATGCTCGCGGTGCGGTGCTGATTCGACCCGACGGCGTCATTGCATGGCGATCCGACGGCGAGTCCGCGGACGCAGCGAATGCACTGCGAGTTGCAATCGGATCCGTGCTGGGGACACCAAGTCCGCCCTCAGCCAAGTCCTGACGACGAGTTCGCCGCCGAGGCCGTGTCGAGCCCTGCGTTGAATCACGCCACACTTGTCACTCCCACCATGGCAATGCCCACCCCTAATCTATCTCACGAGCAAATTCGGAGGTTGCGATGACCACGATTACATCACCTGAGAAGCGCCGGAACGAAGGAGAGCACGCCATGAAAACGCCACCCATTGTGTCGCCGCAAGAGTGGGAGGCTGCGCGCGAGCAGCTTCTCGTCAAAGAAAAGGCCCTGACCCGCGCCCGTGACGCGCTGGCCGCCGAGCGACGGCGGATGCCGTGGGTTGCCGTGGAGAAGGCCTATATGTTCGACGGGCCCAAAGGCAAAGCGAGCCTGCTCGACCTGTTCGAAGGACGCCGTCAGCTCATCGTCTACCGCGCCTTCTTCGAACCCGGCGTGCACGGCTGGCCGGAGCATGCATGCGTTGGCTGTTCCCTGATGGCCGACCAGGTCGCGCACCTCGCCCACCTGAACGCGCGCGACACGACTCTCGTGTATGCCTCGCGTGCACCGCAGGCCGACATCGCGCGCTTGAAGGCGCGGATGGCCTGGGATATCCCCTGGTACACCATTACCGACAGCTTCGACGCTGACTTCGGAGTAGCTGAATGGCACGGTCACAACGCATTCATCCGCGACGCAGAGCGTGTGTTCCACACCTACTTCATCAACAGCCGCGGCGACGAGGCGATGGGCACGCCCTGGAGCTACCTCGATATGACAGCGCTCGGGCGTCAGGAGACGTGGGAGGACTCGCCGGCGGGCTACCCCCAGAGCCGACCGTACAAGTGGTGGAACTGGCACGACAGTTACGTACCCGGCGCCGCGCCAGACCCTGAGTGGGACAAGGTGTCGGAAGCCGGTGAGGCCGCCTTTCGCAATCGCGACGGCTAGTCCGGTGACATCGCTTACGCGCATGCACTTTCAAGACACACTCAACAACGAGGAGACTTGGCCATGCAGCACGAAGTTGAACTTGGCGCACCCAAGGTCGTCGATCGAAGCATCTTCCAAGCGGAGCTGGATGCATTGCGGGTTCGAGAGAAGGCTCACACGAGGGAAGGGGATGCCGTTGCTGCGGCTCGCCGAAAGCTCCCTATGGTCGCGGTGGATGGAGCGACACCACTCGTTGGAGAACGTGGCGCGGTGACGCTATTGGATGCATTTGAGGGTCGCCGGCTGCTCATCGCCTACTACTTCATGTGGCACACCGGCCGCCCGGCGCCGGAACAGTGCGAGGGTTGCACCTGGGTTACATCGCAGGTCCGCGAGCTGTCGTATATCCATTCTCGCGACGTCACCTACGCCACGTTTTGCCAAGGCCCGTACGAAGAAAGCGCCCGGTACCATGACTTCATGGGCTGGGAGATGCCTTGGTACTCGGCCCAGAACTCGCTCGACACTCTCCTCGTCGGACGCCGGATAGGCATGATGCACATCGTTTGCTACCTGCGACGAGGATCCAATGTCTTCGAGACTTACTGGACGACGATGCGCGGCGTCGAGGCGATGGACAACAGCTACCGGTTGCTCGACTTGACCGTCTACGGGCGGCAGGAGAAGTGGGAGGATTCGCCCACCGGCTGGCCACAATCATTGGAAGGCAAGCAGCGTGTACGCACCGATGGACGTCCCACCGCGCAGTGGTCTCGTCTGAAGGCCGGCCATTCCGACGACTTGGCCGACGACCTGGGCACCGGCAGGCGCTGACTTCGTTCCTGCACAACAGCGGCTAACTCCCATGAGGGGATGTCTATGCGGCATCAAATCGCATCGCACGAACAAAACTTCCTCGGCGTCTCGGCGCTGCTGTTCGCAGCGAGCGTGGCGGTGACGATCGTCTGGTGCGCATCCATGTCGACAATGGGCGAAATGTCGATGCCTGGCGGCTGGAAGATGTCGATGGTATGGATGCGGATGCCTGGGCAGACGTGGCTCGACGTCGCGGGATCGTTTCTCGGCATGTGGGTCGTGATGATGATCGCGATGATGCTGCCATCCCTCGTCGCGATGCTCCGGCGGTTCCGTCTTACCCTGGCCAGTACCGGCGAGCAGCGTCTCGGCCGGTTCACCGTGCTGGTGGGTGTCGGGTACTTCTTCGTGTGGACGCTTTTTGGAGTGGCCGTCTTTTCCGTGGGTGTCGCGCTGGCAATGATCGAGATGCAGGAAATCGCGCTAGCGCGAGTCGTTCCAGTCGCGGTCGGAGTGATCGTTCTGATGGCCGGCGCACTCCAGTTCACTCCCTTGAAGGCGCATTACCTCGCATGTTGCCGTGATGCGCCTTCGTTCTGCAAATCGGGGTGTGCTGACGCCGCCACGGCTTGGCGACAGGGCCTGCGCCTCGGTCTCCATTGCAGCTATTGCTGCGCTAATTTGATGGCGATACTCCTGGCTATCGGGGTCATGGATCTTCGCGCCATGGCAGTGGTGATGACAGCAATCACCGCCGAACGTCTCGCGCCAGCCGGTGAGTGGGCCGCGCGAGCGATTGGCATAGTCGTCATGGGGGCAGGGTCGATTCTGATCGCCCAAGCAGCCGGCTAGAGACTTTGCCTATGAGCGAAACTTTGGAATTCCCGATTCGTATGACGTTGATCGCGGTCGGCGCTTCGCCCGTGCTCGATCTATGGACGGCATTCCGGCGCCTGCATGATGCGATCGTGGCGCTGTTCCATCAGCGCGCGGCGTATGCGTGACGATATAGAAATGATCCTCGCGCAAACAACTGCCGCAGGCTCTCCAGGGAATCTCTGATTTACTGCCATTCAATAGAAACTCCAGTTTCTATAACCGTACTATTTCAGGTATCTGTATTCTTCGAAGCTCAGGGAAGACGGGTAAATCAGAGTTTCCCTAGGCTCAAATCGGAACGCTTAGAATCGACCGCAGGAATTCCTCGAGCGCCAATACGGCAGTATTCTTCGTGCCTTGCTGCCGAAGAATAACGCGAGGCATGCTGGGTAACTCGGGACCGATGCGAACCAGCCTGCCGGCAGCGAGTGCCGCGCCGACCTGCTCGTCGAACAGCACACTGACGCCTTTTCCCGTCTCGACCATTGTTCTCATCACGTCCAGGTATTGGCTGCGGGCAACGGCCCGTCGGGGAACGATGGACACAGCACGCAGCATCTTGGCGATGTGCTTGCCGGAAGCCGAGTCTTCGAGCGGCAGCACGAACGGCAGTTCGTTGATAGCCGCCACGTCACGCGCGGCCGCGGCGAACATGGGCGATCCAATGATCGAACAAGGAACGTGGTGCAGTATCCGAGCGTGTTTAGGGAGCCTCTTCGCATCTGGGGTCGAGTAGACGGCAAGATCGATGCGCTTGCGCCGTATCATCTCGACCAGGCGATGCCGTGGGATTTCCGTCTGGAAGTGAAGCTGGATGTGAGGATACTGCTGGCAAAAGTGCTGCAGCCGCGGACGTATGCGGCAGTCCAGCAGATACGGTCCCGCATACACGCGTAGCGACGTGGGGGGCTGCGCGGCAGGTTCAATTGGCATTCGGACCATCTGTGCGCTTTCTCGGAGCAAAGCACCCGCACGCGCCAGCAGCTCACCTCCGTGATGACTCAGCAGCGCCGTGGTACCGCGGCGGCGCTCGAACAGCGCATAGCCTAATCGCGATTCAAGCGCGCGAATGTGTTCGCTGACCGCCGGCTGCGAGATCGACAGGCGCTCCGCGGTACGGGCGAAATTGCAGTCCTGCGCCGCGGCCACGAAAATCTCGAGTTGCCGGACCGTAAACGACACGCCTACCTCTGCCCTGAAGCCTACCTATAAGTAGTAGATTATCACCGGCGATAGGGTGTAGGTGCGTTGCTCCGCGGGGCAGCAGCGAAAAGAATCCCCGGCCGCAATCACGGCGCCGTGCGAGTGGGCCGTATCAATCAAGAGAAACTTCTGACCGCGCATACGGCGAGGGGAGCGACACATGCCTGTTTCTAACGGCGATGCCATCTCGATCGGAGGCAGCGCGCCGCGCATGCCTTCCCTGAGACTGCGACCCCTGCTGCGCGAGCCTCTATTGCAGTTCTTCCTGCTCGGCGCCGTTCTTTTTGTCGCACTGAGGCTGTTCGGAACGCAGCCGCAGGCGGGCGATCATTCGATAGTGATCGACGCGCAGGTGCAGGATCGGCTCGCCAAGCTTTACGAGTTGCAGATGGGCGCTGCGCCGGCGCGCGCGCAACTCGACGGCTTGATCGAGGATTTCATCCGCGACGAGGTGCAGTATCGCGAGGCGCTGCGCATGGGCCTGGACCACGACGACGAGATCATCCGCCGGCGCCTGATTCAGAAAGTGGAATTCCTTACCAGCGACCTGGCGGCCGTGCCGGAACCGTCCGACGCCAGCCTGAGGGCCTACTACGCGGCAAACGCCGTTGCGTTCACGAGTGCACCGACGGTCACTTTCGAGCATGTGTACTTCGATCCGGATGTCGCCGGGTCGGAGGCGGCGCGGCGTCGAGCGGAGTCGCAGCGCAGTCAGCTCGCAACCCGCGACACGGTGAAGCCCGACGGCGGCGACCCGTTTCCGTTGCAATCCTCTTATGCACAGCTAGACCGCAGCAGTGCCGTGCAGCTCTTCGGCCAAACCCCCATCGTGGACGAACTCTTTGCGCAGCCGAGCGGTGAATGGGTTGGACCGCTTCGCTCGGGCTATGGCTGGCACCTCGTCAGGGTGAAGAGCAGAAGCGCAGGCACCCTGCAGCCCTTCGACGCCGTGCGTGAACGTGTGCGCCAAGACTATCTGCAGGATCAGGCACGCGTAGAGCAAGAAGGGCGCTATGCACGATTGCTAAAACAGTACACGGTCGTGCGTGGGACAAGCATGCAAGCACCGAGCGCCCCATGAGCAGCATCGGCGCGCGGGCTTCGTGCATCCTGTACCTGTTGTTCGCCTCGGCGGGCGCGGCGGCGCACGAGGTTCGTCCCTCTTACCTGGAAATTCATGAAGACGCCGGCGGGCAGGTACGGATCGTATGGAAGCAGCCCACGGTCGGCGATCGTGCGTTGCCGCTGCGGCCCGTGCTGTCCTCGGGCTGGCTTGCGACCGACGGGGGAACGACGACGCTGGCGCCAGCTCATCTCGTGCGTCGCTGGGTGGTTGTCCCGCCGCACGCGCCATTGGAGGGACAGCGTCTAACGGTGGAGGGTCTGGATCGTACGATGACCGATGCACTGGTGCGCATCGTCTATGCGAATGGTGTGGCAGTGACCCGTCTCGTCAAACCCGCACAGCCAACGTTCGAGATACCCCCGTCCACGAAGTCGTCGACTCCTGCGCTCGGCTATCTTCAGCTGGGCGTGGTGCATATCTGGACCGGTGTGGATCACTTGCTGTACGTGCTCGGTCTGTTGCTGCTCGTGCGCAAACGCGCTGCGCTGATCAAGACGATCACTGCGTTCACCGTCGCCCACAGCATTACCCTGGCTGCGGCGACCTTGCACCTCATTGCTGTTCCCTCCGCGGCGGTGGAAGCGCTGATTGCGCTCAGCATCGTGTATGTCGCGGTGGAACTGGTGTACTTGCGTCGTGGCCGCGCCGGCTTCGCGTCCCGCTTCCCGTGGCGGGTCGCTTTTGCATTCGGGTTGTTGCACGGCTTGGGCTTCGCGGGGGCGCTGGCCGAAGTGGGATTGCCGGCGCACGACATTCCCCTGGCACTGTTGTGTTTCAACGTGGGCATCGAACTTGGGCAGCTTGCTTTCGTGGCACTAGTGCTGCTCGCAATGCGCCCGGCGCTGACCTTCGCACCGCGCGCGGCGAACCTGGCCTTGCGCGCGACACCCCACGTGATCGGATCGGTGGCTGCGTTTTGGTGCATCGAACGAACGGCTGCATTCCTATGAGGATCTGGCATTGAATCACTCCAACTGTTTTCGTGCTGCATTGCTGGCTACGTGCATTTGCATGGCCTCTGTCGTGCTCGCGGACGATTTGCCAACGCCGAATCCGTCGCGCAATGCTTATTTCGGCGACCTGCACCTGCACACCAGCTTGTCGTTCGACGCCATCGCCTTTCGCACGAATACGCTTCCCGAAGACTCATACCGGTTCGCGCAGGGCGACGCGGTCAATTACCTTGGCCGCGAGGTCAGGCGGCGAACGCCGCTCGACTTTCTGGCCGTGACTGATCATGCCGAATATCTGGGTGTCTCCCGACTGGCGAGGGACTCGAAGGGGCCGATGGCGAACACGCTGTGGTCGAGGCTGATGGCCGGGACGGACGGCGATCTTCTCGCGACGATGCGCAAGCTGTCGCCGAGCGGGTTCCGCGGCGAGGCCCCGATCGCGGAGTTGCGCACCGACGAACTCGTCACGAGCAACTGGCAACTGATTGTCGACGCAGCACAGCGGTACTACCGGCCGGGCAAGTTCACCACGTTCGTCGCATTCGAATGGTCGCCGATGCCGGCCGGTGCGCACTTGCACCGCAACGTCATCTTTCGCGGACCGAAATTTCCGCAGCGGCCTTTCAGCGCCATAGACTCGATGCGCCCGGAGGATCTGTGGCGCTATGCCGAGAACAATCGCGAGCACGGCATCGACACGGTCATCATTCCGCATAATTCGAATCTGAGCGACGGCCGGATGTTCGCGGTCACGGATTCGGACGGCGCGGCCATGAGCCGTGAATATGCCGAGACGCGCGCGCGTAACGAGCGTCTGGTGGAAGTCACTCAGAGCAAAGGCACCAGCGAGACCCGGCCGGAGTTCTCGCCCACCGACGAGGCGGCGCCGTTCGAACTCGTCGACCTTCCCGGCACCGAGAAGCCCGGCGGCTACGTCCGGCAGGCTTACGCACGCGGCCTGCAGATCGAATCGCGCATCGGCGTGAATCCGTTCGCATTGGGCATGGTCGGCGCCACCGATGCGCACTCGGGCGTTTCCGCCACCGAAGAGAACAATTTTCCCGGCGCACTGGGAACCGGCGACAGCCAGGTCGACCCGCAGCGGCTGTTCACGGAAAAGAGCCCGGTGATGCACATGCCGCTCACCGTCATCAGCGCCTCGGGTCTCACTGGGGTATGGGCGGAACAGAACACGCGCGAATCGATCTTCGACGCTTTCAAGCGCCGGGAGACTTTCGCGACGTCCGGCGGCCGCATGTCGGTGCGAATGTTTGCGGGCTGGGATTTCGCGCCCGGTTTGGTGCGCAAATCCAATTGGCTCCTGCAGGCGTATGCGCGAGGTGTGCCGATGGGTGCCGATCTGCTGGCGCGGGACGGCGCGGGAAGTCGTTCACCGCGTTTCCTGCTGCAGGCGATCAAGGATCCCGATGGCGCCAATCTGGATCGCATCCAGATCGTCAAGGTATGGCTGCGTGATGGCGTCGAGCAGGAGCGCGTATTCGATGCGGTGTGGGCCGGCAAGCGTAGACCGGATGCAAAGACGGGCAAGCTTCCGCCGCTCGGCGACACCGTCGATCTCAAGACGGCCACGTATACGAACACCATCGGCGCCGTGCAGCTCAGCGGGGAATGGACCGATCCGCAATTCGATCCGGCCGCGTCCGCCATCTATTACGCGCGAGTGCTGGAGATTCCGAGTCCGCGGTGGACCACATATCTTGCAGTCCGTAACGGCCTTGCGCCGCCTGCGGGAGTCAGTCCGATGATTCAGGAGCGAGCCTGGACGTCGCCGATTTTTTACAAGCCCTGAGCGACGAATTTTTGCACGATGATCGCAGCACCCGTCCAATGTCGAGAACCCGCAAGCCACCAGAATCGACCCGGCCCTGTCCGATCTGTCCCCTTTGGTTCGCTAGTCCGTCGCTTCGACACGAGCATTGCGTCGGATGACCTGCGGGGGCTGTCCAAAGGCACGCAGAAATGCGCGGCGCATGCGCTCGCGGTCGGCGAAACCGGTTTCCGCAGCAATGACGTCGATCGAGTGGCGGCTCTGCTCAATCATCAAGCGGGCCGCTTCGACGCGCAGGCGCTCGACCGCTTTCGCAGGCGACAGACCGGTTTCTGTACGGAAGGCGCGGCTGAACTGGCGCGGGCTCAAGTGCGCAGCCTCGGCGAGCCGATCGACGTTCAGTGGTGCGCGCAGATTGCGCTTGGCGTAGGCCAATGCGTTCTGGATGCGGTCGGACTTCGCGTCCATCGCCAGCAACGCTGAATGCTGCGACTGGCCACCGGCCCGTCGGTGATAGACCACCAAACTCTGAGCCACCGAGCGGGCCATTTCCGCGCCAAGATCCTTCTCCACCATGCCGAGTGCGAGGTCGATGCCCGCGCTCATTCCGGCCGAGGTCCAGATTGATCCGTCGATGATGAAGATGCGGTCATCCTCCACCTTGATCTTGGGGAACCTGCGCTGCAACTCACGAGCATGCAGCCAGTGCGTCGTTGCACGTCGCTCGTCCAGCAAGCCGGCCTCGGCCAGGATGAATGCACCAGTGCAGATCGAGGCCGTCCGTCGGCAAGCCCTAAATGCCCTGCGAATGAATCTCAGCAGACCGCTGCTCGCCGATTCGGCGGGTTCGAGAATACCGGTGACGAGTAGCGTGTCGAATGCCGGCTTGGAGAAAGCCCGCGTGTCCATCGACGTGCCAATGGAGCTTGCCACCGCGCCGCCGCCTTCTGAAAGTACTCGGATGCCATAGAGCGTTTCTCCAGCGTTGACGTTGGCCATCTCAAACACCGACAGCGCAGCCAAGCTCATCATCTGAAAGCCTGGCGCAACGACAAATCCGATCCTGAGCACGGTCCGCTCCGAATGTCGCGAAAGTTAGGGCATGTCCTAAAAGGACGTATATCTGACATTCGGGACACAAGCAAGCCGCGTAACCTTTTCCTCAATCCGGCATTTCGCCGACTAAGGAGGCCTGACATGAACACCCTCACTCACAGGGGCACGGCGCTGATCACCGGCGCTTCCTCGGGAATCGGCGCCGTCTACGCCGATCGCTTCGCACAGGCGGGTTACGACCTGATTCTGGTCGCACGCAGCGCCGACAAGCTGCGGACGCTGGCAGAGCAGTTGACGACACGCAGCGGTCGCTCAGTCGAAACGATTGCCGCTGATCTCACCAAAGCGACTGACCTTGCGAAAGTCGAGACCGTGCTCAAGACTGACGCGAGCATCACTGTGCTGGTCAACAACGCGGGCGTCGGCGCGACTGCTCCGCTGCTGCAGTCAGAGATCGGCAAGATGGAGCAGATGATCGCGCTGAACGTCAGCGTGCTCACCCGTCTGGCCTATGCCGCGGCTCCGGCATTCGTCTCGCGCGGCGCGGGCACCATCATCAACATCGCCTCGATCGTTGCAGTGGCGCCCGAAATGCTGAATGGTGTCTATGGCGGCAGCAAGGCTTTTGTCCTTGCCTTCTCGCAGTCGCTCCAGCACGAATTGGCGGACAAGGGTGTTCGCGTCCAGGCCGTGTTACCAGGCGCAACCGCCACCGAGTTCTGGAGTATCGCGGGCACGCCAGTGGAACACCTGCCGCAGAGCATCGTAATGTCGGCAGAGGACATGGTCGATGCCGCTTTGGCCGGCCTGAAGCAGGGCGAGGTGGTTACCATCCCCTCGCTTCCTGACCGCGCGGATTGGGACACATTTGAGAGCGCCCGCAAAGCGTTGGGGCCTGGCCTGTCGCGAAGTACGCCGGCCGCGCGTTACGTCGTCGCACACGGCGCGAGCTGATACTCTCGCGTATTGGCGAGTGGTGGTTGCAACCTTTTGTCGATTGCGTACGTCCGAACGCAACATGACGTTTGGGTTGCGAGGCTTGTTTATGAACTTTGTTGTCAGATCGCTGGTCGTTGGCGCTGGCGTGATAGTTGGATGCCACGCCGCTGCGAATGCAGCGGATATGACCGGCGACTGCCGGATCGGTATCTACCGATTGAGCGATAACAGCGATGTCGACATTGCCCCCAGCGATGAGGGGCGATTGCGATGGCGGCGCAAGGACGGAACCTCCGGTGCGCTCAGCCGAAACACCGACGGAAGCTGGAGCAGCACTCTCGGCTGGACGGAGCGACCCGATGGCAGGCGAGTGTCCTTTTCAGAGTGCAATGCCGGTGAGATCCGCTTCGATGGCTTGCAAGGCAAGCGCATCGCGTTCGACGTCACCGAGACGAGCTTCAAGTCGGGGGACATTGACCTCGCCGGGCGGCTTCTGATGCCGAAGGGGCGCGGCCCGGTGCCGATCGTAGTGCTCGTCCACGGCTCCGAGGATTCGTCGGCGCGCGACTACTACTCGCAACAGCGATTGTTTCCCTCGGAAGGCATCGGTGTTTTCGTTTACGACAAGCGTGGCACGGGAGCCTCCGGCGGAGAGCGTTCAAATGATTACGGCTTGCTCGCGAACGATGCCGTCGCCGCCTTGCGTGAAGCGCAGCGTCTCGCCGGTTCGCGCGCCGGCAGGATTGGCTACCAGGGAACCAGTCAAGGCGGGTGGGTTGCACCGCTTGCCGCGACGATGGCACGCGTGGATTTCATCGTCGTCGGCTACGGGCTGGCGGTCTCTCCGATCGATGAAGATCGTGCTGCCATCGAACTGGACATGACTCGCCACGGCTATGGGCCGGACGTGGTGACGAAAGCGCTGCAGATCGCGGATGCGACCGAAGCCATCCTCCTCAGCAACTTCAAGAGCGGCTTCGATCGTCTCGACGCCGTTCGCGCCAAGTACGGCAACGAACCCTGGTTCAAGCATGTGCACGGCAACATTACGTTCTTCATGCTGCAGTTTCCGGAGGCGGAAGTGCGCGAGCGCGGACCGAAGATGCTGCCGGACCTGTTGCCTCACTACGATCCGATGCCGGTACTGCGTAGCCTGAGCACTTCGCAGCTGTGGATACTGGGAGAAGATGATCTCGATGCACCACCGGCTGAAACGATCCGGCGTCTTCACGCGCTGGCTGCCGGTGGCAAGCGGATCGACGTTGCCGTCTTTCCTCGCGCCGAACACGGTATCTTCGAGTATGAAACGGCAGCCGACGGAACGCGTATCTCGACGCGCAATTCGGCCGGCTACTTTGCGATGATGCGCGATTACATCCTGGAAGGTCGGCTGCGGCGCCACTATGGATCGAGCGTTCTTGATGTGTCGAGCCGTTGACCTGGTGCAGGTTCATCCTTGAAGGGATACACGACGTTCCTGCAGTCCCCGTCGGGGTGCGCGCCTCCAGCGTCAGTGATGAAGATCGCGCTGCCCTTCATTCCCTGAGCCACAGCGGACTCTTCCAGGCTGCCAGCGCCTCTAGGAAGACGTTCAGCCTCAAAGGCAGAAATTTCCGA
>Ga0307509_10006486_pt1 | contig 15725 bp, 14 predicted proteins | sample 10_EM_MG_FD_202245 | JGI IMG/M metagenome (GOLD analysis project Ga0307509, IMG submission 202245) | Populus trichocarpa ectomycorrhiza microbial communities from riparian zone in the Pacific Northwest, United States - 10_EM | ecosystem: Host-associated > Plants > Roots > Unclassified | place...
TCAAGAATACTCTTGATGTCAGTCTCGGGTCGACTGGTGACATACAAGCGCAGATCCTCAATTCGTGACTCGACAAGGTGTTCCACAAGCGTTAGGACTTCGTCTCGGGGCGACGGTATAGCGGAAGAGTTTGGACATTCGTCCAAGATATCAATAATCAGATAGACCGGAGCTTGTCCCGGAAAAACGAACGGTTCCTTTAAGCACCGGAAAAGTTCATCGTTGCTGGGGTTTTGTGCGTCATAGAGGTGTGTCGAATAGAAAGTAGAAAGGATGTCGTGGTAAGAATCAGACTGGGCGCAAAGCTGGATCAGAACGGATTAGGGCAGCCCGTAGATTTTTTTTTTTTTGATCCTCCCTGAAATCGTCATAATAGAATGTGAGTGATGCAAGTCCAGATTTCCACATGCCCTCGATATCTTGGATGATTGTGGAACTGCCCAACATCATCAGTTCTCAGGAAGAAATTATAAAAAGGGTAACGCACCAGAAGTCTTTCCCTCGGGATCCCCGGGCCGAGAGAACGTGAGAAAAAAAAAGGGAGTAATTATATAAATAATCGGATCAAAAAAGAAGCAAGATGCTGCGTGCGACACCCACGCTACCCGAACGCGACTCGCGAGGACGATTTGCTGTCAACTGTTGACCCAACGTTGACTGGTTGACCACCCCAGCTCGTAAAAAGCATGCGTTCAATCCCGTTATTGGCCTTGCTTTTGGCGCCTCTGTGTCATGCATTCCAATTGCCATTCGAAATTGGAAATATCTGGCCGACACACAAGCTCGCCCAGGTGCCTGGCCCCACACCACCTTCATCTCCACGAATCGCTATCATTGGTGCGGGGGCTGGCGGCTCGTCCGCAGCGTTCTGGATCTCCAAAGCGAAGGAGCGTCATGGCCTTGATGTCGCTGTCGACATTTTTGAACGCAGCGACTACGTAGGAGGCCGTAAGCTAAATATATCTAATACAGTTCGGCTTTGGCTTATTTCTTTGAAGGAAGCACTACAGTTCACCCATATAACAGCACAGCATACAAACCCGTGGAACTCGGCGCATCTATCTTTGTGGAGGTCAACAAGAATTTGTGGCGGGCGGCGAGCGAGTTCAATTTGTCCCTGAACAGTCCTGAAGACGAGGACCAGGCCATTTGGGATGGAGAACAGATCTTGTATACGGTATGAGTTCACGTAGCATCCTACTTAAACTTTTTAACACCCGTCATGGAAAGGTGAAGACATCGAATACTTGGGTAGACAAGATGAAGTTTTTGTGGAGGTATGGCTACCATTCGCCAACGAGAACGCAAGAGCTGTGAGTTACAGTATTCAAATCTCCACACTCGTGAGCGCCCTCATCCGTGGTACAGGGTCGGGGCCGCAATCAACGAGATCGTCACGCTTTACGACCCAGATACGCCACATTGGACCTCCATCGAGGAGCTCGATGGTGCCTTAAACTTTACAAACCTAGTTTCCCAGACTGGCGCAAAATACCTCCAGAGCCATGGCGTCTCTCATAGATTCATTTATGAGCTCCTTGAAGCCGCGACTCGCGTTAATTATGCGCAGGTTGGGCGTGCTGTCTGTTTGCTATGGTTCCTTGGCTTAACGACCTCTGCTACACAGAATATCGACCAAATTCATACGCTGGAAACCTTTGTCTCTCTTGCAGCCGATGAGGCTGCCAGCGTCAAGGGAGGAAACTGGCAAATCTTTGAGGAATTTGTAAAACGATCTGGGGCCCAGCTTTTCCTGAAGACCGAGGTGGGTCGGCTCTTACACCTTTCTCTAGCGAACCCTTAAGCATTAACGTTGTACCAGGTGGTTGGCATAGAACGGCGCTCGAGTGACATTTGGACAATTAATACCAAGGAAGAACGTCGCGACTACGATGCGGTGGTCATCGCCGCACCTTACCACACTTCCCATATCTCCCTGCCAGCCGATCTGTCCTCCTTGATTCCGCCCCAACCATATATCCATCTCCATGTTACCCTGCTCACAACCACCGCGGCGACGCCTAATCCCGTATATTTTGCCGAGAAGCCCGATTCCAAGATCCCAACGTTCGTCCTGACGACTTTTGAGGGCGCTCGTCAAGGCGGCAGAGCGCCAGAGTTCAACAGTCTCTCCTATTTGGGGAAGGCCCTGTCTACCGAAAATGGGACCCATGATGGGCAAGAAACTGACGAATGGGTCGTGAAGATATTCTCTATGGAGCGGATATCAGATGAGTGGCTCGCAACCATGTTCCAAAATCAAGTAGGCTGGGTCCTTCGTAAAGAAGTATGTCCCTGCGAACCTGCGCTAGACATGAGCACCTGACTAACGAACCATCAAGTGGGATTCGTATCCTGTGTTGCCCCCGACGAAGAAATTCCCACCCATGAAGCTCGATGACGGCCTTTTCTATGTGAATTCGTTCGAGCCGTAAGTGCCACGATCATTTTTCTCTTTCTCGCGCGGACATGACCTGTTCCAGTTTTATCTCCACGATGGAGACAGAGACGATTTCCTCCCGCAACATCGTAGATTTGTTACTGCGGGAGAAGTTCAACTCGAGCATCTGTCCTTTGGACAAGGAGAATAGGGTGAATGGGACACCGGCGGGATTTATATATGGGTGGGATTGCTGAGTTTGTTCTACCTTAACTTATTGCGCCACGACCGTGTGTCGGGGCTCGGGCTCGGGTGGTAAAGCTAGAAAATACGAATAACCAATCAGATGCCAGATTTCGCTGAGGCTTTCATGGTCATCATGTCAATTCGGCAAGACCAGTGATCAGTCAGGCCAATATTAATCATGAACGGCATGTTTAAAGTCCTCTCCACCCACATCTTGATACCCGAAACCCTCTTCGCCTTCATGGTTCAAGTTAACTACTGCCCATCCTTCCTATCCTTTCAGTGCTTCCATTATGCGTGCAGGATTTAGGGAGGTCAGCCACGGGACTCGGATTGACCCACTTATGTTCTAGAAGAGTGCTGGCGTTGGCCTCCTATTTTCGACGACCAAGGGTCGGGTTGGCCCCGTTGCATCTGGCAATGCCGAGTAGAAAAAGAAGAGTACTTCTCGCACGCCTCCTCGTGGAGCATGGCGCAGATACGATAACCCAGGACAACCGCAAATGCACACCGTTGCATTTGGCCGCAGGGAATGAAATCGTGGATCGAGCACACCTCATCGAGCACGGCGCGGACCCGGCAACCCGGGAAAGCTGCAGGTCGAACCCGTTGCATTTAGCGGCGAAGAATGGAAGTACGAGTCTCGCACGCCTCATCGAGCACGGCGCAGACGGGATTACCCAGGACAACCACGGGTTGACCCCGTGTATTTGGCGGTGGAGAATGGAAGTATGGGTCTCGCACGCGTCCTCGTTGAGCATGGTGCCGACGTGGCAGCCCAGAAAAAAGGCGTGTCGCCTTGCATTTGGTTTGTAGGTTGAAAGGTGTGGGCATCCCCCGCCTCGTCGAGCACGGTGTTAACGCGGCAACATGTGGCAACCACGGGAGCATTCCGCTACATAAAGCGTCATGATGAGCTGGAAATGTGGTCCTTGCACGCTTCCTCAAGGAGCACGGCGCCAATGCGACAGCCCAGTGCAACTGCAGGTCGACTCTGTTACATTTGGCGGCGCAGCATAGACATGTAGATCTCGCACGCCTCCTTGTTGAGCACGGCGCCGACGCGGGAACACAGGAGAAGGGTAGACAAAAAAATGAGATAGGCCTAGAGGTACTGCGAGTTCCTCAGTTCAACTTATCTTGCGGTTCTTCTCGCATCAGAAGTAAAGCGAATCAACTCCAAAGGGATCACATGTCAGGTCCTTATCCAGTCCGCAAAGGCCTTCACGAAGCCTCACAATCCACTCCGCAAGTTATGGCAGTAGTCAGGCGCATAGGTGTTCATGTAGTCTCGATCAGTAGCGGCACTGGGGACACAAAGAAGGACAAGTAGGTATCATCTCCAACATGTCAAACGAATATACGATCTGGGGAATTGCATCAAGTTCGCCGCTTCGTCAAATCACCGACAATACAGTAGTTAGACCTTGAACGCAAATTAGAGCAGGAAGCACACGCCATGACATAAGATATCGTGGCTGTTCATCACAAAGTCCTCTCTATATTCAGGTGTGTCAAGGCCGTCCGGCGTCGTCCAGGACTTCAAGACGCGCAGGATATAGTGAGAAGTGCCTCTCAGGACTCAATTGTCCCCGCAAAATGATAGCGGTTGATGGTGTGCCATCCACACATGTACAACCTCAGTGACTTTAGCAACTCGAAAGGGAATGACGCTTTCCATTCCCTCAGCTCATGTTTTATCATATCGTCTTATCCCTCCACCGGTGCAAGGGACCGTGCCTTCCAGAAGCGCATCGTGGCGTTTTCTTCAAGTCACCTCATAGCCGACCCTATGTCCATAGATTCGTCTTAGAACACCGTTGTCAGATTCATGGGAAGCCGTAGACACATGTCGAAGGCAAGTTAACGCGAAGCGCACAGTGGCAGTGGGCTTAGAGAACCAGCACTAATTAACAGAAGGGATTGCCCCTCTACCGGCACCCAGAAACCTCATTGGCAATTACTGGTCCTCGTCTAGCTTGGCAGGGCAGATGCCAAATCCAACAGGAATGTGAAATCGCTGTCATCCGCCAAGATCAAGATTACTAAGCTTCTGTGACAGAGGGCGGTGGTGCGTTTTCTTTTTTTGGGGAGAGAGGAAGAGGGTGAGTGGGGCAGGGCGACATGCTGGGTATGTGTGAAGCACGGCCCCAGCTAGCCATTTTTGTGAGGGGTAAGTGTGCCACAAATACAATTATTGCGCCTCATCTTAACACGTGACCGCGGCACTTCGTTTGGTTCGTTTTTCTTCCCTTCACGCTCTTCACACCTTCCAGAAACCTCAGAGGATCTGCCAGGATCGAGATTGAGCGAATGCCAGCTGGGTTCTTTTGTGCATCACCTAAGGGCCCATAACATAAGTGTCGACCTTTCCTTCCTACGGGTCCTGATGCATTTTTCTAGTCGAAAAGGTCTGGGGAAATATCGGAATGGTGCCACAGGAAAAACTAGATGGAAGGCACTGACGTACGACCTTTACCGCATTCAATCAACCTGTCAGCTCTCCGCTCTCCGCTCTACTGTTTTTATTTTTGAAATCTATTGACGCGGGCCTTGGGTACACCATTCTACGTAGTACGATCTCCGTTCCACTGTTTGAAATTGACGACACTACGTAAATCAACGTTGCTCTGCACAATGGTCAGGGCAACGGTGGCGCGCTACTTCGACGGTCTGAACGCGAGGAAGACCGAACGTTGCCTCTACGTCTTGGCCAGGGAAGGCCTCGAACCAGGTATTGGCAGCTGATAGTTAACATTGCCAGACGGTAAGTTTAGGGATGTAATCATCGCCAAGCTCGTCGCAAGATCCGAGCTGTATCAGCTGTGACGTCAATGTAATGATCTGGAAGCAGTGGAGAATGTAGTTACCTGCCGCTGCGCAGCACCGTCACCATCTCTCATCAAACACCTACGAAGCCGAGACGCAACACAATTGGCCCTGCAGTACGTAGCGAACAGCAGGCGGCCATCACAATTCTTCTGGTGACTTATTTGAAGTCCATAGGTTGAGAGAATCCGGCAATAATGTAACCCAGGTGCGTACCTTGTCCGATATAGATACGTTTCCTCTATCACTGTTTCCAGACCTGGCAAAAGGGAGTCGTTTATGCCGTATGCTGGTACCTCGCCCCCTGACCGGCTCGTGTGAGCCACATCTTTGTCCGAGCTTCTATCAAACTGATGTCCTATCCCCTACCTTGCCCGCAGCACCGAAAGAACGTGCTACGACCCCATTACTCATGTCGTCTTACCGGCATCCCAGTATAATATCACAAAAGCGCCCGCATGTTCCCACGTCTTCGCTTCAGACCGAAGGACGTGTAACACTATTGCCTGGTTGCCCGAAGGGCCGAAGGACAGTCAGCACAGGTTATCTGAGACACGACCTCGGCGACATTAGCGCGCGAGTGGCGCAAGGCTCCTTCTGTGCCAATGGTTCCTAAAGACCGTCAAACCACCACGCACCGTGAGAGTGAACGTTAACGGAATGACCGCAAAGGCGACACGCGATCGGTTGTCGGTGGATGCCGAACATGGGGCACATTTTGCCGTCAGCTCCATTTCATTTCCGCAGGAGGTACATCGGGCGCGAGAGAGGGCTTGCTGCGAGCGATATGAGAAAGACGCTCAGTTCACCTCTCTCAACCTTATTCGCTTTCTCTTTGTTTTTTTCTCTCATGGTTTTCCATCCATCAGACGAGGACTCCAGCACGACAAAAGGGATTCACGGAGCGTGGGTGGGGTAGTGTTCGTCGCGTGTTGCCGTCGCCGCTATAACGCGCGACTGGTTCGACTTTTTTCTGGACCTCGGTGGAGCCACCACTTTTCGACGAGTTTTCGTGATCACCCGTCGACGGGAATTTCCAGACTGGCAGAGACGCGCTCAAAAGAAAAGCCACCGACGGGCCGCGGAAGCGAAAGGAAGGCGTAGCGCCAGGCCGTTCGCGATCGTGCCACCCCCCATCAATTACTGTAATCGCCGTGTTCAATGGTACTGTGGATGGCGGGCCCCAGCGCTCCTGAGAGGAAGTTGAAAGGAACCCCACGGCGTCTGAGTCTAGAACCAGGACTCGGTCTGTCGGTGGCAGAGACGTCTGCCCATTTTAGTCGCCGATCGGTCCCCGTGCTAGCCCGTCAAACGATCACCACTCGGACCTTTTGATTCGGGCAGGTGGTGCCCTGTTGAAACTAAATTCGACCGATGCAACAACAAACGGGCACGTTCAAAAGCACTGCTGGAGGGCGTTGTATTAGCCCTCGCAGCCACGCGACGACCGTGAGCGCGATCGGTGACTCTGAGTGCCCGATGCATGCAGTGCAGTTTCTGAGCCCTGATCTCGCCCAGCCGCGACTCGGACGTCTGAGAGCAGCAAGTGGCGAAGCGCCATCTCATGCCCCTCATTACGCCGCACGACAACAGCTGCCAGTGGCGCGGCATAGGGCGGTGGCAGCAGGGGTGTGTGGGTAGGGACAGGGTAGGGGTGTGCTCACTAATTCGAATTATACGTAATGCGATGGCTTAGGAATGTCGGCAGAGAGTGTGTAATCGATGTGCAACTGAAGGTGGGGCCCAGGTTCTCAAACGCAGGAAGCCAATGCCAGTGATGTTTTGAATTGTTCAAAGTCCACTGTGACCGAGTCGGTGAGAAGCATCAGGCAATTCAGAATACCTGCTCCTAGTGGGCCTAGAAGCTGTGATGATTCAGAAGATCAGAGATGTAGAACACCCAGTCGGGCTCCCAGATATCCCGTACAGGGCCAGACATCGGACACGGGCAGCCCGAACTGAACTTGAGCTTGATCGGTCTTGATCAGTCAAAGTAGCTCTGAGCGCCCGCAACGCGATGATTGAGTCCAGATGTGTGTTGAGTTGCCATCGCTTGCTTCAAATTACAGGGATGTGGCGGGTGGCGGGGGTGGATGAAGCATGGTGACAAGCAGGGAATTAGATCAGATAACGCACGGGAGCTATCGCTAGGACCCTTGGCCGTGCACCCCGCCGCCCTCGCGCCGCTCGAGGGGATGGGTGAAACTCGGCTCCGACAAAAATGAGGTACATCCTCGAATCGCCGAGATGTGATGAAAACGTAGTATCATCGAGGTCGCATGTCAATCTCGTGCCCGGAATAAGTTTGTTTCCGAAATTACTCAAAATGCCAATATGTGGAGAGTTGAGGTGGTGCAAATAACATGCGACTGTCATAACTACGATAAGTAATAAAAACAAAATGTAATGGGGATTGGAGCGAGTAATCGTCACGAGGACTGTGCCGCACGTCGTCGTTGTGGTTGCCATCGACTTCTGGGCTCTGGCCATTCTCCGAAGCGATATCCGGCTTCCTCCCCGTCTGCGACAAGTTCTGGATTTTTCCATACATCGTGCGCCGGTTTTTGTTCTCGTTGTCGTGGCCGATGTTCATCCGTCGGTGTTCGTCGAGGCGCGCGACGGGCCACGAGGCGCTCAATCTCGCGGAGTATCGCCCACACTTCGCCACTTCCCATCTCGCTCTCTTCGAGCCAAAGCGTACGCGCACCGATCTCGCGGCGGACGTCATCAACGAGAGCGCGAGTGCGAGAGTCGGGAGAGACGCCGTTCGCGCGCATCTCTTCGAGGGCAGCGTGCACGCCGCGTAGATCGCGGAACGAGCCCCAGCGAATCTCGAGTAGCTCGTTGTAGGCGGGTGTCGTACAGCCGAAGATGTAAGAAAGCGAGGAGAGGTTGCGCGCGTGCTCGAAGAGGGCGAGGGCGAGGTGGGGATCGTCGTACTTCTCGCGCGCCGCGTTCATCAGCGCGGCGAGGAGATGAGGATATACGGGTGGCTGGAGGTGAGACGGTGGTGGCTTGCCTGCGGAAAATGCTTCGCGAGCAGCCTCCTCTGCACGAATCGATGCACCAAAGACTTCGCGTTCGGCCCATTCGAGCATCGCATGGTCGGAAGAGCATAAAGCGAGCTGTTCTTTGAGCTTATCGAGTTCTGCGTCCTCGCCCTTTTGGCGCACGCGATGCTGTTTGGACAAATTCTTCAGGAAACCGCCGAGCGGGCTCCGCGTGTCGACGTCAAATGCCGAACTTGCGCCGTCCTCCGCTAATCTACGTTCATTTGCCGCGGTGAAAATCATGTTGAACATTTCGTCGAACACACTCAGTTCTCGGTTTGTCATCGTTTGTCGGCGTGGTTCCAGCGAGCTGCCACCAAGGTCAGCACGTGGGGGCTTCTCGCGTGCCATTGGGATGAGTGCGTGTCTTGTCGTAATGTCTTCAAATACGTGGTCCCATGGGGAGTTATTGGAAGAAAATATTGATGAGCTTCATGCAATATCGATTAGAAGCTGCCAAATATCATCCTTCAATGGGCGTACTTGTCAGCGGGGGAAGTAGACTCAGTATTCTGAACTTGAGAGGAGTAACCACGTGTGGGCGCTGTTGGTGTTGATGTATTACTGGGAGATATGGTGTATTTTCGTGCGAATGGACGAGTTAACATCTCCCTGGTTGCAGCATCATAGCGTGAAGTTGCTGTGTTGTAAAAGTGAGCAGGCAAATGATAGTGACACGGCTGTAAATACCTGTGGTAGCATTGCGGAGAACAGAGAAACATTTTCTCAACACCCTTTCTGTTTGCATCCCTGGGAAGCACGTCGCGCGCGATAGGCAAGCAAGGAATAATGCAACACTTAGAATGAACACTAGCCCAACCCAATGACGACGGCGACGGCGACTGACAGTCACGGAATCGGGACTTTCGGACCGGGTAATGTAAGCAAGTCATGTCTTGCTTACAAAGTCTCGAGTTCAAGGTGCAGAAGAACGCAACGCACTTTTCCCATTCGTCACTTCGAGCATAGCAATAGCAATATCGATGAAACACGCCTTGCATAGTTCTCGGGATCCATCCAAAGGCGGCTTTTTCATATATGACATCTCGCCAACAAATCATTTATTCGTCTCCTTCCAAAGATGTGCGCGCACGAATTCGACAAGACATCCATCATAACATGACAGCGAACCCCAGATTTACAGGGAATTAATTCATGCAATGTTGGCTTGAATGTACTTACAATCGAGCTATTGATATAGGCGTTACCGCAAGGAATGCGCCGTTAACCTCGAGCGCCGGGTGGTCATAGAGTCAACGATTAACGACCCGTGATGGATGGTCTTCACAAGTTGCTTCGCCACTTGGTGCGACAGAACAGTCGGCAAATAGCCTTGCATGCTCTGCACTGAACAATATAAAGATATGCCGATGATTTGACACTGTTGAGGTGACTCGGTGTCGTACGTGGTTTATTCACCCATGAAAATACCCCTACCCATGGGTGGGAATGGAAATGACAGACGCAGTGTTTGTGAGCGAATCTCTCAGATCATGATCCTCTACGTGATCCTCTGTCTAGTTCATCTTTCAACGACCCACTGACCTCTACAATCCGAAGGAATTCGAGTGAAAAGGGTTTTGTTGTCTCGCCATTCCTCGCGATAAGGAAATTTGTTGACTATAGACGATACGCTATGTCCCTCAAGAGTTGTTTGTGAACTGACTTGAGGACGATAACCACTAGGCTAGGCTGCGAATCGCACTGTATTGGCGAGGGTTTACAATAGTCCGCGCCGAGATGATGTGGTCCAGTGCCATCAAACAGGAATTTGGACGACCCGAGAAGCCGAAAACGAGAAGTCATGTGAGGGGGCCTTGGGGCTGTGTTCAGAGGAATGGATAACAGAAAGTTTGAGTGGCCATCAACGGCGGGATCATGTATGGATGGGCGCAAAGGGTTACTTGGGTACAAAACGTGTGGGTGATTAGGATGGTGTTATCGAGACTTACTTTTCCCGCGGGGTGGACGGAGTTGCCGATGAGGTGGCCTGCTAGGCCATAGGAAGGCAATTATCACCAAGACGAGAGAGTGCCGATCAGCCGAGACTCGGATTTGTTTTGGAGCGGAATGTTTAACGAAAGTCGCAGTTCAAGGCTTTACGGTACCGATCACTTACATACAGCCGTGGCATGGGGCTTGGGTCTAAATTAGCAAGTCCATGTAGCGGAGTATCATCACAGCCTGGCTTGTCACTAACACTACTAAGGGTGGCGTCGCTCCGCGCCATCTGTAAAGCAGGTGCACCACCTGTTAGTTGAAAGGTGAAACATTGATCGGAGGGAAGTGTCGTGTGCATTCAGTGGATGGATTGCGAGCATGCGGGCCATTACGAAAGAAGATAAATGTCAGGAACGACAGATTGACCAAGCGAATTCACGGCCTGACAAAAAAACTTCACTATTCACTATACCATACAATCATCTTTGCGATAGTCGGACGACGTTTGGGGTGCATTACTTGTCGGTCCACGGCGCTTGCGCGGCTGATCCACTGCTCAGTGTATGATCATGGCGCATGGTCTCAATCTAAAATTGAAATGCAAGTAATTGCGAACCTGCATACACCGTACCTGGAGACACCCCCCGCCGTGCTATGATACGGCAATGGCTTGGATTTGTGAAACGTCGGGGACAATTGCCATGATCCGCCGAGCTCTGAAGTTATTTCATATGTTGTCAAGGCTGGTCATTATCCTATGCAATTGACATAGTAACTCGCCGAGTGTTTACTACAACGTCGGCGCGGGACGATATTCAACTCAATGTTAGTGGGGCAGGTACGCCGGGCTCCTGACGGTTGGGACCAGAGGTCAGATCCGGTCAGAGACTGGCGCCGCGGTTCTCGCGCGAGTCGCGCCGGCACTGAACAACCCCAGACAAAAGTCTATTACAAACGATGATCCGTGGGATCTCCTCCTGCTCTTCTGGACCAGGATTTCATGCGCGCTTCTAGCGAGTTCGATATTAAAAATGTACTTCTTTCTTTCTATATGGACCTAAAGCCCCGTGGGCAGATCAGCTGGTGCGCGCTTACTTCCTCACGCACGACACGTCCGCCGGTGAACCCTACTGACATGTGGTAGACATGCAGTAGAGCAGAGGTAGAACTTTTTTCCAGCGATGACAACGGAAAATATCCTCTCACTTCCAGTCCCGCGTCATCTCTGTGCGACCTCTCTAGTTGGCGTTCCATGAGCGACTTCAAGTTGTGTCCAACTGAGATAGGTTGTCCGGTTCAACGGCGCGGAATTTTTCAGTCAGTTGTGCGGATCTACCGGCCCAGTGTCTTATCAATCTCAAAGGAATGGCGCCTTACAGCAGTATCCGACGAGCCTTTCCGATAGCGTGGATTATAATGGGGTGCTTCCCCGTCCTAGGAAGCGCTAACCTCTTCGAAACAACCGCCAGACGATAACTACGCACTACCCTCGATCCCCAAACAGTGACGGTCTCTTTTGATCTCCATCAGAATCCTAAAATGCATTCTTTCCCACTCACGAGAGTGCTCTACGTATCACAGAGAGTTTACGCGAAAAACAAAGGCCATCAAGGCCCCACATGATACATGGACTTGCAAGTACCGTAATATTGGCCGACGTCCGCGCTAGAATCGAAACTAGGGGTGCGCATTCTGATGTAAGTCTGAGTTCCTCGAGATCGCCGAGGTCTCCCAGTGGATAGATCGAATGGCGCCAGCTCCCACGATCTGTAGCTCTGTATGGGACACATATCGCGCGGTATGAACGGCTGCTTACCTGGAATGCCTCTTAGCCATGCAGGGCACAGTCATACGAACGTCGTGACTAATTCTGGGCCAATGCCTCGACGTTTCTCGGTCATGGTGCGTATGAATGAACCTGCAGCGTCCTGGCGGTTTGATCCTGATAATGAACCAACATGTGTCTTATCACTCACGGGACGAGGAAGTCACGGTTCGGTTGATCCAAAAACGAGGTGATGATCTCTGTTACAGGTAAGCAAAGGTCGTCTTCTCCATGAAGAGTGCTTGGCTCACTTAGAAGGCCTTCACGCATCTCTGATTCTCGGCATGCAGACTGAAGACGTTCCACGTCAATAGAGTGTATCTGCGCCGACGAACAATCAGACTCTGGTGTGTTCCCCAAGGACACTCGAAATATGCCTTCACCCACCTGTGCCCAGGATCGTGCCGAAAATTCCATGCCGAAGTCAAGACGCTCAATGATCTTATCGCCATTGTAGTCCTTTGGGTTCTACTCGGTGTCAGCATCAATGAAGAAGCACCACAACACGAAAGACAGACGCAACATACCCTTGCATATTTTCGCACAAGTTTCTTCAGCTTTTCTGCACCTCTCAACACCTTGCTCATGTCCTGGACACAGCCTTCACCCGACAACTTCACTAGCGCTACGCCTGCAAAGATCGGGGAGTGGAAGAGGCGCTCATCCGCTGCGTCCCCGAGACCTCCTTTAGCGGCACTGATAATCACACCCACGAGAGTGCGTACTCACTACGAATATGCAACACTAAGACATCACAGAAACCCACGATGTATTCAAAGAACGCCGTCAAGCGTTGGTCATCACATCGGAGTTCACATGTGTGGGAATGGATATTATTCAGAGCTCGTATTATAGTGTTCTTTTGGAACTGATCAGGGCGACGATCATTATCGAGGAGAAGACCGAATCAACCCACCTTCATAAAGGCCAAGTGGTATTGAAATGCAAAGCGACAGCTGCACGGTGTCATGGATGAAATTCTGTCACGTGCCACTTAAGCGCCGTTACTTACTCTATACTGTCCAGGTCATCTGGTATCGTCGCGAGCATCGGAAGAGGAAACATCTTGGTAGATTAAATGGTGTGTATTATCAATGAATAGGAGTGGAAGAAAAAAAAAGGTATCTGGTGTAGTTGAGGGTATAGGACCGTTGTGCTCCGAGTCGTGGGGTCGTCTCAAGGAGTAGTGTAGTGTGTGGGCTCAAAGTAAAACTGGGGGCCATGTTTTAAATAGCACTAGTGGGTAACATCTCTGAATAGTTCACGAACTAGGTGGCCACAGTTGTGGAACACGACAGTCGTGCGGACAAAGCGTTGATAGTTGTGGTTGTGGCTTTGTGGAGGAACAAATCCACAGCCACAGTGAATAGACGCCACGAGGCTCCAGCTGTCGCGTGGCCACGTAGTCGAGCACTCGTCTAACTAGAACACTAGTGGCACTGTGGTTAAGAATAGCGCGGCATGTTTGATTACTTGTGAAGGGCTTGGACAAAAGACTAGTGTCTAATAAATATCATACCGTTCGCTTGATCTCGCGATCTATAGCCCATAGTACGGCGGCCTCTACATTTTCTGCCTCGTGAGTTGGATTGTGGGCAGGTGGCCCATCTTCTCGGTCGTACACCCCAGTACGCACGAGTACTGACGACCAACCGGCTGCATTTGCGCCTGCGATGTCTGCAGAGGGGGCACAGGGATGGCGCGAGGTAAGACATTTGGTCCATTCCAAAGCTGGCAACGACGCAAGAACTTACCCGACTCTGGATTGTCTATGCATGGCTGTTACACACAAATGCATAAAAAAGGAATGCACGCGGGGCTTACCTCCAATCATATATCTGGGTACGCAGAGCATTGAGAACAGGCTACCGGGGGAAAAAAGGTAGGGAAATCGCTACTGACAGTCTTGGTTGGATATCAGACTCAGTAGAAGTTCCACACAACTCCTTCATTCGCGAGCGCAACATTTCTTCCGCAAAATCGTACGTGTGTTTTGTGGGCTTGCCATACTGAACGTGTGGATATGGTGCCCCGGTGAGAGCCTGGATGAAAGTCAACTCCGCGGACTCCGAGAAAATTGAAAAAAAAGAATGAAATGAAAAATGAAGGCAACAGCGGACCTTGAACACAGCCTGGAATGCCTCACGAAAAGCTCCTTGTCCGAGGCGGGGGCGTGGGAACTCAGATCTCCACAAAAGGTCCGGGTTGCAGAAGACGAGCTCAACTGGTGTAGCGCCGTCTGGGGGACGAGCGCCATCAATGACACCCCGCGACTGTATGACATCTATGATAATTTGGATATCTAGCGCCCAATTTCGCGGGTCGTGGAATACGAAGATCGCAGATATCGGCGCCGTGGAGAAGTCGATCGTCTGTAGGCAACCCCCAGTTAGCACAACATCCGGACAACTGAGAAACGTGGACGAACTTTGGTGGATGCCCGCTCCTCGGGCGTGAGGTCATGAAATGGCCAGACGCTGACAGCGCATAGGATGAGCAAGTTCGCGAGATAATATCGGATGTTGGGAGTGGGAGCTTACTGGGGGTTCCATGCCTTGATGTCCAAAGTTGTATACACATGTTTGAGACCGTAGCTGATATCCTGTTGTCATTAAATGAGGCAATACCAAAGTCTTCGTCCTTTTGCACCTTTCTGCTACTTTTCGTAGTATATCGCCTCTCCCCCCAACCACGAGCACTGGCCTGTTGGTATACTTATGCGCCGAGGACTTCAGGATGGTGTGCGATTGCATAAAAGTGGAAGTGGTGATCTTGAAATAGCATGAGCGCCGAAACGGCAATATCTTCGGACCTACCTCGAAGCCGAGTTGCTCGCTTAGTCGCTTGGAGCGATCCTCTTCGCTGGCACCGCCGCCATTGGTCATCTGGAAACGAGATTACGGAGACACGATCGCAATGGTAGAGTGAGCGCTGACGAACCAGAATATACGGTATCTTTCTTCGCAGGTGATCAGGTCAAGTCCATGATAATCAGGATATAAGTTACCTGTTGAGTGGATTATCGCCTTCTAACATCGCGAGCGCCCGTTTTGCTTCAGGAAGCACAGTTGTTCCGTGTAGAAGAACGCCATCCTGGGTTGCACCATGAGGCGCAATGCGAGGCACACCGATGATGTACGTACGATATCAAACGCAAACCCAAACGGGAGAAGTTGACTAGAATTCGCCCGACTCGGAGTACCAGTGTCTGTCGTGGTTAGTTTGACAACAAAACAACGTATTTAATCGCGGAAAAGTAGACCAAATATGTACTCACGACTGAGGAACCGCAAACCGTGGCAGCTCCGCGCGCCACACAAGGCCCTAGAAGCCCCAAATAGCATTCTGAACCAACGCGGGAAGCGACAAGTCGCCAGACAGAGTTATGAACCACGAGTCCGGTGTAACGGATGACAACCTCAGCTGACTCACCTCTACCCTTTCCCTTTTTGGC
>Ga0307509_10006487_pt1 | contig 15721 bp, 17 predicted proteins | sample 10_EM_MG_FD_202245 | JGI IMG/M metagenome (GOLD analysis project Ga0307509, IMG submission 202245) | Populus trichocarpa ectomycorrhiza microbial communities from riparian zone in the Pacific Northwest, United States - 10_EM | ecosystem: Host-associated > Plants > Roots > Unclassified | place...
GCAGTGACTCTACCTTCCGCTATCTCGTTCAAATGGAACGCAGCGCAGTAAGCGATGACATGAGTCCGGGTTTACATTATACCGAACGTCTTCGTATTCTCGAGAAGCGGGAGGAAGCATGGGCGATCCTTAATTTCCATAGATCCGTCAACATCCCTATTCCATTCAATATGTCCCATCACTGGAGCTTCACGCGTGGAGCGCTCTTACTCGGCACTGCACTCGACCGTGAGAGCCCTCTACCCACTGTAGGGCACTCCTACGTCACTCTTCCGTCGCTGTCCGATGCACGGGATCAAAACTTTGAGTGGAAGAGGCATAACTTTGAAACAGAGGTCTTAGCGGTTAGACTCGCGGTGCATGAGCACGATATGGTAGCAACTCTGACAGCGTGTGTGTTTCTTGTTCTTTTCCGTCCCAGGGCTAATTTTAGAGAAGCAAAGAGGATGTGCATGATCTATCTGAGAGGAATGCGGTCTTAGAATTGCAGTTATTGAGCTTTTCAACTGGCGAGCCCCATGCACTTGCCGAGCAACCCAGAATCGTCATCGACAAGAAGATTCTGCCTCTTAACGCATGGCGTGCCGAGATTGAGATTGTTGGGGACTTCCTCATCCTTTTGGTTACATTTATGGTATGGAGTACGAACCAGGACATATTCTTGCTTGTGCGCTGGAAAACGGGCCAGACGCATTGTGTGAGTGTTCCTGGGTTCAGATTCGTCCGCCATCGCTGATACTTTATTTTAAGCTCAAGTCTCCCGAAAAGAAAACTTATCAACATTTCAGTCACCTCACGCAAGACATCCTTGTGATTCCCAATTTGATCCAAAATACGTTCGAATTAGTCAAGATTGTGATCGACAATGATGATAAACCCCACTTCATGCTTCTATGCGTGCTCCACCTTCCTCCGCTCATTCAAGACACCTCACTCTCCCACGTCTCCTGTCGCGCAGAACCAAAGCCAACTGGTTCAGGACGTCTTTTCATCCCACCCCGACGCGATCGACCGTTCCATGACAAGGCGGAGGATGCGATCGTTATTTTCCACACGGCCTATAGCCATTCCTGTAGGATACTGATGGATTGGCTCACGCTTATCGTGCACCGCCGTGGGCTTCTTACCCATATCCCCGCGGCGCACAGAGCATGTGCGCCCTTCTGTCCCACCCCCGAGCCCACGCCCGCGCTCGTGGAGGTGCCATGGTCTGTTTGGGGCCCCCCTGCGACGCGCTTGTTCGCGTGGAACCCTACGCCAATGTGCTACATAGAGACGACGGCTGGCCAGCGGGCGGTCATATTGGAGGATTATATGCCGACACCAATCATCGTGCGAGACTTCAATCCGTATGCTGTGCGCGCTGCTCGCGCACTGGCGCCTGTAGGGCAGTCGCAACAGGTGGACTGGGGCAAGCGGCTTCCAAATGGAAACAGGATGTCCCTCAAGGTGGAGGATAGTGTGCTTTCTGCGGGTTCTATATTCAAAGAGGATGTGTGCTCGTCATTGCCCTATATCGAGGTTGTGACCCAGGGCGAATATCAGTATGATGGTGTTATGATGGATGACGAAAGGATTCTGGGTTTCCGGGTACGCTTCAGATCATTACGTCATTGACTGTTGTATTGACTGCTATCTTTTACAGACAAGGCAAGAAGACGAGCCTTTTATATCGTTTTTCGACGTTCACGTCTTGGGGTAGCGTACTGGGATATTCTGGGAATTTGTAAAACCACTGTACACTGAAACTTCAGGCTTAAACTTGTGGAGTTCACTCCAGCAAAACGCGACCTTAATTTAGGGGCAAAGACACACATGCCTCTTGTATCCATACTGCATGCGGGACAGTTCAAAGGTACTAAAACGCAACAAAGAGAATTTAGATTAATCCTGGATATGAGTAAGTCCCATGCCAGACGGGAGCGAGCCAACTGATGTTGACTCGATGCCTCAATCGAACGATGTGGACATAAACCGGCGCGTCGTCCAGGAATTATATCTGTACCCAACTGCAGTATTTTCCGATGTCATCAAAAATTGTCAATGATGGGCATGGTTAGCCTTGGGATAGACGAATGTCTGGGTTAACATGCGACGTCAATCTCACAACAAAAAGGCAGACAATATAGTCATCATCTATACTGCCATTGCCGACGCATTCATGAACCCGTCCGCTAAAGCCAGGGGCGCGCCGCAAAACCGACGAGAATCGCGTTGAACACGGCAGTACGAACGCTTTACTCTTTCGCATCCATCGCACCATTTCCGCGCTGACCACTGCCATTCCCGCTACTGCTCTTTGACGGCGCCGCGTTCGACCATCGCGCGGTCCCACACAGGAAGCGGCCTTTCTTCGTGCCGTGAGGTTGGCTGGAACCGGCGCGACCGCTGCGGTGGGGTTGGTGTTCAGGCTGGATGTGACGAATACCGGTCCATCGCATGTACCGACGGCGGATGTGTTCTGCACGGTGAGGGCCACGTATAGCGCCGGGTTGAGCGGCCGGGTATTGTCTGAGTCGTGTTTGTGGGGTCATCGCAGCTGAAAATGGAAACGTTCGTAGGAAAAGACGTTCGAGGGTTCTGTGGGACGTGGCGAGATGTGAATCGAGCGAGGAAGAAAGGGAACAGCGGGTATCCATACGACAGAGTGACCGGAGACCCCAGTTTGAATCGACAATGGAGAGGAGGGAGTAATGCGTGTAGGACGTCGAGTAGTTGGAATGTCCCGCACACTGTCGGGAACGGCACCTCCAAGCCGCAATGCTTGGTACAATTATTTTCAGCATACGATTCGTTTTTATCAAAACTAAGAACGATGGGCATCTTGTCGTTGAAGTGCTCGTTGCTGAATAATGGAACCAGTTAGGACTGCAGCCACTAGGCCGCGTGGTCAGTTGAAGTGTCATGGTCATCCTCGACTATATTGGATATTACGAAGTTCCGTTGGGTGAGAGCGGAACCATTCACATAAGTAAAAAAGCCGTTAAAATTTCGATGCCGCACAAGAGGTGACGGGTCGATGGCACCGGCGCAATCGTAGATGATGCCAAGGAGGTATTCTTGCCTCGAGACGGACCGTAACTGTGGAGATACTAGGGAAGGTTTAGTTTGAAATGCGTTTTATGAAGCTTGTTGGGACACACCGTGGTAGAATGCTGTAAGGATCACTATCACCCATTCCCCAGGAGTCTCCACCGACCGCCGCAACGAGTTGAGCCCAGTCGGCATGCAATACCAAGTGGGGAGGACATCTTTGGCAGCGAGGTCATTGTTCAGGCTGAATGGGAGGATGAGTCAGGATGAGAGTGAAAGATGTCGGTTTCGTCGAGTCTGCGGCTGAAGCCATGCCAGCCAGGAATGACCTCGGTCCACGAGCGAGAGTTGTGTTGTGCGACTTGGGGAGAATCTGTGGCACCAGAGAACCGAAAATGGCAAGGGATACCAAAGTGGGAGATCACAGGAGCGTGACCTGATTACGCAAAGTAACGCCCACGTGAAACCTGAGTCGCAACATGAGGGGGGCGCTAGATCTTCTGGATGTCAAACACGTCAAACCTTGTCCCCGACGTTATTTGACTGCTTTGTATAGTATAGCAGACTTATTGACAATAAATATCGATTTCTCACAGCTCAGAACACCACACGACATCAAACGATTTCCGTCGCTGCCAGTGCCCACCAGACCCCACGACCGATCATCGATGTCTTTGCTTCAGTTCCCTCCAGAGCTCATGACACGCATTCTTCTATATCTCTCCCCACTCGACATCATATCATGCGGGCGTACTTGTCGTATGTTGTATAATCTGGGCAGTGACTCTATCTTGCGTTACCTCGTTCAGATGGAACGCTGCGCAGTATGCGACGACTTGAGTCCAGGTTTATCTTATCCCGAACGTCTCCGTATTCTCGAGAAGCGGGAAGAAGCATGGACGATGCTTGAGTTTCGTAAGTCCGTTAGCATTCCCATTCCATTCATTCCAACCACACAACACGAATTTACTGGTGGAGCGCTGTTGCTCGGCACGGCGCCCAACGCCTGGAGCCGCCGACCCACTGTCGGGCACTCCTACGTCACTCTCCCATCGCTGTCCGAAGCGCAGGATCAAAAGCTGGATTGGAAGGCGTATAACCTTGAAACAGAGATCTTAGATGTTGGACTCGCGGTGCACGATCATGATCTAATAGCAGCTCTGACTGTGTGAGTTTTCCCTGCTCTTTTTATTCGTCCCGAGTCCAACTTCAGAGAAGCAGAAAGGATGTGCATCATCCATCTGAGAGTAATTCGATCTTGGAATTGCGGTTGTTGAGTTTTTCGACTGGCCAGCCTCATCCCCTTGTCGAGCGATCCGTCATCTTCATCGATAAGATGACCCTGCCCCATGGCAGACGCAACATTAAAATTGAAATTGTCGGGGACTTCGTCATCTTTTTGATTACGTTTTTAAAATGGAGTAGCAACCAGGACATATTCTTTCTGGTGCAATGGAAAAAGGGCCTGCCACATCGTGTGAGTTCTGAGTTACTGCAAATTGGACCGCCATCGCTGATACTTTGTCCTTAGCTTGGACCTCCCTCTCCCGGAAAGGGATTTTACGCAAGTTTCAGTCACCTCTCGCAAGACACCCTCGTGATTCCCAACTTGCTTCAGAATACCCTCGAAATAGTCAAGATCGTGATAGATAATGATGATACGCCCCGCATCATGCTTCTATGCACGCTCGACCTTCCTCCGCTGACTCTAGAGGCGTCAATCGATCGTCTCCACTGTCGCTCAGGGCCAAACCAAACCAGCTCAGGTCCCGTTGCCATCCCATCCCCATTTTATCGACCATTCCGTGACACGGCGGAGGATGCCGTCGTTATCTTCAATATGTCTTACTCCCACTTCTCTGAGATTGTAATGGGTTGGCTCACATTAATTGTGCACCGCCGTGCACTTTTTGCTCATATCCCTGCGGCACATCACGCATCGACACCCTTCTGTTCACTCCCCAGACCCACGCCCGCTGTTATGGAGGTACCTTGGTCTGCATGGGGCCCCTCTGCAACACGGCTGTTCGTGGGCAACATGACGCCAATGCATTGGGTGGCAACGACGGCGGGCCAGCGTGCGGTCATGTTGGAGGATCAGGTGCCGACGCCAATCATAGTACGAGACTTCAATCCATATGCTGTGCGCGCCGCCCGCGCGCTTGGCCCTGCGAGCGGGCAGTCGCAGCAGAGAAGCTGGAGCAAACAGCTTCCGAATGGAAACAGGATGACCCTGAAAGTGGAGGATAGCGTGCTTCCTGCGGGCTCTATATTCAAAGAGGACGTGCGGTCGTCGTTGCCCTACGTCGAGGTCGTGACCCAGCGTGTATATCACTATGCGGGCGCTATGATCGACGACGAGAGGATTCTGGGATTCAAGGTACGCTTCGAGTCTTTACGTCGTCGAGCAGTGCATTAGTTGTATTGAACTTTCTTTTTTTTTTGCAGAGTAGCGAAGGCGCCGCAATCGGGGGTTCGTCTTTTGATGTTCATGTCTTGGGATAGCGCCATGAGGTACCTGGGAATTTTGTAAACCAATGTCCAATGGATTTTAGAACTGTGGAGTTATGCAGGCCAGGGAGAGGCGAATGCGGCCTTGGTTCAGAGGCAAGCGCACACGTTCCCGTGTCGTAGCTACGCTGCATCCGAGTGAAGCCATAGTCCATGGGCGATACAATGATTCAAAGAAAGACCTGAGTGTTCCGCATGGGTCAAGTAAGATTGATTCATGCAAAGGATCTACGATATTCGTGTTTACAGTAGGGCTTTCACTGGCCTCTGGGGAAGCTACCCAACTGCGGTTTTTTTCCTACGCTCACCCCAATTATCAGTTGCGGTTGCGATTTTGAGTAGCCACTGCGATGGGAATTGATTGCCTTGTATAGCAAGCCCTCCAACAATAAGTCGATTTCTCACGTGATCTCACAGCCACAGCCTCATGGCACCATATGCTAGGACGTTTCTCTGGGTCTACAAAGTAGAGGGTTCAAGAGCTTGCAGACGGTGTCCCTAGCAGATAACTTGAGTTCAGGTCTGGGACTGCTGCCTTCGCGATCAAAGGGGATCCGTAACATATGGTATGTAGCACAACTTTCATTCGAAGTATTATCAGACACGGGTACTCATTGCATACGAAAATATTGACCCTCATCATCATACTAGCGAGTCGTTGACCAGAAACTCAGAAATCCTACAAGGTGACGAAGACGGCCCACTGGGCCCATTCGCTTGAACAAACATCATGATGAGTGGGCACGGCGGACATTCCTCCCCAAACACCATATCCTCGAATAAAGCTGCGGTATTTCCCAACAATGCTCCCCAGAACCCACAACCGATTTCTCTACTTCACATCCCTCCTGAGCTCGTGACTCGCATCCTTCTGTATATCTCCCCCCTCGATATTATATCATGCAAGCGCACCTGTCGCATACTGTATGACCTGTGCAGTAGCTCTATCTTCCGCTATCTCATTCAGATGGAACGTAGCGCGGTGAGCGACGACATGAATCCGGGTTTACATTATCCCGAACGTCTTCTTATTCTTGAGAATCGGGAGGGAGCATGGGCGATGCTTAATTTCCATAGATCCGTCAACATCCCCATCCCTTACAATCCGGCCGGTCACTGGAGCTTCACTGATGGAGCGCTCTTACTTGGAACAGCACTTGACTACCACCTACCCACTGTCGGACACAACTACATCACTCTTCCGTCGCTATCGGATGCGCGGGATCAAGAATTGGACTGGAAGGGGTACAACCTTGAAAGAGAGATCTTAGAGATTTTAGAGGTTGACCTCGCGGTGCATGAGCACGATCTGATAGCAGCTCTGACGGTGTGAGTGTTTCCTGTTCTTCTTGTTCATCCCAAGTTTAACTTTAGAGAAGTAAAGAGGACGTGCATCGTCGATCTGAGAGGAATGCGATCTTGGAATTACGGTTATTGAGTTTCTCAACCGGCCAGCCTCATCCTCTTGCCGAGCAACCCATCATTTTCATCGACAAGAAGTTTCTATCTCTTGGTAGACGGAGCTCCGAGATAAAAATCATTGGGGACTTCCTCATCCTCTTGATCACGTTTCTTGAAGGGAGTAGGAACCAGGACATATTCTTTCTGGTGCGCTGGAAAACTGGCCTGACTCATTGTGTGAGTGTTTCGGAGTTACTACAAATTCGTCCGCTGATAATTTATGTTCAGCTTACCTCTCCCGAAAATAGAACTTACAAGCATTTCAGTCACCTCTCGCAAGACATCCTTGTAATTCCCAACTTGATCCAAAATACGCTTGAAGTAGTGCAAGTCGTGATCGATAACGATAGTGCTCCTGGCTTCGTGCCTTTATGCGTGTTCCACCTTCCTCCGCTCACTCAGAACACGTCACTCTACTATTTCTACTGCCGCGCAGAACCAAAACCAACCGGTTCGGGTCCCGTTGCCATCCCACCCCGATCCGATCGGCCATTCCGTGATAAGGCGGAGGATGCGATTGTTATTTTCAATATGTCCTACAACTACTTCTATGGGACTCGGAGAGATTGGATTATACTCATCGTGCACCGTCGTGCACTTCTTGCTCATATCCCTGCGGCGCATCGCGCACGCGTGCCGTTCTGTTCCCTTCCCGAGCCCACGCCTGCGGTCGTGGAGGTGCCATGGTCAATGTGGGGCCCTTCTGCGACACGTTTGTTCATGGGCAACCCCATGTCAATCCATGGAATAGAGACGGCGGCGGGTCAGCGCGCGGTCATGTTAGAGGATAGGATGCCGACACCAATCATCGTGCGAGACTTTAATCCGTATGCTGTGCGCGCCGCTCGCGCGCTTGCATCTGCGAGTGGGCAGTTGAAGGAGGGAAACTGGAGCAAGCAGCTTCCGAATGGAAACCGGATGACCCTTAACGTGGAGGATAGCGTGCTCGCCGCAGGCTCTATATTCAAAGAGGACGTGCGGTCGTCATTGCCCTATGTCGAGGTTGTGACCCGGGATGAATATCACTATAACGGTGTTATGATTGACGACCAGAGGATTCTTGGATTCAAGGTATATTCAGATCTTTACGTCATTGACCAGTGTACTGAATTTTTTTCTTTTTTGCAGAGCGACCAAGACTCCGAGGTTTGGGGTTCGTCTGTTGACGTTCATGTCTTGGGATAGGGGGCTGGAGTATTCCGGAAATTTTGTAAAACCAATGTAAAACCAATGTCGATATTGCAAAGCTTGCGCGTCCCGAGAAGAGAATACAGCCTTGATTCAGACGTAAACGCACTCGTTGCCCCATCGTGGCTACCTGAGACCGTGTTGAACCATAGTGAAGGGTACACTAGCATCAGGAAAACCCCTTGTTTGCTTTTTGGTGCTTTTTCTACTTTTTTCATGCTTTTCATGAAAAATGTAGAAAAAGCACAAAAAAGCATGAAAAAGCCAAGTCCTCCACTTGCCAGAATGCTTTCTGAGGCAGTCAAAAAAGTATATTGCTTTCAAAAGTATTTCAGGTCACAAAAGTACATGAAAGTACAGCCAAAAAATGACAAGTAGTGATAAAATGGAAGTAGTCTCAGTTATATTGCATGAAAAAATATAGAGCTGTGTAAAAAAGTAGAGCAGTAGTAAAAAAGTACATGGAAAGTGAAGGGGTTGGCTTGTCACAAGTAGTCTGTACTTTCCAATTTTTTACTTTTTTCACACAAAAAAAACAATAAAAGCAGTAAAAGTAGCAAAAAGCAAATGAGGGGTTTTCCTGATGTTATCAGGTGGTCTCTCCGTGACCCATCTCTTCTCGGGCGTTCTCTTTTGGGGTCTTCCTCAGGTGGGAGAGGCAGCCCTCTAACTTTAGGATACTGCACTCAACGAGGTCCCAGTCTTGCGTTCGTGCCTGGGCCCACTGCGAGTATGACAATGGCTATCTCATCTTTGACGGCCACGAGGACTGCATCGAGGTCTGGCGCCTAGCCAGCGACTTTGCAGTCAACAACGAGGGAGCGAGCCATTCGCCGCCGGACGAGGGACAACGACGTGCGTCGACGTTCGCCGCGGCGACGCACCACCGATATGCGCCACGTGGACACTTCCATCCATGGGCCAAGCTGTCCCTCCCCGAATTTACGCTCGTGTTCCGATTCGCGTACCCGACGCTGCTCTGCGCGAATAACAAACACGCATTTCTACACGACGTGCGCACGGGCGCGCTTGTGCAGACGATCGATCTCAATATCGAGGAGTGGCTGGAGGAAGAGGTAGAGGAGGGGGAGGAGGAGGTCCGCGGACTCCGTTATGTAGACGTGAACGAGCGACATGTGTTCGTGTGCGGGGTCCGCTCGCTGCATGTGTTTGCGCGGGATGGAGGTGCCGAGGTGTTAAGGATATCGAGCGATGCGTTTATACCCAAGGTCGTAGTGGCGGAAGCCGTACCCGGAAACCCGTTTGTCGCAGTTCTCCCGTTGCGCCCTGGGAGTGATGACTATCACCCAAACTTCCTGGCAGGTGCGTTGCCTAACCCCCTCCCTTTCTTCCCGCCGCTTCTATCATCCATTCACATGTTCAGCACGACAATCGGATGACAACTCAAAAAATTTCAACAGCACATGTCTCCAGGGATGGGCGCGATCTCGTAATCATGACTACCACCTACCATGTTGTTTTCATCCGGGACTTTGAACGGATCTGTCGTGGCGAAACCACCCTCCTCGATGCTGGGCAGGTCCTGGGCCTTTTGACGGGAGATGAGTGTTTTTATTTGGCGTTTGAGCACGGGCGTGTTTGCGTGGCCACCGTTCGTGTTCTTCTCTATACGTTTTCACGTTGCACACACTCGTGCCTCACCCCCTTTTCTTCCCTTTGTCTTCTATTTAGCTTTTTGGACTTTACATCGTCAACGTCGAATGGGGCCCTTCCATTGACTCGATGAAACTCGTACTCGTGCGACCTTACCTTTACGACGAGGTTAGCTGCATGCAGCTCATCGACCGTCGCATTTACTTGACATGGGAAGACGCAAGACTTCTGGAGGAAGTCCCGCTGTACGAAGACAGAGAAAGTGCTCTAGAGCCTTCGTTTCCTGGGATCCAGTCTAGGACAGAATCATTCCCTGAAGCATGGCCTGAACCTGGTGGGCATTCCCCTCTGATGTTGCAATTGCCCGCGATGTGTTCGCTACTCACAAAATCATTGTTATTTTTGCCCCGGCTGCCAGATCCACGGGAAAAAAATTCCGTCGGCTGCATTGACTTTAGTTTGATGCCTGGAAGTTGAGCGAGCGCGCTTCAAAATCGGGTTTTTTGGAGTGGACGGACGAACGGCCAGTTAGTATTGGACGGAGGTCCAATGATATTTTTCCTTGGCATCTTGTAGTCTTCCTGTACGATAAGATGTCGCTAGTTACAGGCTGAAGGTATACTATCTATATTGGAAGTGCTTTGCACCGTGAGTTCGAGAGAGAAGGTGAAGGAAGTTGAGAAGAGAGAGGAAGACGGGTACATAGTTGAGCGAGACACAAGCTGCGTCGAGAAGGTGCGAAAAGGCTCGATGCGAGGACTCCAAGATGGTTCACGAATACATACAGTCTGACATTATACTGCTCGATGGTGCCCTGCCCGTATACAACTTGGTATACAAAGGCAGCCCTTGGGACGGAGCAACTGATTGGAAAGACTTCTGTGAGTCTACAGCCCTCTGGTGCCTCTGACGGCTTTTCCCGTGAAACCCAGGGTCTGTTCCCATCCGCCCGGGACCATGGTTCTGATCTTCGTTAGGCCACACTGTCAAGATGAGAGCCGCGTCGCAACTTCGGCGGCGGGACACGTGCGACGGTTATAACAACGGTGCCTTCAATTTTCATCCCATTGAAGGGGAACGGTCGCGTGGGGTGAACAAGTTAGGCATCCGAGGCGTCACAGTGATAGGACTCGGAGGCGTTGAAGCGTTAAAGATGCAGGAGGCCCAGGCCATTGCAGTTGGCAGTGCCCGTGTCGCTTAAGGGCGCGGTTGCAGTCCGGCCCGGGTACGGAATTCACAACCCGAGTATCCGCCACTCCGGGCCGTTTGAACAAGCACGCGTTCGCGTTCAATTTCTCAGCTCAGCCATTGCCACTGGCAGCCAGCTCCCTTTCTTAAAGTCTTTATTTTTCCATCGTCACAACTGGCATTTCCCCCAGGTTAAATCACAGGGAAACAAAAGGACTGCAGTAGCGACCACTGTGGTAATCAAGGTGACAATGAGTGAATTCTTCCATGGGCCCGGGTTGAGTTTTTCCTCTGGTCATTATCTACGAGTATGTTCACTGTCATAATATGGGTATGGCATTAACGAGAAGGTGTGACACTTCCTAACTTTAAGCACCTCAGTAAGCCGTGATGCGGCATCTCTGGCTCGCCACACTATCCGTGCCTCGCCTGTTTGTGACAAATAGCGGTCTCACCACGAGCAATACAGTATGGTACTATGCTATACTAACTCACCCAAGCACCCTCGGAGCCTCGGGGTCGGAGGTTACACAAATGCCACCACTGTGCAGAATCGCAATTATCATTGGACTAGGGCATGCTTCTCGCTCCACGTCCGTGCGCTTCGAATCAACTGGCCCCATACCTGTTTCAAGCCGTCATCATGATGATTATCGATTGTGAAACTCATAGATCACTCTGTTACATATTCTAGGACGTGGTTACGATGGCGACACCGCGTCCATCCAGACCACCTTAGACTTGGGACATGCCGTAATTCCGCAATGATGAGCTGACAGTAGGCGCTTCTTCACGCGGGGTCACTTCGGGGTTACTCCCCTATTTCTGTATCGTTATCTTGCGGCTGAGACCACCGGGAGCCGTGGTAACATGCCGCATTTGATACTAATCCTTGACTTCTTCGCCCTAGGGTGAGGTTATCCATACTTGTATTCTCCCAAGGTTGCTTCTAATTCTCTCCGAAATTTCGCCTCCTTCTATTACGATACTCAGAGTCTCACATAAGAGTGGCCTCCGACTCCACATGAAACCTACTCCCCACGAACCACATGTCGCCACCAGTAGGGTCAAGGTCAAGCCTCAACGAGAAGAGAGAGGCCATACCAGCCAATGAAAGGCACAGAAAATCCATGGACATTGACTTGACCCACTACTATGAACGATCTGCTGGTCGACTGGTCCTTGATCCCAAGTGTGTCCGCTTCTTTCTTTCTTCTCGCTAGTTCCTCTTTTTTATTACTCACACCCCAGAGAGGCGCGCGTTGAATTTGGCGACGTGATTGCCTCACAACTCAAGCTTTCGCCGGATGGAGAGACCATCCTCTGGCCTCAACCGTCTGGTGATCCAGAAGACCCCCAAAACGTCCGTCTATGCCTGAAAGCCGTTAATGACTACAGTCTCATTGACCCAATGCTCTGCAGTGGTCCGAATGGAGGAAGACTGTTCAGTTGATAATCATCACACTTGCTGCGATGGTCCCTGACTTTAACGCAGGCATCGGTAAGTGTAGAATCAGGAGGGGCTCTGCCAAATGGCACTCAGGTCCATTTGTCGAATACAGGTATCGCGGCCATCTTCGCGCTCTCTGAGCAGTACCATACCACAACGGGGGAGGTCAACAACCTCTCGGCCAAGTTCGTCTCGATGCTGTTTCGTATGACTCTGGTTTATTGCTCACGTTCTGCAGCTGGAGCATTTTCCTCCTTGGTGAGCCGGCGGCTAATGTACTTAATATTGGTCATCAGCCTAACAAGGGGGCGGGACAGGATGGGGTGGTCTCCCCGCGGTAATGCTCGTTCGTCGCTATGGTCGCTTGCCAGTACTTTTTTGGTCTCAGGTGCGTGCCAGGTTGTGGGACGCCTGACCTTCACGCATCATGTGTACAGGTCCTCGGCCTCGGGTTCCTAGTTGGTTGCACATTCGCACCTAATTTGAAAACGTTCGCTGGTCAGTTGTTTGCTAAAGAATCCTAAACATGCGTACGGACGATCTGACCCCATATGAAGCGATGCGATGCTTGTCAGCGTTTTTTGGGTTCGTAGGCTAGTTGTATTTTAATACTAAACGGACTGACTGTATTTTGAACGTACACAGAACGTGCCCCCAAGTGACGGTATGAAGGATACAACTGCTCGCCACACATAGGCTAATTACGTGCAGGGACTTTATGTTATCACGGACATGTATCCCTTCCATCGCCAAGCACGAAAGGTAGGGGACCCGGGCCTTTCAGTCCCAACTACGTATTATTTACAACCCCCGTTCAGCTTAATATCTGGGCTCTGGGTTTCCTCATCTCTGCCTCCCTCTCCCCCTTTGCGTTTGGTTTCCTCATAGCCAGAACCAAGTCAGTGTTCACCTCCCTTGCATACGTTCTTCCTGACGATTGTGCATATAACAGTTGGAGATGGTCGTATGGAATTGCGTCGATATATAACACACTCGTCCTCTTCCTTATTGCCTTCTTCGGACGTGAGACGTAAGCCAGTCCATCCTCACGGCATGAGGATGTAGAGAGCAACTACGACTCATGTTTTCACGAAAACAGGATGTACGATAGAGGCGTGAAGGACCTTCCCCTTCGATCAATAGATGGACTGTATTACCGCATCGAGACCCTTGTAGGCATAACTGGCTTGAAGTTGGCCAAGTACAGGACATCTTGGGTTGAGGCCATTGCTGCCCCGTTGAAGATCTTTTGGCGCCCGCACCTTCTTGGCGTACTTGTTTTCGAGGTGTGTTACTATTCTTGATACTACTATTTCATTGCTGACAACTAAGTCTCGCACAGGCTGTTCTGCTCGGGTTTGGCATTGGCGCCTTCGTACGTGTGCACCGTGACAACATCTTACACAGAAGTTGAACTGAACTTGAACCATACCTAATCCCTTTGATAGATTACAAATGCAGTTTTTCTCGGCTCTCCGCCTCCCTTTGGGTACGGATTTTCTCAATATGCTATTGCTGGAGCGTACGCAACGCCAATGGTAGAATTTGATTTCTTGCTCTACTTAGTCTACGTTATGACTCATGAGGATTATCCATGCAGGTTGGGATCATCATCGGTGAGGTGATTGGCCACTTCGCAAATGATGCGATTATGCGTATCACCACAAGACGTAACCACGGCGTTTTCGAGGCGGAAAGTCGATTATGGTAGGTCCACCTGGCGTGTTCTATCGGAATGTGTTAAAACGGTTTGATGGTGGGTCTGCGCACTTCCAGGGCCTGCTACATAGGTACACCGCTGTACATCTGCGGATTCGTCGTTCTTGGCGCAACACTTCAGAAACATCTTTCTGTTGGGGCACTTGTGATGGGATGGGGTATAGCCCTTGTTGCGATGATAGTGAATACGGTAGCGATCTGTACGTTCCTACATTCTCGTCTCACCCGTAAAGATTTAACGGCCATTCACCTTAGATGCATATGCGAACGACTGTTTCCCAAAACACCAAGGCGAAATCAGCGCGCTTTTGAACCTCGCCCGTGTGTTAGGTGGCTTCAGCGTCCCATATTTTCAAGTGCCATGGGCAGAAAAGCACGGAGCGTTGCAAACTCTCGGCTGTGAGGCTGCGTATGTCCGTCCGTTTCCCCGAGAATGCAAGTTATCTGATGCCTGTTCGTGCCCATGATTTCCTAGCATTGTTGCGGGATTTTTTGTTTTCGTTATCCCGACGCTCCAGCTCACTGGGAGGATGCTAAGGGTGCGTGACTACCATTCTTTGATTTTCTTTCATATGCAATTCAGGCTGCTCCATCAGGGACGCTTCTCATGTTAGAAATTTATATTCGTTGCAAAGGCATCTCCCCCATATCAGGGTTAAATCCATATTTCCTTCTCAATACAACAACGACCGGCCGCAGAACCGATTCTCGGTATATATGTTACTTCCTATCTTGCACTGCTAAGTAGCCGTTTCGTAGCTCAGGACGGATGTATTGGTATGAAGTCGCAATTGATCAGCGATCATACCTGGTTCTGGCGACAGTCCCGTATCGAAAGCAATCATTCTCGTATACACCTCTGTGATATAAGGAGACACAATTCGTTGGTTGATCTAACGATGTCCCATTTGCAGACCTCAGAGCCTACCCTAAATGAGGGAAATCGCTTTCGCATCAGAGTGGCATTCCCACTGCTGGACCAGTCACTTTGCAAACCCTGTACGCACTTATTATATGGTGCGGGAAGCAGATTTAGGGAACCAAAAAATGTAAGGAATGTATGCTATGGCCGACGCCATGAAAGTGTCAGGTACACTAGGGACCATGAACTTCTGCTCACTGGAGGGGTTGTAATAACCGAGAACGCGCGAAGGCAAACTTGAACGGTCGTGAGGATAGACCTGAGGCGGGGGTCGTGATACCATGGCGAGAGAAAGCGCAAGCGAGAGCGAGAGCATTGGCACACTCCCACACATGATTTCCTAGCATCGTTGCGGGATTGTTCGTCTTTATTGTACCCACGCCCCAAATCACTGGGAGTATGCTGAGGGTGCGCGGTTCTCATTGCCGTATTTTAATTTTATCTGGCTATCCAGCAAGCTATTCAGACTATTTGATCAGGAACGCGGCATTTGGTGTAACATGGTGACAGGAGTGGACATCGATGGAGAGATCAGCTGCATGCATGCAGCTCACCGGCCGTCACATTTACTTTACATGGAAGGACGCAGAACGTCGGGAGGACGTCCCGCTGTACGAAGACAGAGAAAGCGCTGT